>ERZ773069.2091-NODE-2091-length-10726-cov-4.402024_pt1 | contig 10726 bp, 12 predicted proteins | sample MGYA00580619_ERZ773069 | MGnify/ENA primary metagenome ERZ773069 (study PRJEB29015, sample SAMEA2738007) | human oral metagenome | biome: human oral; feature: human-associated habitat; material: dental | place: China | collected 2108 ...
GTGACCTTGCCAGATGACATGCGCGCCGTTGTGGTTCGGGAGCCCGGCGGGCCGGAGGTGCTGCACGTGGAGCACAGACCCGTGCCGAAGGTGCGCAAGGGTTGGTCTCTCCTCTCTCCTGCGCGTTCGGGCACGCGGCCTCAACCACTCCGAGGTCTTCACGCGAGAGGGGCTCTCCCCCTCGGTGAGGTTCCCGCGGGTCCTGGGAATCGAGTGCGTGGGGGAGGTCGCATCCACGACCGATCCCTCGCGCCTGCCGGTCGGACAGAGGGCCATCTCCATCATGGGCGAGATGGGGCGCGACTTCGACGGCAGCTATGCGGACTACGTGCTCCTGCCCAACGAGCAGATATACCCCGTCGAGTCGAACCTTCCGTGGGAGGTCCTCGCCGCCATTCCCGAGACCTGTTACACGGCGTACGGCTCGATGCTCAACATGAGGCTCGCCGCCGGGCAGAGGGTCCTCGTCCGGGGCGCCACAAGTGGCGTTGGCATGGCGTTCGAGCGCCTCGTCCGGGCGGCGGTGCCGGGCGTGCGCCTCGTGGGAAGCACGCGCAGCAAGGCTCGGGAGGCGCTTCTCGTCCAGGGCGGATTCGACGAGGCGGTGCTCGACCCAGACGGGAGGCTGAGGGTGGAGGGCCGTCCCTTCGACCGCGCCCTTGAGCTTGTTGGCCCGGCCACGCTCAAGGACACGTGCGCCCACGTGCGCGAGGGCGGCATCGTGTGCAGCACCGGACAGCTCGGGGGCAAATGGTACATGGACGGCTTCGACCCCATAACCGACCTTCCGCCGGACGGCTTCCTCACAAGCTTCTATTCCGGTGACGTTCGGGGCGAGAGGCTTGCGGGGCTGGTCTCGTTCGTCGAGAGGAACGCCGTGGACGTGGGTCCCGAGAGGGTGTTCGCGCTCGACCAGATGGCGGATGCGCACCGCTTTCTCGAGGGGTCATGCTGCTTTGGTAAGATTGTCGTGACGGAATAGGCGCCCGGTCGTGGGGGAATAGGCGCCCCGGCCGCTCGCGCACGCCGTGCGGGCGTCGACCTTTGCGATGGACGTCTCGAGGGAAGACCATGCAGATAACCAGTAGGCTCACCATGGCTGCCCACATGGTGTGCGCGATTGACTACTTTGGGCAAACGATGCCTGTGACCAGCACGTTCCTTGCGGGCAGCATTGGCACCAGCCCCGTTATGGTCCGCACGATCATGGGGATGCTCAAGCAGGCGGGCATCATCTCGTCCAGCAGGGGGAAATCCGGCATCGCGCTTGCCCGGCCGCTTGCAGAGATATCGCTGCTCGACCTGTGGCGTGCGGTCGACCAGAGCGACGCGGACTCGCTCTTCCACTTCCACGAGAACCCCTGCCCGCAGTGCCCCGTGGGCGGCAACATCCATGCCGCCCTCGACGGGCACCTCGAAGACGCGCAGCGCGCCCTGGAGGACCAGCTTGCCGCAGTCTCGCTCGAGAGCGTGGGGGCGGAGGTGTGCCGGCGGGCTGAGGCACAGGCTGTTTCGGAGGAATAGGGGATTGCCAAGGGGGCGGATGTCTCTCTCGGCTACTTCGCGTAACATGTCGGAACTGCGGCAAAAAGTTGGACCGCCGGTGGGGCGGCCGGGACGGAGGTCGCATGTGCACGGACGACGAGAAGAGGTTCCTCCTGAGGAAGATGCTGTCGGAGGGGATGACGCCGACCGAGGCGGAGCGGGCCTGGGGGTGTGCTGCGAGGAGGCTTGGCGTAATTGTGGCGGTTGCCGTACTCGCTGCGCCGCTTGGCGGTTGCGGCCAGCCCTTCGTGAGCGGAGACTCCCAGGCGCAGGCGGGCGAAGAGGGCGTCCAGCAGGCGGACTCGTACGAGGATGAAATCGCCTGGCGCTTCTACCCTGGTAGCGGCGGTGATGACACGCGCGAGGTCGTCTGCTGGGGTGACAGCATGACCCAGGGCGTTGGCGCGGACGCGGACGGGGGCGCGCTCGTCTCGCTTGCGGACGGGGAGCCGTACGACACCAGCGCGCAGCCGTATCCCCAGGTGCTTTCCCAGCTTACTGGCCTTGATACCTATAACTTTGGCGTGGCCGGTGCGGCCTCTGAGGAAATTGCCGCCATGCAGGGCGGCCTGCCGTGGACCGAGATCGAGATTGCCGATGATGGCGACGAAGCCGATGCCACCTCGGACGCCGAGGCCGAAGACGGGGACGCAGCCGACGACGAAGGCGAGGACAGCGATGCGGCGGATGGCCAAGGCGAGCAGGCCATCCGCCGCATCGACCCCGAGGTCATCGAGGAGGGCGAGGAGCACACGGGTGACATCCTCGTGCTCGAGATCGGCAGCAACGGAGACTGGGGTGACGATTACCAGGTCCTTATCGACCAGTACCGCGCGATGATCGAGCGCTCTGGCTGCGAGGACTATCTCATTCTGGGCGACACCGACGACCCGGGCACCTCGGTGGGAGACACGAGCCAGGTCCTCTTCACGGAGGACTACGCCCCACGCGAGACCAACTGGGAGGCCGCGCTCCGCGAGGCCTTTGGCGACCACTTCATCAACATGCGCGTCTTTCTCATCAGACACGGTCTCGAGATCTCGGGCCTCACGCCCACCGAGGAGGACGTGGCGGACGCACGCCTGGGATGCATCTCGAAGCAGCTGCGGTCCGACTGGACCCACCTCAACGCGCACGGCTACTTTGCCAAGGCGGTCGCCGTCTACCAACGTGGGGTCAAGCTGGGGTACTGGTCTCCCGGCGAGGGGAGCATCGACGTCGCCAGGCCGCAGAGGCACCAGGCCCATGGTGCGGGCCAGGGCTAGCGGCTAGCGCGGCACTCCGGCACGTCGTTCAAAGAGGCTCGCCAACCGATAGGCGCGCGTGGCGGTGCTCGCCGCTGGTATCCTGAACCCAGTGCGCAATACGTGGGCGGACGTGGGCCGGCGCTCGCGTCCGCGTTTTTCGAAGGAGGCAACTATGAAGGCAAAGTTTGTCCATCGCTGCACGCATGTGCTGGACAAGGCGAAGACCATCGCATTCTACGAGAAGGCGCTGGGGTTTCACGTGGTGAGGGAGTCCGGTCCGGCCGACGGCTCGTGGACCAACACGTTCATGGAGAACGACGCGTCGCCGTTCCAGCTGGAGCTCACCTGGAACCGCGGGCGCACCGAGCCGTACGCCAACGGCGGTGACGACACCCACATTGCCTTCGAGGTAGACGACTACGACGCCTTCCATCGCCTGCACGAGGAGATGGGATGCATCGTCTTCGAGAACCACGCGATGGGGCTCTACTTCATCGTCGACCCCGAGGGCCAGTGGGTCGAGATTATCCCCGCGAAGGGGTAGGGGCCGCGACGCCGGAGCGTGCGTCATCGCGGCAGCCACGTCCAAAGGAGGCCCCCGGCGTCGGAATCTCGCCGGGGGGCGCGCCTATTCCTACAGGCGGCCGCCCCTGCTCATGAGCTGGCAATCAGCAGCCGTGGGGCATGCTTGGTGTGCTCGATGGACTCGGCGAGGTAGCCGTCGGGGTCGGCGTCCGTGATGACGCAGTCGAAGCCATCCATGGTCGAGAAGCGATAGAAGCTGGTTCGCCCGAGCTTGCTCGAGTCGATCATCATTACGCTCTGGCGGGAGTTTGCGATGTAGGCGCGCTTGATGGTCGTACTGAAGTCGTGCTCGACCGTAAACCCGTGGTCGTGGTGGAACCCGTCACAGCTCAGAAACGCCTTGTCGGCATAGAGCTTCGACATTGCGTCGAGCGTCATGGCACCCGCGAGGTACAGGTGCTCCTTGCGCACCTTGCCCCCAAGGAGCATGACCTCCGCACCAGGAAGATTGAAGCTCGCAAAGTGTGCGATCGAGAGGTCTCCGGTGATGATGGTGATGTCCTTCTTGCTCTCAAGGTGACGCACGAATTGGTACGCGGTGGTTCCGATGTCGGCGATGATAACGTCTCCATCCTCGACAAGCCCCGCGGCCGCATGCGCGATGCGGTCCTTGGCCGCGACGTTGAAGTTGATGCGCTCCTCCGGGTAGCTCATGAGCATGGTGCGTGCGAGAGAGACCGCACCACCGCGAACGCGCCGCACCTTCCCGGCGGATTCGAGGGCGACGAGGTCATGGCGCACCGTGACGTCAGACACCCCAAATTCCTTCTGCACGTCAGAGACCGCGATGCTGGGGTTGCTGTCAAGCCACTCAAGAATGAACGACTGTCGATCTGCGGGAGATGATTCCTCGGAGGACACCTGCTGCCATCCCTTTCGAAAACCGGTGCGCTTGCTTGCGGAAAACACTCTTACGTTCATCTTAGAGTTCCGATTTCGAAAGAAATACGCTTATCTCGTCAGGTGGTGAACAATAGGCCGCTTGCGGGAGATAATCAGCCGTTTGCGGAATCACATAAGGTAAATCGACCATACAGTCTCCATGTGTGTACACTACGTCCTTGTGAATGAAGTTCAGAACATAAGTAATTTACTTATGAACATAAATCTGAACTGGATGAATCCTTTCGTGGAGGGCGGAGGAATGGGCATCAAGGTATTTGCAGACGGCGCGGACATCGAGGGCATGCTCGACATGTACCGCGAGGGGAGCGTCCAGGGATTCACGACCAACCCCTCGCTCATGAGGCAGGGCGGCGTCACGGATTATCGTGCCTTCGCGAAGGAGGTCCTGTCCCGGATCAAGGACCTGCCCGTCTCGTTCGAGGTCTTTGCCGATAACTTCGAGGGCATGGAGACCGAGGCGCGCGAGATCGCGACGTGGGCCGAGAACGTCTACGTGAAGATTCCCGCGCTCAACACCAAGGGCGAGTCCACCAAGGACCTGGTGCGCAAGCTCTCGCGCGACGGCATCAAGATCAACGTGACGACACTCTTCACAAACGAGCAGATCGCCGACTTCATCGATGCCGTGTCGCCCGACGTGCCGTCGATCATCTCCGTCTTTGCGGGTCGCATCGCCGACACCGGCGTCGACCCCCTGCCGGCGGTTGCGGACGCCGTGAAGCTCGCCGCCCCCAAGCGCCAGTGCGAGATCCTCTGGGCAAGCACCCGCGAGCTTCTCAATGTCTTCCAGGCGGAGTCGGTGGGCTGCCAGATTATCACCGTGCAGAACTCCATCCTCGCCAAGCGCAAGAACGTGGGCAAGGACCTCTTCGAGTACTCGCTCGACACCGTCCGCGGCTTCAACAAGGACGCCCAGGCGCTGGGCTTCCACATCCTGCCGTAGGTGGTAGGGATGCTGAAGGACCTGCTCACCCCCGAGGTGGTTCGCTGCCACGTCCACGCGACGGACTGGCGCGACGCGGTGACCCAGACGGGAGCCCTGCTGGAGGCCGCCGGGAAGTGCGACCACACCTACACCGAGTCTATGGTTTCCTCCATCGAGAAGTTCGGGCCGTACGTAGTGCTTGAGGAGGGCGTGGCAATGCCCCACGCCCAGTCCAACGGCAACGTCTTGGAGGAGGGCATCTGCATCCTCACGCTCGACGAGCCCGTGAGGTTCGGCCACGACGAGTACGACCCGGTGAGCGTGCTTATCGGCATCTGCGCCCCCAACCCCCGCGAGCACCTCGGCTGTCTGGCCGAGCTGGCGAAGATCTTCGATGATGAGGAAGCCATCCCAAAGCTGGCGGCATGCGCGACGCCGGAAGACGTCATCGCCACGATGGACTCGCTCTTCGAGTAGGGCTGGCCGCTGAGAAGGACGGCCTCAAGGGGCCGTACCAACGTCAGACGCGTGGAACGGCGCCCGCGCGAACGCGGGCTGAGAATGAAAGGAAGGAACATGCACATCATCACGGTTTGCGGCAACGGCATCGGCTCGAGCCTGATGCTCGCCGGCAAGGTGCAGGAGATTTGCGACGAGGAGGGCATCATCGCCGACGTCGAGTCCATGGACCTGAACGGCGCCTCCTCCTCGAACCCGGACCTCTTCATCACGGTCAAGGAGCTTGCACCCGAGCTTCACGGCAACGTCGTGATCGTTCGCAGCTACGTGAACAAGAAGAAGATCCGCGAGGACGTCCTCGAGGCGATCAGGGCTGCGGCGACAAAGGCCTAATGAAGGCAACGTTGCGCTTGGGCCGATTGGCCAAGCGTGGATAGTGGCTATCGAAGGAGATGTATATGGACGCACTTCTCGTTGTACTCAAGTTCTTTGAGTCTATCCTCACCAAGCCGGCGTGGATTATGGGTCTGTTCTCGTTTGTGGGCCTTGTGGCACTCAAGCGTCCCGCCCACAAGATCATGACCGGCACCCTGAAGCCCATCCTCGGCTACCTCATGCTCTCTGCGGGTGCTGGTCTCATCCAGACCAACCTCGCCCCGCTGGGGACGTTTATCGAGACCGGCTTCCACATCCAGGGCGTTGTTCCCAACAACGAGGTCATAGTTTCCATGGCGCAGACGGTTCTTGGCGTCCAGACCATGGTCATCCTGATTCTCGGCTATGTGGTCAACATCCTGGTGGCGCGCTTCACCAAGTTCAAGTACATCTTCCTCACCGGCCACCACAGCCTCTTCATGGCTTGCCTGCTGTCCGCCGTGCTTCAGGCTTCCGGCTTCACCGATGTTCCCCTGGTCATCACGGGCGGTCTGTTCCTCGGCCTCGTGAGCGCCATGCTTCCTGCCGTGGGCCAGCACTTCACCGAGAAGGTCACCGAGGGCGACGAGATCGCCATGGGTCACTTTGGTTCGCTCGCTTACTACATCTCCGCTGCTGTGGGCAGCATCTTCAAGAAGGACGCCGAGGAGAACAGCACCGAGAAGATCGAGGTTCCCGAGAGCCTTGCCTTCCTGCGTGACACCACCATCTCCACCGGCCTGACTATGGCCTTCTTCTACCTGCTCACCGGTATCGTCGCTTGGGTTGTTGATCCTGCCGTGGTCGACGAGCTTGCTGGCGGCGACAACTTCATCGTCTATGCCCTCACCTGTGCGCTCTCCTTTGCCGTCGGAGTCACCATCGTCTACAACGGCGTCCGCATGATCCTCGCTGATCTCGTGCCTGCCTTCCAGGGCATCTCGAACAAGCTCATTCCCGGCGCCATTCCCGCCGTCGACTGCGCCGTGTTCTTCCCGTATGCCCCCACGGCCGTCATACTCGGCTTTGTCGCCTCCTTCATCGGCGGCGTGGTTGGCATGTTCATCGTGGGTGCTACCATGGGCGTCTTTATCATCCCCGGTATGGTTCCCCACTTCTTCTGTGGTGCAACCGCCGGCATCTTTGGCAACGCGACCGGCGGCCGCAAGGGTGCAGCGCTTGGTGCCTTCGTCAACGGCCTGCTTATCACCTTTGCGCCGGCCCTGCTGCTTCCCGTTCTGAGCGTCTTCGGCTTCCAGAACACCACCTTCGGCGACTTCGACTTTGGCGTGATTGGCATCACCCTTGGCCGCACCGCTGCCGCCTTCGGCCCTGCTGGCGTCTACGTTATTCTCGCCATCCTGCTCGTTGTGGCCTTCATCCCCAACTTCATCAAGACCAAGAGCCCTGTCATCAACCACACTCCCGAGGAGGAGTAGAGAACCAACGGGCTCGCGTGTGCTTGGTCTCTTGCGCGGACTCGCTGGTGCGAGCCCGCGCTATTTCTCGCCCCGGCGCCTTCCGGCGCCAGCCCGGGTCCCCGGCGATACAGATTCGTACCCGAATGTGTGACCCGCGCAGGTCGATACAGATTCGGGGTGCGAATGTGTATCACTCTTCTGTGCGCTCGGTGCCGGTCTCTCGCCGAAAGGCGCTTTTTCGCAGCAGGCGCGAACGAGGCCCTCTCTCTGGCGGCGGACCCTCCCCTCGGTTACGGTATCGCACCTACCCCCGCAGGCGTCGCAGGGCGTCCTTGGTTTCCGCGGGGACGCGCAGGCTCTCGATGCCCTTGCGGATGGCCATCCGTCGAAGCTGCGGGTCCAGCTCGGGCAACGCAATCGCTGCCAAGGCGTCTGCCTCATGGGGGACAAGCGCCTCGGCCAGGTACCAGGCGATCATCATGCGCACGTAGTACTCGCCATTGTCGGCGGCCACGGCCAGGCGCAGCTGCGAGGGGTCGTACCCCTCGCCCAGAAGGTCGCGCATGAGGACCGAGATGCCAAAGCGCCTCGTGTAGGTATGGCCCGAGGCCATCCAACGCTGGGCGAGAGGCAGAAGCACCGCTTGCCGGCGTCCGCCCAGTGCCTTCTCGTCGTGGAACGCGCGCGGGTTGAGCGCGTCGCACACGCACCAGTTGTCCACGTGGGGGAGAAGCGCATCCAACAGGCGCGTTGCCGACCCCACCTCGCGCGTCTCGTTAAGCACGAAGGCGTGGACCAGGTACTCCTCGTACCAGCGGTGGGGGAGCTCGGCGAGAAACGCGTCTCTGTCAATCGAGCGGGACACCTCTCGCGCAAGCCGGCGCAGCCTGGGAACCCGCACGCCCAGCATGGTCGCCGGATCGGCCGTGGCCACCACACGCGCGTTGAACTCGCGGTACTTGCCGTCCGCATCGGCAAGCTCGCACAGCCTGTCCTCGGCCCATTGCATGGGCATCTCCTCTCGCAGGCCAGCCGCCGCCTTACATGACGCAGCTCGTGCCGCGCTCACCGCGATTCGCGTCGCCAAGCACGTAGGTCGTGCTCGCGCGCGCCATGTTGAGCTCTGCCAGCTCAAGCTCGCCGTCGATGTAGGGCTGCTAGAACCTGTCGATTCCGCAAGCGTCGAGCGAGCAGTCACCGCAGTCATCGCCCCAGGCAAGCGCCTCGGCAACAATCTGGATGCGCTCCTCGCGCGTGGTGTCTGCGATCATCGTGCTTCTCGTCATGCGTGCCTCCCTTGGCTTTGCCCCAGTATGGCACGCTGGGTGCAACTGGGCGGTCCGGAGTCGCCAGGACTTGGCACACGGCGCATTCGCTTCCGTTATCTTGCCTCGCCGTCTCGGCATTTTGTGCAATACGGCGCGACCGGCCAGGCGTTAGCTACAATACGCGAGGTCAGTTGCATAGAAACAAGATGGGAAGCACATGCCTAGCATTGCGGAACAGGTGGCCTCGCGGCGCACCTTCGCCATAATCTCGCACCCGGACGCCGGCAAGACAACGCTCACCGAGAAGCTCCTGCTCTACACCGGCAGCATCCAGACGGCCGGCTCGGTCAAGGGCAAGGCCAGCGCGCGTCACGCGGTCTCGGACTGGATGGACATCGAGAAGGAGCGCGGCATCTCCGTGACCTCCTCCGTCCTGCAGTTCACCTATAACGGCGCCTGCGTGAACATCCTCGATACCCCCGGCCACCAGGACTTCTCTGAGGACACCTATCGCACGCTGATGGCGGCGGACGCTGCCGTCATGGTCATCGACGGCGCGAAGGGCGTCGAGGCGCAGACCATCAAGCTCTTCAAGGTCTGCACCCTGCGCCACATCCCCATCTTCACCTTCGTGAACAAGCTCGACCACGACACGCGCGACCCCTTCGACCTCATGGAGGAGATTGAGGACGTCCTGGGGATTGGCACCTACCCCATGACCTGGCCCATTGGCTCTGGTCGCAACTTCAAGGGCGTCTTCGACCGCAACGCTCGCCGCGTCATCGCGTTCGAGGGCGATGGTCACGCCAACGCCACCAAGAAGGTGGGCGAGATCGAGGCCGAGCTGGGCGACCCGGCGCTCGACGAGCTCATTGGCGAGGAGAACCACAGGAACCTGATGGATGACATCGAGCTGCTCGATGGCGCGGACAACGAGTTTGACTTCGACGCTGTGCGCCACGGGCACCTGACCCCGGTGTTCTTTGGCTCGGCCCTCACCAACTTTGGTGTGGAGCCCTTCCTCAAGGACTTCCTGCGCCTGGCTCCGCTGCCGCTCTCCTACACCGACACCCTGAGCGGCGAGCCGGTGGAGCCCTCGCGCGACGAGTTCTCGGGCTTCGTCTTCAAGATCCAGGCCAACATGGACCGCAGGCACCGCGACCGCATCGCGTTCGTGCGCATCTGCTCGGGCAAGTTCGAGCGCGGCATGGACGCCTACCACGTGCAGGGAGACCGCACCGTCAAGCTTGCAACCGGTACGGCGATGATGGCCGACGACCGCGCCACCGTGGACGAGGCCTGTGCCGGTGACATCGTGGGCCTCTTCGACCCCGGCCTCTTCTCCATTGGCGACACCATCTGCACGCCGGGCATGCGCGTGCAGTACCCGCCCATCCCCACCTTCGCGCCCGAGCACTTTGCCCGCATCACGCAGGTGGACACCCTCAAGCGCAAGCAGTTCGTGAAAGGCATGGAGGAGCTGGCGCAGGAGGGCGCAATCCAGATCTTCCGTGAGCTGGGCACGGGCCTCGAGAGCGTTATCGTGGGCGCCGTGGGCGTGCTGCAGTTCGAGGTGCTGGAGCAGCGCCTCAAGAGCGAGTACCACGTTGAGGTGAGCAGGACGTCGCTGCCGTACTCGGTCATCCGCTGGGTTCAGAACGCGCCCGACGAGCTGGACGTGCGCACGCTCAAGCTCACGCGCGAGACCTGCCGCGTGGAGGACATGCGCGGCGGCCGCCTGCTGCTGTTCACGAGCGACTGGAACCTCGACTGGGCCATCGAGCACAACCCCGACCTGCGGCTTTCGGAGTTTGGCAACGTCACGTTCTAGGGCGGTGCGGCACGGCACGGCTGTCACACGTTCGGGCTCGATTGTGTGACGCGCGCAGGTCGATACAGGTTCGAACGACGAATGTGTTGCGGCGGGATTTAGTTGCCCGGCAACGGGATCCCGTT
>ERZ773069.2097-NODE-2097-length-10708-cov-6.560406_pt1 | contig 10708 bp, 8 predicted proteins | sample MGYA00580619_ERZ773069 | MGnify/ENA primary metagenome ERZ773069 (study PRJEB29015, sample SAMEA2738007) | human oral metagenome | biome: human oral; feature: human-associated habitat; material: dental | place: China | collected 2108 ...
CCATCGAGGCCGCCGACGTCGTGCTGATGGACGACGATCCGCTGAAGCTGCCGAAGGCGATCCGCATCGCGAGAAAGTGTATGGCGATCGTGCATCAGAATATCGTCTTTGCCATCGGTGTGAAGCTCCTGTGCCTCGTGCTCGGCGCTGTCGGCATCGCCAACATGTGGTTCGCCATATTTGCTGACGTCGGCGTCATGGTTCTCGCTGTCTTGAACGCGCTGCGCGCTCTCTTCGTGCGCAAGATGTAAGCCGTGAGAATTAGAATAGTCAGAACGAGAATCATTCATATTAAACAAATAGGGATTGACGGCATTTGCCGTCAGTGTTATGATACAGGAAAATCCATATCTACGAACTATTCTATGAGGAGGAATTGCCATGGAACTGAAGGGTTCACAGACGGAAAAGAATCTTTGGGCGGCATTTGCCGGTGAGTCGCAGGCCTATACGAAGTACGGCTACTATGCATCGCGTGCGAAGAAGGACGGCTTCGAGCAGATTTCGGCGCTTTTCACGGAGACTTCGGGCAACGAGAAGGAGCATGCGAAGATCTGGTTCAAGCTCGTCGCGGGCATCGGCACGACAGCGGAGAACCTTGAGGCGGCCGCTGACGGCGAGCACGAGGAATGGACGTCGATGTATCCCGAGTTTGCCAAGGTCGCAAGGGAAGAGGGCTTCACGAAGATCGCGAATCTCTTCGAGGCCGTCGCAAAGATCGAGAAGGAGCACGAGGAGCGCTATCGCCTCTTGCTCGCAAACGTCAAGGATGAGAAGGTCTTCAAGAAGGACGAGAAGATCATCTGGCAGTGCCGCAACTGCGGCTACGTCTGCGAATCGCCGCAGGCACCGCAGGTCTGTCCCGTCTGCGCCCATCCGCAGGCATATTTTGAACAGCTCAAGAAGAATTATTGATTCAGCGCGTCCTGCAAAAAGGAGAAAAATCACCCCGCCTTTCATTTCAAAGGCGGGGTGATTCTTTTGTTTGAAGCTGCCTAGAAAAAAAGCTCCTTGTATATTGCCATTCCACCTCACATGGAACGATGGCGTATGTGAGAGCATCCTCACGCTCAGCCATTCCTTTCGGCTGCATACTGCTGAACTCGCTCAGGCAGAAGTGAGTCCATCATCCGTACATAAAGGCTTTGCTCCGATGTCTCATCTGTTGCTGTCGACATGAATTCCTGCCTCCAGTAGTCCGCCATAAATCTGAAGCCGCGTTCCTCGACAGAGCGGCAAAAGAGCTCAGAAAGCTCCTGCACTCGCTTGTCACTTGTCGTGACGTGCAGCACTGCGCCATACCAAGTATCGAAAGAAAGCAGGCTGGAGCCGCGTTTGGCGATATCCTGCAGCCAGTTGGGCAGATGCTTGTGATAGCGTGCCAACGATTCCGCTGTGATGTCGATGCTCATGCCGATATAGGTGTTTTCGTACTCCAGGAAGTTTGTCTGTAGTGCTATCTCCGGATCAAGAATCGATGCCAGTGGTTTTTTAAAGCGTTCGCATGACTTCTTCCGTCCGTCGCATTTTTGCGGCTTCTTTCTACCAGTGCTTTCATCGAGCACCCACTCTTCTGTGCAAGTCTTCACGTGCTCGTCGAGAATCTTTTTATAAAGAGCATCGACCTTTTTCCTTGCGGTAAGGTGTCCCTCTCCCAGGAGCGCTACGAGATCGTTTGCTGCACCGACGTTTCCCAAGTATTTCGCATCCTCTGCATCGGGAACGAAGATGGGCAGCCACAGTTTGTTCGCTCGGTATTTTCCCCGCCGCATATCGGAACGTTTACCGAAAATGATGGGAGAGCTTGTGGCGAATGCATCGCCTTCGTCTTGGCGGAAAGCTAGAAGCACGCACTTTGCATATCGCATATCCACACATTCTACATCGATGATCTGTTCTGCATTGGCATTGAGAATATGATGATCGTAGCGGATCAGATCCTGCAGGTCGGCAGCGGCGAGTCTTCGGCGTACTTCTTCACGGGTAATGCCTTCTACACAGGGGATGAGTCCTACCTTGGATGACGTGTGTGCGCGCTCGAACAGCTCCTCATCACGGATGAGCTCCTCTATACGCAGGAGGCGCAGCGTCAGCGCGTCCATCTGTACCTTCTGTGCGACTTCCGTGCAGGTGATTTTTTTCCCTTCCGCGAGTGAGTTTTTGGCTAGTTCGGTGATCATTCCGTCCTTGTTGATGTGCCCATAGCCCATCAGCAGGCGGAAGATCTTCTCGACATAGGTTTCGCTCAGTCCCGTTGTACGAGCGATGAGACTCACGTCCGCGCCGATATCATCGATGAACTGCAGGATGTCATGCTCAATGCTGTCGAAAACCTCGAACAGACGCTCCTTAATGGTTAAATTGAGGTCTGCAATCGGATAGTAAACGCAGGCGGCGACAGCGATATTTTCGGGAGCGATCTGTGGGAAGGCTTCTGTGATCTCCCGTAATGCCGTTGTGAGGAAGTAACCGCTGCTCATATCATGTCCGCTTTTTTTCCCCTGTGCGCGAATCGCTTCCTTCTGCTTGTCAAGCATCTTCAATCTCCTCCATTCGACGATCGAACTCCGTATAGGGAATGAATTCCCCTGGGGGAAGGCCCTGAACGCCGTTTTTCACGCCGTCCAGCAAAGCTCGCATAAAGGCAGAAAATCGAGCCTCCGAATGCAGATAGCTTTTTTCTGGGACATTTCCGTCGTCGTCATATTCTGCATGTTCGCAGGAGGCAAGGAAATGCATATCGCCGACGAGGATGAGCATCTTCTTGCAGCGTGTCATGGCGACATTGAGCCGCCGCAGCTCATTCAGGAAACCGATGCGTCTTTTCTTCGCACTGAGCAACGAACTGCGCGTGAAACTATAGATGATGATATCACGCTCTTGCCCTTGGAAGCTGTCGAGGGTCGCTACTGCTTCCCGTCGTTCCTCCTCGTCAAGCACACCTTCGAGCTGCTCACGGATCTTCTTCACTTGCGCCTTGTAGGCAGAGATGATGCCGAGTTCTGTGGAGTTAAATTCTCCCCCGGCACATTGCCGCATACCGCGCACGAGCCGCATGACGATTGTCGCTTCGAACGTATTATAGGTGCCTCCTTCCGCTGTTTTCTGCTCAAGACGGGCACGTTCATCGGATGTGTCGATGACGACGAGGCGCGCCTTAGAAAGTGCAGGGAATGAACTGAGAAGCTGTTTCTTCCAACCGTCGAGTGAATGATATGCCCCGCCGTAAAATTCTTGCGAGATGATGGCGGCGATTTCGGGCGGCATGCGGAACTGCGTGTCAAGTATGGTCTTGTTGCTGTCGGGAAGCTTTTCATACAATTTCTCAAAAAGACTGATTTTGAGGAGTTCCGACTTCACACCATTTTCTTCGCAGGTTTCCAGGAGCGCTTGATCGACAGACGGGGGAATCTGCTTGTGGTCGCCGAGCATGATGAGTTTGTTCGATACACTCATCGGCACGAGCGCATTGTGAATCTGTATTTGTCCCGCCTCATCGATGATCGTCACGTCGAACTTCAGATCGGCGAAGCGCTTTTGTGAACTGACGCCGATACAAGTTGCACCGACGAGGTCGACGGATTCAAGAATCATATGCTGAAGGGAATAGTCCTGCCGATTCTCGTTGTGCTCCTTCCATTCCTTGAGATGGGTGGTGAAGCGTTCCAGACGCTTGAAATCCGCCGTGACCTGCGCCGTATAGGCAGCAGCTTCTTTCGCGTTCATGCTCGGGAAGGGGAGGGGGAAGAAGTCCCAAGCAGGCGCGTCACAGACTGCGTCATGCTCTGCGGGGTAAGCAGCTTCATCATAGGAAGCCTGCGCGGCTTGCTCTTGCAGCTCTGCATGCATTTTTTGGCAGTGCGCTGAAAATGTCTGCAATGGGACAAAATTATTTTCATACATATATTGGAAACGGGATTCATAGCGAGCTCGCGCTGCGTTGTATGCGGCGGCGGCAGCCAACTCCTTTTCACGCAAGGCGTCGTATTTTTGCACCTCGCGGCGCATCGGACCGCGTGCGAAGAAGCGGCGAATGGGTGTGAAGAATCCTAAAATTCCCGCCGCAGGCAGATTCCTGATGTGCGCATAGCGCTGCCGCACGGCTTGACGCTGCTGATCGGTCGCGGTGCAGACCTCTTTGTATGCGGCATGGCATGCCTGCATCTCGTTGCCGCAGGAGAGCAAGGAAGCATCGAGTTCTTTCAGAAAAAGTGAGTTCTCCTGCTCGTATCGTGCAAGATCCGCAGCAAAGACAGGAAGCTCTTCCTGCAAGGCCTGCCAGTTTTTCCGCAGGGATTCGGCAATTGCAAGATTTTTCTCCGTCTTTTCGGCGATTTCCGTGCGGGCCGCTTCCACCTTATTCTCAAAAAGATACGGGCGCACATCCGCTTCTACCTTTGCTTCAGAGCCGATGCGGATCATGTTGATCCCCCGCTCATTTGCAAGGCGTCCGAGAACATTGTCGACCGCTTTGTTGTTTTGCGAGGAAATCAGAACACGTTTGCCTTGTTGCACGAAGTAGCGCACCCAGGCGAGGATAACGGTTGTCTTGCCTGTGCCTGGAGGCCCCATGACGAGGTAGGCGTCTTTTGCACGAATGCCGTTCTTGATGGCCTGCATTTGACTCTCTGTCGGCGGATACTTCTTGGCATTCAATTCCTGTTCAAGTGCGGCAAGGTCGACTTCGTCGAAGCCGGCCGGCTTATATTCCCCGAGAACGGCATCCATATACTTAGCGGCTGCTTTTCCGCCTCTGATCTTCTCAATGCTGGCCAGCTGCACGTCGCGAATCACCGTCGAAAAGCTCGGTGATATCCAGCCCGATGCTTCAAAGGCATCCACGCCGATCTGCCCGTTGAAGAGCAGGCCGAGATAGTGTTCTTCTTCCGTCCCTTCCTGTGGCATCTGGATGACCTCAGCGGTATATGGCTGTTCGTTACACCCTTCGATCTGCACCTGCGTTCCAAGGCGATAATTCTGCCCGGGGAATTCCTCTGTGATGAAGGCGTAGGCCGTTCGATCGCTGCGTTCATATTCGAGAGGCTCTATCCTTTTATAGAAGAGGCGGTTTTCTTGTGCGGCCTTGGCAGCAAAATCACTTTCCATATTGGCATAATGTTCCGCCAGCGCGAGCATGCGTTCGAGCTTCTTGTGCGGCTGATACGACTCAGCCTCTTCTTCGTTATCGCCGGCTTCATCGCGTACAGCAGCAGCCGTGCGGACGGCGGAGAAGATCTGCGCTGCATTCTCTACGGCCTCTGCCTTGCTGTAAGAGTTTTCCTTGAGATTCTCCGTACCCGTAGATGTAAAGAGTTCATAGATGCCTCTCTCCGTAGATTTTACTTCGACAACCGTTTCCTCCACGACGATGGGGACGCCATATCGCATCATTTTATTGTGCGTATAAAAGTCTAGTTCATATGTGCCTTTGATGAGCAGAAGACCGTCATTGTTGCGGCAGCAAATGAGCCTCTCTGTGTCTGTGCAGAGGAGGATGTGATCGGGCTTCTTATCGTTTGGCAGCGCCATGAAATTCTTTTGCTGCGGCAAGCGTTCGAAAAGATCTTGTGTTATGGGCTGCTTCGTCAAGACAAAATAAAGCACGCCATCAATGGCGACATGCTCCAAAAAGGGAATGTAGTCTTTTCTCATTTGTTTTCGTCCCTCCACTCATCTAGCTCGGGTAGGGTTTCCTGCGAGGCTTCGACACGATGAGGCAGGGAATCCCAAAGGGACAGAGACGCTCCGCGTTGCTCAAGCAACGTCCGAAAGCTTGCCATAGACTCATTCCGTAATTGTTTCTTGGACTCGTTCTCCATGCCTACCTATCCTCTCCGCCGTCTGTTCTTCCGCAAGGTGTACCGCACCTTATTCAAGCCGTTTTTCAATTCATACACATCGCAACGATCGTGCGGATGGCATGCCATGCATTTCACAATGAGCGCATCGAGTTCTGCAAGTATCTGCGGTGCTGCTTCCCGAGGTACGACGAAGGTGCGCCAATTCTTGCCGCCGCTCGCAGGTATGTAGTCTGTGCCTTCTTCTGGACGCTTTCCCGTGAAAAACTCATAGAGCATCACGCCGATCGAGAAGATGTCCGCACGCGATAGATCCGTAATAGAAGAGCGGTCGCCCATTTCGGGTGCTCGATAGCCGATCGTCCCGTCGCCGGCGCGCGTGATACCTCGCACCGAGGAGCCGAAGTCGATCAGATAGGTAATTTCATCCTTGCTGATCATGATGTTCGCTGGCTTCAGATCTTTGTGGACATAGTTGTTCTTCTTCATCAAGGCAAGTACGTCGCATACCGTCATCAACGTGGATAGGAATTCGGTTTCGGCAATTCGTTTTGCCGCTGTGCGCTCCGCAAGGGTGTCTCCCTGTATGAGCTGCATGACGATATAGAACGTCCGGCTTGCCTCATCGTAGAAATGCTCGTAGAGTGCGGGCACATGGGCACTGCGTGAGCCGACCGCGATCATCGCCTTTGCTTCTGCTTCTGCAGCGTTGAGGACCTGCTTTGCCAATACAGCATCAGACGGTACGGAAATCGCCTTAAGGAATACGTCGCGCTGATACGTCAGATCCTGCGCCTTGAACGTCTTGCTCGCATTCGTTTCTTCGACCGCCGAAGCGATTTCGTAGCGATGCTTCATCGTCGTTTCGATGGTCATATCAACGTCTCCTATACAGATCTAGGATTTCAAAAGCGTCAGCGATGGATATGCTGCCAACTTTCATATCTTCGATCATCTCGCCGATTTCCTCATCGTAGCCTGCATCTTCTATGTCCTCGTCGTTTGCCGGTGTACGGGCTATTGTGCCGCAGAGGATATCGCCGAACAAGACAGCGAGACTGTAAAGATCGACGATATCCCATTGCTTCTGGTTCCACGCGCTCTGCAAGATGTATTTTTCAATCTTCTGTTCTGCCATCTTCTCTTTTGCTGTCATTGCTTCCTGCATCACCGTCAGATCATCGTCGGCCACTGTGATCTTGCCGAAGTCAAACTTAATGTAGGGCGCCCAACGATGAGCGCCATTCTTACCGAAATCGCAGATATAGATGCTCTCGTATGTGAGCAGGCGATGGTAGAGCGGCGAATCTCCTGCGTGCAGTTCGCGGAAGCAGTCCGCTAGGTCGCGGCAAAGATTGAGGCGCTCCTGTGGCTGCAGCTGAGGCAGGATATCTTCTAGCCGTTCCGGTTTGTTGGGGAACTCATACACGATGATGGAAAAATCGCTCATGCCGGCATCAAGTTTATATACGTGAGGAATGATTCCTTTTACTCCGCCGTAAGGGCGTTGCCCCGTCGCTGCCTGCTGCACATCGATATTGCGCTTCAAGAGCTTTTCCGACACATCATTTCGCGCATATTGACGCAGTATCGCATAGCTCTTCGTCGCTGAAGCTCCTTCGCGCTTGTAGCCGCAAAACTCCAGCTGACATTTCGAGCGTTTGGCGTCGGATGGCACGATGGGCTTCTCCTCGATCGTGAAGGATTCGATATTCATGAGATTTGCATCAAACATCGGCACTTTTTCGTTATAAAGATATTGCAGCATGCGGTGCATCAGCTCAAGGCAAAGGGATAGATTATGAAAGTTTCGCACGGTTTTTTTCTCTTCTATATGGGCACCCTCGTTACCGAATATGCGCAAAGCGTCATAAACCCCCATCAGTTCCTTTTTGCCTCCGACCATATCCAAGCGAACCCGCATGGTGAATGGCGGCAGCACAGGCCACTCTGTAACGCCTATGCTCTTCAGGAGAGGCGCATCCTGAAGAGCTTCGATTCGGTTTCCTAAGGCGTCCCATTTTTTCTGTTTCCGCGCCCACTTTTCCTCGTAACGCTGCCTCAAATCACTCTTATTGGGAACACACTCGTTTATGCGAGTGGCCACAATGTGCTCCAATGCACATCGTACATTTTTGGCGCAATCATCGACCCGAAGGCGCGCTGCTTTCTCTGCCCCTATCAGCAAATCATAAAGGGTTTTATCATACTTTTCAACGAATGAAAACTGTGCACACATGATGTTTCCCCCAATCAGAATTCAATGTCATATACGCATCTTGACGTAGAACAGAACCCTATCAGTTTATATATCGTTGATAATCTCTCATTTGATAAAAATTTTTAAACTTGTTGTATGCAATATTTTCTATTTGTGCGATGCGCCTTGCGACGCGTCTCATAAACAGAAACGGGGCTGCTGCACGAAATGGACGTGCAGCAGCCCCGCTTTTTAGCTGTATGATCGCGCGCCGACTATACCCGCGTGCTGAAGTTTGCCACATAGCCGAGCTGGGCGGCGTGGTCGTGGAAGAAGTCGAACATCGTCGTGAACATGTCGCGGTTCTCCTTCTTCATGGCGTTCGTCATGATCTTCAACGCGCCCTTCGCGCCCTCATCGTGCAGGATGCCAGGCGGGTCGAGGAGCGTCATATCGCCATGCTTCTGCTCCGTACGGAAGGCATGCTTCTCGATCGTTTCCTTCCAGCCTGCAAGCGTCAGCGGCTCGACGTGGACGTTGATCGCCTTGGAAAGCCCGGCCATAAGCTCGTGCTGCACCTTCGGGTCTTCCTCGCGGAAGACGACGTCGTGCGTCAGAAGGACGCCGCCGGGCTTCAGGACGCGCGAATACTCCTTGAGTGCGCGCTCCTTGTCCTCACCGATGAGCATCGTGAGCATCGCCTCGTTGATGACGACATCGAAGCTCGCATCCTCGAAGGGAAGCGCGAAAGCGCTGCCGCTGACGACGGAGAGCTTGTCTTCGAGCTTCTTTTTCTTGATATTTTCACGCGCTTTTTCGAGCGCCGCCTCATCGAGGTCTATGCCGACGACTTCGCAGCCGTACCGCTCGGCGACGAGGATCATCGTCGTCCCCATGTTGCACGCAACTTCAAGAACTTTGGACGACGGCTCGATCTTCGCCTTCTCCAAGAGCCAGTTCGTCGCGTCGATGCCGCCCGGGCGCAGCTTCGTCTTCCCCATTCTCGCCAAAAAGGTATGTCCTGCTTCACGCATGATCGTCATCTCCTTTATATAATAGGCAACTATCTCTATTGATTCTCATTATAGTAAGGAAAAGACAAAAAGTCAACAGTTTTCCTATTGAATTTATATGATTTTTACATCTGTGCCGAAAGCGCGGCGCAGAAGCTGTCCGTTTTTTACGACAGGACTCAAGCGCGTGCAGCAGCCGTTCTTTCTTGCTATAATAAACACAGCGTTTTCTCAAGACGAGAGAATGGTGTGCGATACAGGGAGGAGTACCCCACAATGAAACCATACGAAAAGTACATGTTGATCAGCGACCTTGACGGTACAATCGTGCCGCATGGGAAGGCGATTTCTGCGGCGAATGCGGAGGCGATTCGCGCTTTTGTCGCGGGCGGCGGCCTTTTTGGCATTGCGACAGGGCGCACGCCCGAGGCGGCGGGCGGCTATGTCCGCGGACTGCCGATCACGGCGCCGAGCATCTTCTTCAACGGCTCCATGCTCTACGACTGGCAGGCGCGGAAGGTTCTCGCTCGAAGGCCTCTGCAGGGCGCAGAAGACTCGCCCAATATCTGGCCGCGCTTCGCCGCCGAGTGCCTGAAGATGTTTCCGCAGGCATGCGTCGAGGTCTATACGGAAGACGCCTGCTGCATCATCAGCCCCGAAGCGAACGACGATCCGCGGCTCGTCCGGGAGTTCTATCGCTGCCGTCATGCAGCTCTTGCCGACGTTTCCGACATGCAGCGGACGCCGTGGCTCAAGCTCCTCGTCTGTGATGCGCCGCCCGCGCTGCACCGTGTGGAGCGTCTTGCGAAGAATTTCGGCACAGCGAGACTCAGCCACCATTTCTACTCCGAGGCCAATTATTATGAGTTTGTCGCCCAAGGCGTATCGAAGGGCGCCATGATCGAAGAGATTCGAGGGCTTCCCATCTGCCAAGGAAGGCGCATCATCGCTCTTGGCGACTACTTGAACGACCGGGAGATGATCGAGCTTGCCGACATCGGCATCGCCTCGGGCAACGCGCATGAGAGTATCAAGCAGGCCGCCGACTTCACGGGCTGCCGGGCGGAAGATGATCTCGTCGTCTGGCTGCTCGCACATTTCGCTGAAATCACGGCGCAGAAAAGCGCGGATTGATGCGCCGCGTCCTTTCGCCCCCTGCGCTCCGCGCCGATCATCTTTGCACGGGTCGTGCGGCAAAACTGCCGCATCATGCAGAAATCCCTGCCGTCAATCGGACGGCAGGGATTTTTCTTCGAGGGCGAACTTTGAGGACATATGTTCAGCCGTCACGCGGAACGGCATGTCTTGCTCTTTCGCCCGTTTCCTGCGATGCCTTCAGCAAGGCGGCACGCTGTACATATGTCCTCACGCCTTACAGAAGCCTGGCCAATCGGTCTGCGCCTTCGGCTTGACCTCTTGGGGCTTCATGGTAAAGGCGAATGGCAGCAGATCTTCTTTGGTCACGACGCGGCTTTTTCCCGCGAGGTTGGCGAGAATGATGCGCTCGACGGCGAATTCGGCGATGACCTGGCGGCACGCGCCGCACGGCGAGCACGGCAGCTCGCCGTCTGCAACGACGGCGAGTGCCGCAAAGCGTTGGACGCCCGTAGCAACGGCACTGAAGATGGCGGTGCGCTCGGCACAGTTCGTCAGGCCGTAGGAGGCGTTTTCGATATTGCAGCCCAAGAAGACGCGCC
>ERZ773069.2098-NODE-2098-length-10702-cov-2.633418_pt1 | contig 10702 bp, 9 predicted proteins | sample MGYA00580619_ERZ773069 | MGnify/ENA primary metagenome ERZ773069 (study PRJEB29015, sample SAMEA2738007) | human oral metagenome | biome: human oral; feature: human-associated habitat; material: dental | place: China | collected 2108 ...
TTTGCCGCCATCTTCAAAAAATAATCTTCTTCTTCCGTTTTGTTCAGATCGGTTTTGTATTCTTCCAAAAGGCGGATATAAGAAGCGTGTATTTCCCGGCAGGAGGCATTCGGACGAACATTTAACAAGTCATAATAGTTTTTATTATCCATAATCATTCCTCCGTTATTGATAGTAATAGTATTTATTCTGATAAGAAAATTGAGCTGTCTACAAAGGTCGGTTTTAGATAGGATAGAAAAAAAAAGAAATAATCCGCCGGGAAATGGTTCTGTTCTTTTTGTCAGCTCGATTTATTAAAGCCTCTGCCACGGAGTTTCTTTTCCCATCGGTCGAAGAAGAAGGTGAGGAGTATGGCCAGACCCCAATAGGCGATTGCGTCCGCGATGTACGGTTCCATGCGCCGGTTGTAGAGGGCGGAGAAGATATCCGCTTTGGCGAACATGTCCACGACTTTGACTGTGAAGACGAGGGCGAGGAGTTTGATGGTTTTCAGATAGTATGTGAAAAAGGCGGGAAGCGCCACGACGAACGCCTGGGGAAGGACGATTCTTGTGAAAGCGCGGAAAGAGGTCATGCCCATGGCGACGGCCGCTTCATACTGGCCGTGGTCTACGGAGCGGAGAGCGCCGCGGATATTTTCCGACTGGTAGGCGGTGTTATATAAAATGAAGCAAAGGTAGACGCTCCAGTAGGGGCTTACGTCAAAAGGCTTTACTTCCGTTCCCGAAAAAGCGCTGAATACGGGCGCAAGAAGGTAGGGGAGGGAGTAGTATACGATGAAGAGCTGGACGATGCCCGGCACGGCGCGGAAGAAGGAAACAAATACAGTAAAGAAAATGTTGATAAACATATTGTTTCCCAAACGGAGCACAGCGATAAAAGAGCCGAAGAGGATGCCGAAGAAAATACTGACGAATGCCATGAAAAGGGTATTCGGTACGGCGCCTGCTATGAAGAGGAGCGCTTCGGGAAGGACTTTAAAATCGATCATGCAGTCCTCCTAATTTCTTTATGGCCCTGTTTCTGGAAGAGCCAGAATGCCGCTTCGATGGCAATGACGATGGCCCAGTAGATCAGGGCGACGGCGGTGTATGTTTCCAGACGGTGCTGGCCGAAGGCGGCGTTGATGATAAGATTGGCACGGCCCATAAGGTCGATGACGCCGATGAAGAACATGATGGACGTGTCTTTCAGTATATTGACAGATTCGCTCACCAAACCGGGAATGGCGACAGGGAGCGCCTGGGGAGCGATGATGCTGAAAACGCGCCGAACCGGAGAAAGTCCGAAAACGATGGCCGCTTCATGCTGTCCCCGGTCGACAGAAAGGTAAGCGGGGCGGAGTATTTCTGAAATAACGGGGGCGTAGTGGAAAGTAAGGGAGACCAGCACATACACGGTGAGCGGCCAGCCGTCGGGGTTGATGCCGAGTCCCCGTATGATGGCGGGAAGGCAGAAATAGACGAGGTAAAGGTCGAGGATAAAGGGCATGCTCCTGTTATAAGAGAGCCATATATCGCAGAAAGGCGCCAGCACGGGCACACGGGCAATCCTGATGACGGCGATGATCGTGCCGAAGAAGAGGCAGAGCAGGATGGACGCGATGATGACTTCCACTGTGAAAGGAAGGGCGGAGATCAGCCGGGGAAATACGCCTATGAAAAAAGAGGGGTCAAAAGTAAGCATGGAATCATTCCTTTATAAAACAAGCGGGACGGGGAGCGTTACGCCTCTTCCCTTTTCAGCATGCGCCGGAGAAAGGCGCGGGTCTGCTCCTCTTTCGGATGGGAGAAGAATTCTTTCGGATGTCCTTCTTCCACAATGAGGCCGTCCGACATGAATACGGCTTTTGTGGATATATCCTGAGCGAAATGCATTTCATGGGTGACGATGATCATGGTGATGCCGAGGGTCGCGACGGAGGCGATGGTATCCAGAACTTCCCCTACGAGTTCGGGATCAAGCGCCGAAGTGGGTTCGTCAAAGAGGATGACATCAGGTTTCGGCGCAAGAGCTCTGGCGATTCCCACGCGCTGCTGCATGCCGCCGGAAAGTTCCGACGGATACATGTGGGCGTAGTCTGTCATGCGGACGCGGGAGAGTTCTTCCATGGCGATCTCTTCCGCTTCTTTTTTTGTTTTTCCGTAACCGTAAATCAGCCCTTCCGTGATATTTTCAAGGACATTCTTGTTGCGGAACAGATTGAACTGCTGGAAGACCATGGTGGATTTCCGCCGGAGTTTCTGCACTTCCGTTTTGGAAATATGGGAAAAGTCCACAGACACGTCGTCAATGGAAAGACGGCCGGCTTCGGGTTTTTCCAGATAATTGAAGCACCGGAGAAGCGTTGTCTTTCCCGTGCCTGACGGGCCGAGAATGGAAATAACATCGCCTTTTTCTACGGTGAGATTGATATCTTTTAATATTGTGTTTTTACCAAATGATTTCTTGATATGTTCTGCAGTAAGTATGCGGGACATGGCAGCCTTCTTTCCGTAAAACCGCGAAAATAAAAAACCGCCCCTGTGCAAAGGGACGGTAAATTCCGTGTTCCACCCAATTTCGTTTCCACGTTGCCGGAGAAACCTTGGAAAGTCGTATGACTTAAGCGCTGTATCGGGCGCGCCCGGTTTTCTTACTCGGGAAATTTTCTTTTCGGAAAACCGCTCGGAGAGGCACTTCAGAAAAATCACCGTACCCGTTTCCATCATCAGGGCTTTCTGAAACGGTTCTGTTTCCCTACTTTCTCCCGTCATCGCGCAGTTAAGGAATATGAAACACTATAACATAAAATTTCGGCAGGCGCAAATATCAGAAGGACGTGACAGGTCTTCCTATTCTGTCACAAACGGCCGCTGTCGATTTCATTTTTCAGGTATTCAAAAACTTTTTAAAACTTTAAAAAACTATGATTTAAATGAAAAAAACATTATAATTATTTATAATGTTCCTATACAATATGGGAAAATTGTTACTGAATATGAAATAACTAAGACAAGTATAAAAGCCATTGAAGAGATTGCCACTTTTTTAGATTGTACTCTTATAAAAGAAAACAACATAATTTTAAACTATGTTAAAGATAACTTAAATATTACTGAAAAAGACGCTAAAGATTTAATTGAGCTTCTAGGAAGCGATTACTATCATATAAAAAATGAAACAAATAAAATAGCTGCTTTTTTAGATGGGCAGCCATATTCTTTTGAAAAAATTAAAAACTTAATAAGTATTGACAAAGAATATAATATGAAAGACTTAGTTGAAAATTTTTTTAAGACTAAAAATTTTACAGATATTTTAAATTTCTTAGAAACAAATAAAGATTCTTATTTAGGAATCGTATATATGTTAGCTGATGAATTAATAGTCTTTTTAAAATTAACTTCCCTTATAAATAGTGGTAAAATTTCACAACATATGAATTATAATGTTTTTAAAGAGTTATACAATGATTTCTCTGATTTATTTATTGGAAGAAATTTTAAAGCCCAACACTCTTATACAATTTTTCTTAAATTAAATAGTTTAACTTACTTTTCAGAAGAATTTTTAGAAAACAAATTAAAAGAATTATTATATATTGAATATGGGCTAAAAACAGGTGAAAGAGAAATCAACATAGAACTGGATCTATTTTTAAAAAAATTCTTCACAAATTAAAAAAGTAAAAATAGCTCATTACTAGCTAAATTTCTTAACTGACTTTATAAATTTTGGAAAGATGTACCAAGTTATTAAAAACATTATAAAGCCTCCAACAAAATCAATAAAATGATGTTGATATACAAAATGGACTGAAATTGCAATTAAAAATCCCCATAGTGAAACAAGATATTTTAATTTTGTTTTCATTTCTTTACAATAGATTCCAATAGAAAGAAAAGCAAAACTTACATGCAAGGAAGGGCATTGATTAAAACTGCTATCTAATTGACCTAAGACATAGAAAAAAAAGTTAAAAATGGGATTAGCTATCTCAGGTTTGGGAAAATAAAATTTCATTGGAACAATAAAAAATATAGCAATAGAAACCACTGTTAAAAATATTGCTTGTTTTACATAAAAGTTTAATTTTTTTTCATCTTTTATAGTGAGAAAAGTTCCAAAGAAAAAAGGTGCTGAAGTCATATAGGGTAACATAAAAATTGTTAAAAAAGGTATTTTTTTCTCCCATGCCATAAAATATGAAGGAACATAATCTAGGGTACGAGTATAGAATTCAGCTCCTTTATATAAAATTGTAAAAAATATTGTAATAAAAATTATATATTTGATTTTTAATCTTTGTAAATTATCTTTCATCACTGCCTCCTAATTATCTTGCTTAATTTTATCATATTATTCTTAAAAAATGGTTAAAATTTGTTATAATATTATTAAGGTGATGTTAATGGAATATACAATTACAAAAAAGAAAATCAAAAATTTTATTTTGAGGATACATCCTGACTTAACTATCGCAGTATCAGCTCCTTTATCTGCAACTAGCAAGGATATTGAAAATTTTGTTCTATCTAAAAAAGAGTGGATAGAGAAAACATTAGAAAAATTAAAAAAGTTAAAAGATGATAGTATAAAGATTTTAGGTAAGAAAGTAGAAAAAAAAGTTATTCAGTCAGATTTAGAAAGAATAAGTTTAACTGACAGAAATATATTTATATATACAAAGAATATTGAAGAAATTGAAGTTGAAAAGAAATTTTTAGAGTGGAAATATAATAAATTAAAAGAAATTATAGATGAAGCTATGGAAAAATATACTAAATTACTAAATACTGAAATAAACTACTATAAGATAAAAAGACTTTCTTCTGCTTGGGGTATATATCACAGAAGGGAGAATTATATTAGTTTCAATCTAGATTTAATTGAAAAAGATATAGAAAGTATTGATTATGTAGTTCTTCATGAGATATGTCATATTTTCTATATGGATCATCAAAAAAAATTTTGGGCTCTAGTTGAAAAATATATGCCTGACTATAAAATAAGAAGAAAAAAATTAAAATCATAAAATAAGACAATATTTTTACATATTGTCTATTTTTTATAAAAATATTTTTAAATTTGACAGACAAAGTAAGGAGTGTTATAATTAAAAAGAATTAAATTTTGCTAAACAAAATAAATTGAGGAGGAAAATATGTTATCAAAAAAATTAATTATTGGAGCTCTTGTAGCTACTATGTCTATGTCTGCTTTTGCACACTTTCAAATGGTTTACACTCCTGATTCTAATATTTCTGGGAAATCATCTGTTCCATTTGAATTGATATTTACTCACCCTGCTGATGGAGTAGAAGCACACAGTATGGATATGGGAAAAGATGAAAAAGGAACTATACAGCCTGTTGTAGAATTTTTCTCAGTACATAATGGAGAAAAGAAAGACTTGAAAGCTAATTTAAAAGCTTCTAAATTTGGACCTGCTTCAAAACAAGTTACTTCTTATAAATTTAATTTAGATAAAAACTCTGGATTAAAAGGTGGAGGAGATTGGGGACTAGTTGTTGTTCCAGCACCATACTATGAATCTGCAGAAGATGTATATATTCAACAAATAACAAAAGTATTAGTAAATAAAGATGAATTAGCTACTGATTGGAATAAAAGACTAGCTAATGGATACCCTGAAATAATTCCATTATCAAATCCTATAACTTGGAAAGGAGAAATCTTTAGAGGACAAGTTGTAGATAAAGATGGAAAGGCTGTTGCTAATGCTGAAATAGAAATAGAATACTTAAATTCAAATATTAAAAATTCAAAATTTGTAGGAGAATTACAAAAAGATAAAACTGCAACTGTTATCTATGCAAATGAAAATGGATATTTCTCATTTGTTCCAGTTCATAAAGGATATTGGGGATTTGCTGCTTTAGATGCAGGTGGAGAATTAAAACATAATGGAAAAGAATTATCTCAAGACGCTGTTCTTTGGATAGAAGCTAAATAAAAAATTAAGCTGTTGCATACGCAACAGCTCTTTTTTTATTACAATAATTTAATGTTCATTTGTCTGCAAATTTCATGAACTTCTTGAGACCAAATAGAAGCTTGCACTTCTCCTATATGTAATTTATCTAAGAAAAACATACATATACGAGATTGACCAATTCCACCACCTATAGTATATGGTAAAACTTTATTTAAAATCATTTGATGATATGGCATTGATCTTCTATCTTCACAATGAGATATTTTTAATTGTTCTTCTAAAGAATTTTCATCAACTCTTATACCCATTGAAGATAATTCAAGACCTATACCTAAAAGAGGGTAGTTAAATATGATATCTCCATTTAAATCCCAATCATCATAGTCAGGAGCTCTTCCATCATGTCTCTCACCAGAAGTAAGTTTTCCCCCTATTTTCATTAAGAAAATTGCTCCATACTCTTTAGCAGCAGCATGTTCTCTATTTTTAGGAGTAAGTGTTGGATATTTATCTTCAAGTTCTTGACTTGTGATAAAAGTTATTTCTTCAGGTAACTTCTTAGTAAGTTTAGGATATTCTTTAGTAATATAATCTTCAGTTGCTTTAAAAACAGAGTAAATTTTTCTTACAACTTCTTTTAAATATTCTTCATTTCTATCTTCTTTAGAAATAATTTTTTCCCAATCCCATTGGTCAACATAATAAGAGTGAATAAAGTCTGTATCTTCATCTCTTCTTATAGCATTCATATCTGTATATATACCTTTATGGTTTTCAATATTATATCTGTATAAAGCCATTCTTTTCCATTTAGCAAGAGAATGAACTATCTCAACTCTTTCACCATTTTTTGTATCAAATGAAACAGGTCTTTCTGTACCATTCAAATTATCGTTAAGACCAGACTCTGGTATAACAAATAAAGGTGCTGAAACTCTTAGTAAATCTAATTCTTTTGAGAGATGACTTTCAAAAAAATCTTTAACTTTTTTTATAGCAATTTCTGTTTCTAGTATATCTAGACTAGATGTATAAGCCATAATTTTACCTCCAATATTTAGAAATTATGGAAAAATTATAACACCATTCAAAGATTTTATCAAATTTTAATTTTTAAAAAGTTCAGAAATTAATTTATATAAGTTATAATGATCCTCAACTCCACCCAATTCTCTGACAGAGTGCATAGAAAGTAATGGACTTCCTATATCTATACCTTGTATTCTTATTTGAGATTGTTGAATAGGTCCTATTGTTGAACCTCCACGAACATCTGAACGATTTACAAAAATTTGTAAAGGAATTTTTGCATCTTTAGCAATTTTTTCTATAACTGCTCTTGAATACCCATCAGTTATATATGATTTATTAGCTGCCATTTTTATTACAGGTCCACAATTGATTTTAGGCTCATTAGTAGGATCAGCCTTTTCTAAATAATTAGGGTGTATAGAGTGAGCAGCATCATTAGAAATAACAAAAGATTTAGCTAAAGCTTGTTCATGTTCTTCTAAAGTTAAGTACATAGCATTAGAAATTCTTCCTAATATATTAGCTAAAGTCGGACTATCTGCTCCTTGTATTGTATGAGAACCTATTTCTTCATTATCATAACCAACAACTATACAAGTATTCTTTTTATCTTTATTATCTATTAAAGAATTAAGACTAGCATGGAAAGCAGCAAGGTTATCTAATCTTCCTACAGATACAAACTCATCATTGGCACCTAATATACAACCTTTTTCTCTTGAGTGTAGACTTAAATCATAGCTCAAAATTTCATTTTCTTTTACCTTTAATTCTTTTGCTAGTAATGCTATTAAAGAAAATTTATTTTTGTCTTTAGAAATACTAACAAGAGGTAAAGTATCCTTTTGAGCATTAATAGCTACACCATCATTAACTCCTCTATTTTGATGTATACAAAGAGAAGGAATGATAAATATATCTCTATCATAATTAATAAAATATTTCTTAGGTTTGAAAGCAGAATCCCCTTCAACAAACACTCTTCCACTAAAAGATAAAGGTCTATCAAACCAAGTGCTTAAAATAGGTCCTCCATAAACTTCTGTATTTAAAATATTAAAACCTTTTCTATTTATTTCAGGATTAGGTTTTATTAAAAAACCTGGACTATCGGTATGTGAAGCAGCTATTTTATAACCTGACTTAGAAATTTTATCTGTACCTATAGTAAAAGCTATAATTCCGCTATCATTTATAGTAACATAGTACTTTTCACCTTTTTTTAATTTCCATTCTTCAGCTTCAGAAAGTTCAGTGAAACCATTTTTATTTAAAATTTCTTTTGCATTGATACATGCAAAATAATTAGATGGACTTTCATCTATAAATTTAATTAAATCTTTTGCCAATTTTTGTTTATTCATATATCCTCCTAAATTAAAATATTATTTCTAAATAACTATTTTAATAATACAGCATTTAACGATATTAATCAAATTAAAAAACATCAAATTCTAAAAAATTAGTTTTTATTTCATAATCTTTTAATTCTTTAAAAGTCTTCTTTAATACAGAAGCATAGGTTTTTAATTGATTTTCATTTTTTCCACCTGTCTTATAGTCAACTATATAGATTTCTCCTGTACCATCATCATTATCTTTTATCATAAGTCTATCTATTCTATATTCTTGTTTTTCTATTGCATCGTAAAGAACATATTCATTGTAAATATAATTCCATTTTTTAGAAAAAATTTCTTTATCTTTATTTAAAAACATTTTGATGTTTTCTTTTGAGAATATTTCATCTAACTTTTTCTTTCCAAAATATGATAGATATTTTTTATAACATAAATTCTTAGCAAAGGCTACTTCTTCTTCACTTCCATATTTTAAATTTTCAAAAAAGTAGTGAACTAAAATACCAATCATTCTTTTTTCTTCTGTTTCAAGTAAAAATTTACTATTACTTACTTCAAAATTATCGATTTCTTCATGTTCAATATTTGAATTTAAAAAATAAGAAGATGAGTTATATGAAATTTCCTTAGGAGTTTCCACTTCAATAATTTCTTTATTTTTATGAATTTCTCCAATTTCACATGAGAAGAAATCTTTTAAGTTAGAATTTTCTAAAGGTTTTTCTTCAAAAAGTCTATCATTATATAGAATTACAAGATTATTTTTAGGTCTTGTCAAAGCAACATAAAAATTGTTAGTTTCTTCTTCTTGAATTTTTTTGATATATTCAAGAACCTTATCTTCAAAACAGCTTTTCAAAATATTTTTATAACCTTTTTTAGCAAATAAAGAAAAAGTAGTTTTATCGTATGTTTCATTCATTTCAAATAAAAAGTTGATATCAAATCCTTTAGATTTTTTATCATTTTTTATCACAAAGGTTGTTTTAAACTCTAAACCTTTAGATTTATGTATAGTAACAAGCTCAATTCCTTTTTTATTTGAGTTTAGATCTGCAAGAATAAGTTTATTATCATTATAGTCATTCAATAGATCTAAAACAGAAAGATAGGAGTTAGTTAAAAGATAGAAGTCATAAATGTTTTTAACTTCGTTTTCTTTAGAAAAATAATCTAAAAATTGGAATTTTTTTATAATTTTATGAATTAAATTCTGAACTTTAAAATTCTTAAAATTCTTTTTAATATCTATAATCTTATTTAAAAAATTTATAATTTTCTTATTTTCCAAAGAAAGTATAAAATTATTATCTTGAGAGAAGTTTATATAAGAAAGTACCTCTTTTTTATTTTTTAGTAAAACTTCAATATCTTTTGTTCCTATGTTACTAAGTGGTGAAGAAATAAAGTTAAATAAAGCTAGTTCATTCTCATAAATCAAATATTTTAAAAGCTCAAAACATTCAAAAATTCCAGGATACTCAGAAATATTCTTCTCATTATTCAAAATATATGGTATTTTTTCATTCTCTAAAAGTTGAGCTATCTCATTAAGCTCATTATTAGTTCTTGCTATTATAGCTACATTGTCATAAGGTTCAAAAGCTTTTAATTCTTCTAAGAGAACTGAATAAATATTAGCTTCTTTATCAAGGTCACTCATACATATAGCTTTTACATAGCCTTGATTTTTAGAATTAATTTCACTTGGTTTAAAAGCCCAATTATCTTTTCTAGAAATGGCAGAGAAAAATTCATTACAATATGAAACTATATTAATGTCACTTCTATAAGATTTTTTTAATGTATCTGGATTTGCCTTTAAAATAGTTTCAAGATTTTCAAATAATCTTTTTTCTCCATCTCTCCAACCATAGATACTTTGCTTATCATCTCCAACACAAACTACTATCTTAGCTTTTTTAGTAAATTCATATAGTATTTTCCATTGTAATATACTTGTGTCTTGAAACTCATCTATGAAAATAGTTTCTATATTCATATCTAAGCTTTCAAAAAAGACATCTGTAAGTCCATTTTCATTCATTAAACCATTTTCTTTATTGAAAATAGCCATATAGGTATAGATAGCAATATCGTTAAAAGTAAAATTTTTATCTCTTATTTTAAACATATCGTAAAGTCTAAAAATTTCTAGGCTCAGTTCAAAAATCTTTTCCTCATAAGGTATTAAAATTTCATTATATACTTCTCTTGCTAAATTTTCTTTTAAGATTTCTTGTCTTGAAATTAAATATTCTTTATATTCTTTATCTGTAGCTTTTTTTAATTTATTTCCATTGTATATTAAGCCTGCTGTACCATCTTGAAAAAAGAAATTAGCATTTTTAACAGCAACAAATTT
>ERZ773069.2101-NODE-2101-length-10687-cov-33.609951_pt1 | contig 10687 bp, 9 predicted proteins | sample MGYA00580619_ERZ773069 | MGnify/ENA primary metagenome ERZ773069 (study PRJEB29015, sample SAMEA2738007) | human oral metagenome | biome: human oral; feature: human-associated habitat; material: dental | place: China | collected 2108 ...
CCTCACCGGCCGAGCACCGTCCTCGGCCAGGCGGGATCATGCCGGCCTCCCTGACCGCCCCGCTGCCGCCCCCGCCGGAAGTCGCCGAGGACGAGATCCTACGACGCGGCCACCTGCGGGTCCTGCGCGGACAGAAGGATGACGCATGAGCCATGACGCCCGCGTTCCCGGCCCTGACGAGCAATGGCCGGTGCTCTCCTCCGTGCTGCGCTCCAGCCTGCGTTGCCCGTTGAGTGGGCAGGAGCTCGCTGACGGCGTCGACGACACCGGTCACCCGGTACTCATCTCCCCAGCCGTGGGCCTGGCCTACCCGGTGCGCGACGGCGTCCCGATCCTCCTGGTCCACGAGGCCCTGCGCGCTCCCGCGCACTTCTGACCCCCGGTACCGAACCGGCAGCCCGTTCAGGTCCTACCCCGCGAGGTCCAGGACGGAGCTGCTCAGCTGCGTCGGGCTTCTCGACCGACGCCGTAGGGCGGACGCGCCATGTCTCGGAGCACATCCTCCTCCAGGCGGCGGTCACGGCTCTCCAGCACCAGCTCGCGGTTACGCCGCTCGGTGAGCACCGCGGCGAGGAACCGCTCAGGGTGCGTGCCCGCAGGAGGCGGGGGAGAGACGTAGCCCTGGACCTGGGATGCCAGCTCCATCCCCAGACGGTGGCGGGAGGCGGGCGTCAGGACTGAGGCCCGCTGCAGGAAGGTCCGGGCCGTCAGACTCAGCTCCCCCGGTAGAGCGCGCAGGTCCGTTCCCCCCGCCCACTGCGTCAGCTCGGGGGGCATGAGCAGGGGCGGCGTAGCGGACGAGCGATTCCGGTCACGAACCACGTAGGTGCCGGCCAGCATGTCTCCGAACCGCTTGCCCCGTTTGGTGACGATACTGGCGCACAGCGCCGGTACGGCCCAGGTCGCCCAGATCTCGACGATGGCGAGCAGCGCGCGCACCAGGCAGTGGCGAAACCTCACGGTGCCGCCGTCGTCGCGCACCACTCGGGTCCCGGTCACCATACGGCCCAGGCTCCGACCTCTACTGAGCAACTCAACGAGCAGGGGGATGACGACCATCCAGGCCAGCACGATCAGGGAGACGAGGACTCTGTACAGAGCGAGGTGCTCGGCCAGCGCCGACTCGGGGCCGGTGCCCAGGATCAGGGCCATCAACGCGAGGACGGACAGCAGACCGCCCAGCGAGTAGGTGGTGTAGTCGATGATCCCCGACATTATGCGGTTGACGGCTGTTGCCGGGATGACCTCCAGGGCGACGGCCTCACCGGTGACCATGAGCTCGCGCTCGATCATCCGCTCGGAGGATGTGGACGACTCGGTCACCATGACAGACTCCTTGCGTGGATCTTGATGCCTTCGTTGCAGCGCACCGTGATCAGTGGGAACGCCTCGACGTCCTTGTGTCGCGTCGTCACCTCAGCGGCGCTGAGACCGACGAGCTCGTGGCTCTCTACCGCACCTGCGCCCGTCACCTGTCGCGGGTGCGCTCGGCGGCGCCGGATCCGCAGATGATCGCCGAGCTGTCCTCCCGAGTGGCGACGGCCCGCGGCCGTCTGACCGGGACCCGTGAGGTTCGGACTCATGCGGTGCGTCGGTTCGTGCTTGAGTCCGTGCCGGCGGCTCTCTACCGGATCCGTTGGTGGACTTGCGGGGTCATGGTTGCTGAGATCGCTCTGGCGCTCGTGGTGGGGGTGTGGACCCTGCACAGCCCGGAGGCCATGGCCGCACTGGGGAGTCCCGAGAAGCTGGACGAGTACGCTCATGAGGCCTTCGAGTCCTACTACTCCACTTACTCCGCCCCTGACTTCGCCGCCCAGGTATGGACCAACAACGCCCGGATTGCGGCGATCTGCGTAGCCAGTGGAATCACGGGGATTCTGCCGCTCTACATGCTCTATGCCAACGCCGTCGCCGTCGGGCGGGCCGGGGCGATCATGGCCGACCACGACATGCTCGGGGTGTTCTTCTCGCTCATCTCGCCTCATGGGCTGCTGGAGCTGACCTGCATCTTCATCGCTGGTGCTGCCGGCCTCAAGCTGTTCTGGACCATGCTGGTCCCCGGTCCTCGCAGCCGCTCGGCGGCGCTGGCAACGGAGGGCCGAGCCCTCATCACGGTGGCTGTCGCCCTGACCGCCGCCCTGGCCGTCGCCGGTTTCATCGAGGCCTTCGTGACCCCGGCTCCCATTCCCTGGCCGGTCAAGATCACCATCGGAGCCGGCGCCTTGGCACTGTTGTGGGCCTACACCCTGATCCTGGGACGCTCCGCCGTCCAGGCAGGAGCTACGGGAGACCTCGAGGAGGATGAGGCCGGTTACGCCCAGCCAGAGGTCGGCTGACCGGTGCGCCGCAGGAGGGTGTCCCAGCATCACAGCCGCCCCGCTGCCTTGAGGTCCAGGTAGCAGTCGGCCAGAGCCGGGGCGATTCCCTGGTCCGGGGCCTCAACGACCTCGACTCCGCCGCGGCGCAGGCGGCGGCGCACGGCGTCGAGCTCCACGAGGTCCTTCTCCGCGGATGCGGCCACGTACACGGAGTCGGCGTCATCGCGCGCGGCCCGCAGATCCTCCAGCTCCGGGTCCAGGGCTGAGGCGAGAACGACCGTGTGGTCATGGGCCAGCGACGTCAGTGTTCGGAGCATCGGCGCATCTCCTCCGCTGCCGTCCAGAGCGGAGATGACGACCACCAGGGCACGCTGCGAGAGGGACGTGTGCACCCGGGAGGCCAGGAGGGGCCAGTCGAGCTCGGTCAGGCGCGGCTCCACATCCGTCAGGTGCTCAGCCAGTGCCGTCATGAGCACCGGTCCGCTACTGCCCCGCACCTGGGCGCGCATCGCGTCGTCCATGGCCAGGACATCGACCCGGTCTCCAGCGCGTGAGGCCAGGGCGGCCAGCAGCAGGGTCGCCTCGATCTGGGCGTCGAGACGGGGGGCGTCGCCCAGTCGAGCCGCAGACAACCGTCCCGAGTCGATGACGATGAGGACGCGCCGGTCACGCTCGGGACGCCAGGTACGCACCAGGACCTCGCCCCGGCGCGCGGTGGAACGCCAGTCGATGGACCGTACGTCATCGCCGACGACGTACTCGCGCAGGGAGTCGAACTCGGTTCCCTCGCCGCGCACCATGACCGCGCTGCGCCCGTCCATCTCCCGCAGCCGGGCCAGACGCGAGGGCAGATGACGGCGAGAGCGGAAGGCCGGCAGGACCCGGACGGTGGCCGGAACGTTGAGGGAGGCCTGACGCCCCGCGATGCCGAGAGGGCCCATCACCCTGACGGTCAGTGGACCCGCGTCGCGCTCTCCCCGGCGTTGAGGCGTCAGCACTGTGGAATGACGGCGCCGCTGAGCCGGCGGGATGGTCATGCTCCCGCGCTCGTGGACCGCTCCAGCGCTCGGGGGCCAGGCATCGCGCAACAGGAGCCGGACTGTGCGCCGGCCGGTGTTGGCCAGCGTCAGTGTCGAGGTGATCGACTCACCCAGCCGCACTCCGTGGCCCACTGCCCGCGAGGCCCTCAGCAGGCGGGGTGAGGGCGCGTAGACGACGTCGATCACGACGAGGACCAGGACCACGCCGGCCCAGGCCAGCACGGCTGCCGGGCGCGGTGCGATGAAGGCCAGGATGATCCCCGGGAGCAGCGCCCACACGGCGCGCATCGTCAGGAACATGCCACTCCTGTCGTGAGTCGGTCAGATGATCGGTTACGTGTTCTGTGGTGTCGCCGGCCTGGGCCTCAGCGCGGTACCGGCACGCTCCTGAGCACGGACTCGATGACGGACTGAGGGGTGATGCCCTCCATCTCGGCCTCTGCGCGCAGCTGGATGCGGTGGCGCAGCGTCGGCAGGGCCAGGGCCTTGATGTCGTCGGGGGTTACGAAGGACCTCCCGGCCAGCCATGCCCAGGCCCGTGATGCGGCCAGGAGCGCGGTGGCGCCACGGGGCGAGACCCCCAGGGACACCGAGGGCATGGAGCGGGTGGCACGTACGAGGTCGACCGCGTAGGCCAGGACCTCCGGGGTGACTCCGACGGTGCTCACCTGGGTGCGCGCCAGGGCCAGGTCCTGGGCTCCGGCCACCGCCTGTAGTCCCGCCGAGAGCAGGTTTCGTGGATCGAAGCCCGAGGCGTGCCGGGAGAGAACCTCGATCTCCTGAGCCCGCTCGGGCAGGGGCAGTACCAGCTTGAGCAGGAAGCGGTCCAGCTGGGCCTCCGGCAGCGGGTAGGTCCCCTCGTACTCCACCGGGTTCTGGGTGGCGATCACCATGAAGGGATCGGGCAGTGCGCGGGGCTCACCGTCAACCGAGACCTGGCGCTCCTCCATGGCCTCCAGCAGGGCCGACTGCGTCTTGGGAGGGGTACGGTTGATCTCGTCGGCCAGGAGCAGGTTGGTGAAGACCGGTCCGGCGCGGAAGGAGAACTGCGCGCTGCGGGAGTCGTAGATGAGAGAGCCGGTGACGTCACCGGGCATGAGGTCGGGCGTGAACTGGATGCGCTTGGTCTCCACGTCCAGGGCGGTGGCCAGCGATCGCACCAGCAGGGTCTTGGCGACTCCGGGAACCCCCTCGAGCAGGACGTGCCCACCGGCGAGCAGGGCGATGACCAGTCCGGTGACTGCGGCCTCCTGACCGACGACGGCCTTGCTCACCTCGCTGCGCACGGCCACCAGTCGCCGGCGCGGGTCGTTACCCACGTCCGTCTGGGCAGTCGGCTGGGCGATGCCACTGGTCCCCGGGGTGCTCGGTGCCTGGTGGGCAGATGGCGGGTGAGGATCACCATTGCCCGCGCCGACGGCGCTCGGGTCGTGGATGGAATCGGTGCTGTCCGTGCTCATGCGGAGTGAACCTCGCTCTCGAGTTGGTCAAGCTGAACGGCCAGGGTGGCCAGGGCCCGGTCACTGCTCGGCGGCGGACCGTAGAGAAGGGCGTCCACCGTGGCCGGGACAATGCCGGAGGCCTGGGCGACAGCGGCTATCACGTCGCCGCGCGAGGCCCCGGGGGGCAGACCCAGGGCTGCCCCTAGACGCAGTGCGGTTCCCGAGCGCAGGGCCTCGGCCGCCCGGGGACGGTCCGAGCCCTGGCGGTACAGGCGCCCGCGCGCAACGGTGGTCTCGGTGGAACGCACGACGACGGGCAGGTCCTCACTCATGATGCGACCGAAGCGACGGCCCTGGACGATGGCCAGGACGCCGGCCATGACGACGAGCTGGAAGATGAGGACCGGTAGCCAGACGGGCGTGGTCGGGGAGTTCCACACGGTGGGGGTCTCAAGGTGCTGTCCGTCCAGCCATAGGACACGGTCGTGGTGGCCCAGTGCGCGCACGGCCAGGGCCGCGTGGCCCTCCTGAGTCAGGCGCGCGTTGGTGACTGGAGCGGCATCGGGCAGAACACGCAGCGTGGCGCCACTGGTCAGAGTGTCGCTGGCATAGGCGTAACGGTCTTCGCCCACGGGGAAGCAACCGATGGCGTCGTCGTCGCCCTCGAGCGACACCGAGGCGTGTGCTCCGGCCAGGCTCTGAGCGGCTTGGGCATCGGCGTCGGCACACTGCGCGGTCAGGCTCGTGGACTCAGGAGATGCGGAGCCCTTGGTGGTCATGTCCGTCAACCCCGTCAGTGCGTCGCTACCGCCTTTGGCGCCAACGACGACGACGTCCCCGCCCGCGCGGGCCAGGGCCTGCCTGTCCTCCCGGCTGAGAAGGTCGGCGTTGACCACGGCAATGGTGGCCCCGCTCCGACTCGCATCCAGCGCCTCGGAGACGTTGCCCGCCTGGCTCACGGAGATGCCCTCCTGGCGCAGCAGCTCGGCAACGGCCATCGTCCCTGAACCCTTGGGATTGTCGATCGCCAGCGGAGTGTTGGAGGTGACGGGTGTGGTCCACAGGCCGATGAGGGTGGGGATGAGTATGAGGGCCAGGGCGATGGCGACCGGGCGCCACCGGTGCCACCTTTGTGACCAGCGCGGATTCGTCACCTGGTCACCGGTGGCATCCGTCTGGGAGGGGCCCTGTGGAGAGTGCGACGTCTGCGCAGACGCGTTCGTGGGTGTGCTCATGCCGGTGCCCCCGGGGCCGTGGCCGAGGTCGTGACGAGGGGCTGGTGATGCTTGGCGGGCAGCGTCGTCCTGGCAACCTGGTCGGCCAGTACTCGCATCTGCTCGTCCTGGGACCGGGTCGAGACCACGTGACCATAGAGAACGGCGTCGAACAGGTGCGCCGCATCGTACAGTGGGGGCACGACCTGGTGCTCGCCGAGGGCCTGATGCGTCAGGGTTGCGGCCTCCAGGGCTGTCATACCCGGGTACTCGTCGATGATCCCGCGTTCATCGAGGGAGCGGATGATGGCGCGGAAGCGCTCGACGACGGCGGTGGCGAAGTCGGCTTGTGCGGCCGCCTCATCCGCCGCCCGGGTCAGGGTAACGGCGTCGCGGTCGTCGGTGAGCACCGACAGCGACGGCTTCACGACCCGACGCGCTGAGGAGATCCTGGTCAGCAGGAGGATCAGCAGTGCGATGCCGACGGCGATGACGATGACGACGATGACCGTCGATACCCAGGAGGGGACCCCGGGGACCATGCTACCGGTGTCGATATGATCGAGGATCCATCTCCAGATCCGGTCCCACAGGTCGGGCTTCTCGTGGTAGATCTGACGGGAGAGCTCTTTCTTCGCGGCTCGCCGGGCCTCATCGGCGTCGGGGGTCGCGGGGGCCTTGAGACTGATCGTACTGAGGCTGACCACAGGCGGCTCACACTCCGGCGGCGCGCCGCAGCTCCACGTCCAGGCCCTCGGAGCGCATCCGCAGGTCGGTGTAGATGAGGGCGTTGACAGCGGAGTCGAAGGGAAGCGTGGCGGCGGTGACGATGTTGCCGAGCAGAACCGACATGCCCAGGGCGAGGATCTGGGCACTCGGTGCCGCAGCGGTGAGCACCCCGGCCAGCATGCTTATCGGAGTTGTCACTATCGCGCTGGCGAAGCTCATGATGAGGAAGGAGAGGATCTGAATCCCCACGACCCTCCAGAAGTAGCCGCGGGTCAGGGCCCACGAGCGAGAGATCCCCTCGAAGACACCGACGTTCTCCAGAATGAGTGCCGCCGGGGCCAGGCTCAGCTTGCAGTACAGGGCGAACATCCCCAGGCCGACAAGCGCCACGAGAACGAGGAGCCCCAGGATCGTCAGAAGGATGGTTCCTACAGCGTCGTCGGGAGAGGCGCTATCGACGAGGTCGGGGATGCGGAGACCGAGGAAGAGGGCGAGGAAGACCCCGATGGCTGCCGCCAAGACGGCAGTGAAGATGAGCTGGATGATGACTGCCTGGCCGATGAGTGCCCACACGCGCGGCTTGGTCCGTTGCCACACGTCGCTCAGGGATGCCTTGCGACCCAGGATGGTGCGTGAGACGGTCACGATGAGCAGACCGGTGAGAATCGAGGAGGCGAACATCGTCAAGATGCTGTTGACACCGGACTGGGCGTAGAGGCCGAACAAGGACGACCACTGCTTCTCCAGGTCGGTCGTGTCGGGTTGGCTGGTGGAGGAGGAGAAGGGCGAGGAAGCGCCAAGCCGGTCGAAGAAGTAGGTGGTACCCAAGGCAGAGATGAGGCCGAGGATCGTCATCACTACCAGCGAGGGGATGAACATCGCCTTGGGATTGGCGCGCAGGGACTCGAAGGAGCCTCCGAGGATCTCCCCGATGGACAGCGGCCGCAGCGGGATGATTGACGGCTTGGGCGCCAGGACCGACGCGTAGCCCCCGTATCCCGGGGCTCCGTAGGCGCCTGGGCCTGCTGGGCCACCGGGAGGAGGATAGCCGGTGCCGGCAGGACCCTGGCCGCCGTACGCCCCGTAACCCGGCTGGCCGCCAGGGGTGTTGGGAGGGTAGCCGGGAGGTGGACCGGGCTGACCGACCGGAGGCGTCTGGTAGTTGCCGTAGCCGGGGTACGGGGATCCCTGTGGCGAGCCCTGTGACGGGTAGGGGAAGGGAGAGGTGCCTGTGAACGCTCCGGCGTCGGGGGCCTGCCATCCGTCCTGGTCGCCTCCAACGAAACCGTTTCCTGAGGCGGCAGGAGCCTCGCGGCTCGGGTCTCCGCCCGGGTTGAGGCCGTCGGGGTGGGGGTCGGTGCTCATGCTCCCATGCTGTCACGCCTTCCCGTTGCTGCGCTCTCCCCCTGGAGGAGGAAATCTCGGCGCAGGGCCGTCGGCGGCCTTGTGAGGGCGCCCGGGCGGCGCCACGAAGGTCACGGTTTGGACGCAATATTCCTGGCTCGCGTGTGTGCTTGCGTTACTTTTTTCCCGGAACTGAAGGGAATCTCTTAAATCCCTGAAGAAATTGTGAACGTCGTCTCGGTGGCCCAGATGTCCCTTGGGACATGGGGCTCATGCCAAGATACGGGCTATGAGCACGCGCATTCTGGTCGTCGACGACGATGCATCCCTGGCCGAGATGATCGGCATCATGCTGGAGTCGGAGAGCTACACGCCCACCCTTTGTCATGACGGAGCCAAGGCCCTGGACGCCTTCCATGAGGTCAACCCCGACCTCGTCCTCCTCGACCTCATGCTGCCGGGGCTCGACGGCGTCGAGATCTGCAGGCTCATCCGCTCAGAGTCCGACGTGCCGATCATTATGCTGACCGCGCGGACCGACACCCAGGACGTCGTTGCCGGTCTGGAGGCCGGGGCTGACGACTACGTGACCAAGCCCTTCAAGTCCAAGGAGCTGCTGGCCCGCGTCTCGACCCGTTTGCGCCGTACCAACCCCGGGGCGGCCGAGCACGTGCGCGCCGGTGACCTCGACATCGACGTCGCCGGTCACCAGGTCAAGCGCGGCGACTCGGTCATCGCCCTGACTCCGCTGGAGTTCGAGCTGCTGGTCACCCTGGCTCGCTCGCCGTGGAAGGTCTTCACCCGCGAGGAGCTGCTCAGCCAGGTGTGGGGCTACCAGCACCCGGCCGATACCCGCCTGGTCAACGTTCACGTCCAGCGCCTGCGGGCCAAGATCGAGAAGGACCCCGAGCGTCCCTCGATCGTGGTGACGGTGCGCGGTGTCGGCTACAGGGTCGGCGAATCCGCGTGAGCGACGGCGCATCGGGCGCCCTACAATGAACCCGATGCGTAATTCAGTGGGCACGTCGATGGGACCATCGGTGGGCACTGCGGAGGAACGGCTCGTTCGGCGTCTGCCCTTGCCGGGGCTGCTGCGCCGCAGTCTTGAGGTGCGCATGGTGTGTACCGCCACCGTCATCGGCCTGCTTCTCATCGCGCTGCTGCTGACCTTCGTGACCGACAGGATCCGGTCGGAGGTATTCGCCGATCAGCGAGACGTCATACTCGCCGACGCCGCGCTGCGTGCCAGCGTTGCCCAGGCCGAGTTCGACTCGACCACCGCCGTGACCGTCGATGAGGTCTCCGCGACTGCGGAGCAGCAGGTCAACAACGCCAAGAACTCGATCTCCTCCTCGGGAGGGGTGGGTGTTCTCATGCTGCGCAATGAGCAGGAGACCTCGACGACGGTCGTCAACGACCTGGAGACCGATACCCGTCTGCGCTCCCTCATCACCGACGAGATGTCGCAGGCCCTCGACGAGGGCGGGGCGCGCTCGCAGTACTGGCAGTCGGTGGCCGTGCCCAATGATGAGGGAGGCACTGACCCGGGTCTCATCGTCGGCACCCGGGTGAGTCTGCCGCTGGCCGGCGAGTACGATCTCTACCTCGTCTACAGCCTGGCCGGGGAGCAGCGCATCGTCTCCCTGGCCTCGCGCAACATCACCATTGGCGGCCTGGGCTTTCTGGCCATCCTCATCGTCGTGGTGTGGGCCTTCACCCGCTGGGTGCTCAGTCCTGTGCGGCACACCGCCCGGGCCGCCGAGCGTCTGGCCTCCGGGTTGCTGGCCGAGCGGCTGAGCATCGAGGGGGAGGATGAGATCTCCACCCTGGCCAGATCCTTCAACCATATGGCGACCTCATTGGAGGACCAGATCGAGCGGTTGGAGTCCCTGTCCAAGGTGCAACGGCTCTTCGTCTCCGACGTCTCCCACGAGCTGCGCACCCCGCTGGCCTCCATCCGCCTGGCCACCGAACAGATTCAGGACGCGCGCGAGGAGATCTCCGACCCCTTCGCCCTGCGCAGCATCCAGGTCCTGTCCAGCTCGGTCGACCGCTTCGAGACCATGCTCACCGACCTGCTGGACATCTCCCGCATCGACTCGGGCAACGTCAAGCTGCGCCTGGAGGAGGTTGACCTCGCCCAGGTGGTCGACACCGTCGTCGAGACCACCCAGTTCCACTTCGACGCCACCGGCACCGAGCTGCGCCTCCATCTTCCCGAGGAACCCGCCATCGCCGAGGTCGACGTCACCCGGGTTGAGCGCATCATCCGTAACCTCGTGGTCAACGCGCTCGAGCACGGCGAGGGCAAGCCGCTGGATGTCACCGTCGCCGTGGACGACGACGCGGTCGCGGTGCGGGTGCGCGACCACGGGATCGGAATGAGCCCCGACGTCGTCGCCAAGGTCTTCGACCGCTTCTACCGCGCCGACCCCTCGCGCAAGCGCAGCCTGGGAGGCACCGGACTGGGTCTGTCCATCGCCATGGAGGACGCCCGTCTGCACGGCGGTCGCCTCTCGGCCTGGGGGTGGCCGGCCGACGGCTCCTCCTTCCTGCTGGTCCTGCCCCGCACTCAGGGTTCCGACGGCGGCCCGGGCCGG
>ERZ773069.2102-NODE-2102-length-10686-cov-2.988806_pt1 | contig 10686 bp, 10 predicted proteins | sample MGYA00580619_ERZ773069 | MGnify/ENA primary metagenome ERZ773069 (study PRJEB29015, sample SAMEA2738007) | human oral metagenome | biome: human oral; feature: human-associated habitat; material: dental | place: China | collected 2108 ...
GGCCTCGCAGCGGGGGACGCCCTCGGTCTTGAGGACCCACTCCTGCGAGTGGACGTGCCCGCAGCGCTGGCAGACGTTGCGATGGGTCGAGCCGTGGAGCTCGATCACGTTGCGCGAGCCTGCCGCCTGGTGGAGGCCGTCTATGTTCTGGGTCACGACGGCGCTGACGAGCCCCTCGCGCTCCAGCTCGGCGAGCTTGAGGTGCGCCTGGTTTGGCTTGGCGTCGGGGGCGCACATGCGGCTGCGGTAGAAGTCGAAGAACTCCCGTGTGTGCTCCACGTAAAAACCGTGGCTAAGCATGACCTCGGGCGGGTAGTCAAAGTGTTGGTTGTACAGGCCGTCGGCGCTTCGGAAGTCGGGGATCCCGCTTGCCGTCGAGACGCCCGCGCCGCCGAAGAAGACCGTGTTCCCCGCGCCCTTCACGAGCGCCCCGAGCGCCGCTGCCGCCTCCCGTGGGTCAGTGATGGTCCTTGCCATGGCGGCCTCCCGTCGTTTGCCAGCGGCTCTGACTCTAGCACCAGGAAGGCGAGGTACCGGCATGAAGAAGCTCAGCTGCAACGTGGAGGGCTGCGCCCTCGTGTTCGAGGGCGGCGGCTATCGCGCCGCATACACCGCGGGAATCGCCCGCGTCCTTCTGGAGCAGGGAATCCACTTCCCCTTCGTCTGCGGCATCTCCGCGGGCTCCAGCCACACGGTCGACTACTGCTCGCGCGACCTCGCACGCACGCGCAACGCCTTCCTGGGCATGAGGCCCGAGGGCATACCCATCGCGGGCTTTGGCTCGGTGGTGCGCGGCAAGGGCTACTTCAACGCCGACTACCTCTACGAGGGATGCATCGCCGACGGCTTCATGCCCTTCGACTGGGACACCTTCCAGGCAAACCCCGCCCAGGTAGCCATCCAGGCCTTCGAGGTGCGGACGGGCCGCAGCGTGACCTTCACCAAGGATGACATGCGCGACAAGTACGACATGGTGGACAAGGTGCGCGCCAGCTCGACCCTGCCGGGGGTCATGCACCCCAAGGCGGTGGACGGCCGGCTCTTCATGGACGGCGGGCTGGGAGAGGGCGCGGGCCTTCCCCTGCACCTGGCCGAGCGCGGCGGCTACGACCGCTTCTTCTTCGTGGCGACCCGCCCGCACGGCTACCGCAAGGAGCCTCCCACCGAGCAGGAGCGCCGCGTCTACCGCGCCATCGCACACGGCCGACCCTACCTCCTGGACGCCCTTCTCACGCGCTGGGAGAGGTACAACCGCGAGCTCACGCGCATCGAGCGCCTCGCGGACGAGGGTCGCTGCCTCATCGTGTACCCGGACGACATGCCCATAAGCTCGGGCACCACCGACAAGGCGAGGCTCTTGGCCGCCTATAACGAGGGGCATGCCCAGGCCATGCGTGACCTGCCCCGCTACCGCGAGTTCCTCTTTGGGGCGCCCGACGCAGGACCGCACCCAGACGAGGCGGCCCTCGCGCGCACCCTCGCGGCCATCGACGACGGCTACGTAATCATCGAGGGCTGAGACAGCGAGGGGCGGTGCTCGGGAGGTCGCGCAGACCCGTCGCGCCATGCGGGGACGGGCCCAAAGACGGCAAATCTCGTGAAATGCTGTCGTTTTTCGCATAAGGCCAGGTAAGCGAGAAAAGAGACAGCATTCTGCGAGAAATGCTGTCTTCTCTCCCTTGACCCGTCCTCGTCGCGCACCCTGGCCGCAGCCCCGCCCCGCAAACGGATGCCAAGGTGATGCCATATCCTGGGCCAGCACGTATACTGGCCTGAGCGGGCACGGACACCCGCCCAAACGGACACGACGCCGGCGGGGCGACGCCCCCGCCAAGGAGGAGCGGCATGGCACAGAGCGAGGAGCGCGAGCTGAGGCTCGTCTCGTGGAACGTCAACGGCCTCAGGGCCGTCATGAAGAAGGACCCCGGCTTTCCCCAGATCTTCGAGGCGGCGGACGCCGACGTCTTTGCCATCCAGGAGACGAAGCTGCAGGAGGGCCAGCTCGACTTGGACCTCCCCGGCTACCATCAGACATGGAACTATGCCGAGCGCAAGGGCTACTCGGGCACCGCGGTCTTCAGCCGCGAGGAGCCGCTGCGGGTCATCAGGCAGATCGGCTGCGAGTTCGCAGACGACGAGGGCCGCGTGTGCGCCCTCGAGTTCGAGCGCTACTGGTTCGTGGACGTGTACACGCCCAACTCGAAGAACGGGCTCCTGCGCCTGGACGAGCGTATGGTCTGGGACAGGAGCTACCGCGAGTTCCTGTCAGGCCTCGCCAAGGAGAAGCCCGTGGTCACCTGTGGCGACTTCAACGTCGCGCACGAGGAGATAGACCTCAAGAACCCCGACACCAACCACATGAACGCAGGCTTCTCGGACGAGGAGCGCGAGGGCTTCGGCAAGCTCCTCGAGGCAGGCTTCGTGGACAGCTTCCGCCGGCTCTACCCCGACCGAGAGGACGCTTACAGCTGGTGGAGCTACCGCATGCGCGCCCGCGAGCGCAACGTGGGCTGGCGCATCGACTACTTCCTGGTGAGCGAGGACGCCGCGGACGGCATCGTCGAGGCCTCGATCCTGGACGACGTCTACGGCAGCGACCACTGCCCCGTGCAGCTGACGCTCAGGGTATAGGCGAGAAGAGCCCCTCGCGTCGCAGTGCCAAATCGGGCCCCACACGCCTTTGCCGCGTGCGGGGCCCGACACTTGTCTGCAGGCCGCATGCGCCCGGGAAATCTGTCACAGGACTGTGACCCTTTTCTTACGCTTTGGCGCAGGATTTGGGCCGTTGGCTGCCCATACACTCTTCTCGTCGATCGGAGGCGACCAAGAAAAGGAGTGATCGACATGACCAAGGGAAGCAAGGGCAGGCGTCAGCTGGCAACGGCAATCTGCACCGCGGGGCTTCTGGGATCGCTCGCCCTCCCCACCCTGGCGATGGCCCGCGCCCAGAGCGCCCAGAGAGCGCAGGGCTGCCAGGCCTGCGGGGACTGCCAGACCCAGTCCATCAGCGAGGACGACGTCAGCACCGACGCCCGCGCCTTCACGGAGGAGGAGGCGCGGGCTATGTCCCAGGGCATGACCGAGAAGGACGCCCAGGAGGCGGTGGGGCGCCTGAAGGGCCTGAGCGACGCCGAGCGCTCCGAGCTCAAGGGCCTTTGGATGGGGATGACGGGCGAGAGGGGGCTCGGCGACGAGCAGTACGAGCGCATGGACGAGCTCGAGGGCAAGGCCTGGAGGGCAGCGCTCGACGAGGCGATCGACGCTGACGGCTCGCTCGACGACGCGGCCAAGTCCGCGCTCAAGGAGGACGCCTCCCGCATAGACCAGCTGGAGGAGAGGCTGCTCGAGGACGAGGCCGTCCTGAACGACAACGAGGAGGAGGATGTCTACAAGGAGCTCGACGAGCTCTACCAGCGTCTCAACGGCTACATGGAGAAGGCAGGCGACGTCTTCTAGGGCCTCGCGGCCTGCGGTGTGTAACGTACAATCGGGGCTGGCCCTGCGGGGACAGCCCCTTTTCGTTCCAAGAGAGGTGACTGATGGCGGAGCTCATCTACGTGGCGGACGACGACCTCAACCTGCTCGAGGTCCAACGCGCCTTCCTCGAGGGCGCAGGCTATCAGGTGAGCTGATTCGCCACCGGAGACGCCCTTCGCGAGCGCTTCCTCGAGCGTCCCGCCGACCTCGTCATCCTCGACGTCATGATGCCGGGGACGGACGGCCTCGAGGTCTGCCGCCAGCTCCGGGAGATCTCTGACGTGCCCATCGTCATCCTCACCGACCGAGAGTCAGAGATGGACTACATCACCGGGCTCGCCTTGGGCGGCGACGACTACCTCTTCAAGCCCTTCTCGCCCTCCATGCTGGTCATGCGCGTGAGGGCCCTGCTCAGGAGGGCGAACATGTCACGCGGACAGGAAGGCGGCACCCTGCGCTTCGCCGACCTCGTGCTGCACGACGCCACGCACGTGGTGGAGGTGGGCGGCAGGGAGCTGCGCCTCACGATGATGGAGTTCTCGCTCCTGAGGGTGCTCATGAAGGCGGCGGGGGAGCCCGTCTCTCGCGCGGAGCTCCTCCGGAGGGTCTGGGGGATGGACGCGGAGGTGGAGACCCGCGTCACCGACGAGTGCGCGCGCCGAGTGCGCCAGAAGCTGCGAGGTGCCGGCAGCCGCGTGGGCGTGAAGGCGGTCTGGGGCTTTGGCTACCACCTCGTGGATGCGGGCGAGGGGGATGCCCATGCGCCGCGCTAGGTGGCCGAGGGCCGGCAACATGCGCCCTGCCCTCCGGCTTGCCCTGCTCTTCGCGGGCTGCGTTGCCGCCGCGCTGCTGGCAGTGGTTCTCGCCTATGGCCAACTCGTGCAGGCACAGATGCGCGACAGTACCGAACAGGCGATCGACGCCCTCCTGGGCGATGGGTACGAGGAGGGGGAGCCCTCCCGCGTCGCCATCCCCCTCACGTTGACGGCCGACTGGGAGCTCGACGAATCGGACGGCAACCCTTACACGCCGCTTGACAGGCTCGCCGCCAGCTGGGCATCGGAGCATCGCGACCAGACCGGTCGACTCGTGCGCGTGGAACGGGATGGGCTCGAGTGCTACCTCAAGGTCCAGGGAACGATTCCCGCGCCACAGACCGAGGCCGGCCTTGTGTCGGATGAGGGCGCGGAGGTGCTTCTCGCCTACGTGGACGTGTCCGGCGAGGAAGCGCTGGCAGGTCAGGTGCGACTGCTCCTCCTGGGCATCATGCTCCTCTCGACCATAGGCGCCGCAGCCGCCGGCTGGGCGCAGGGGAGGCAGGTCGAGGCCCGCGAGCGAGCGGTGAGAACCTTCTACGAGAACGTCTCGCACGAGCTCAAGACCCCCCTTGCCGCAATCGGCGGCTATGCCGAGGGACTCCGGGAGGGAGTCATCGCGGATGGCAGGCAGGCGGGAGCGGTGATCTTGGGCGAGGTGCGCAAGATGTCGGAGGACGTCGGCCAGCTGCTTGACATCAGCAGGCTCGAGGGTGGAGCGGTCATGCTAGAGTGCGAGAGGCTCGACCTCGCCGAACTCGTGGAGGACTGCCTCGTGCCCTTCGAGGGGGCGGTCGCCTCTCGCCAGTTGGACGTGTCGCTCGACCTTCACACCATCCGGACGGAGGTCGACGCGAGGCAGTTCGAGCGCGCCTTCGACAACCTCGTGACCAACGCGATCAGGCATGCGAGGTCACGACTGCGCGTCTTCCTTGGAAACGGGGAGCTCGTCGTGTGGAACGACTGCGCGCGACCCGCCGCACGGGACCTCGACGCCCTCTTCGACCGCTTCAGGACCGACGCCGCGGGGGGCAGCGGCATAGGGCTCGCACTCGCGCGCGAGGTCTTCGAACTGCACGGATGGCGGGTCGAGGCGCGCTACGAGGACGGCGGGCTGGCGATGCGCGTACGCCTGGGCTAGGCACGAGGTGGGACACAGCGCCCTCGGCACCAGGTGCGCAGCTACTCCTCGACGCTCGTGCCCACGGCCCGTTCCAGTACGCCCAGGAAGGTCTCGGCGTCACGCGTGGCGACGAGCTTGCGCGGGAAGCCGATCTCTTCCAGCATCGAGCGGACGTGGTCGAAGTGGCCTATCCCGCACGAGATGTGGGAGTCGGTGCCCGTCGAGATCATGACCCCCTCCTCCGCGCAGCGCTCGGCTAGCCTGCGGCAGGTGCTCGTCGCGGATGGGTGGCTGGCAAGGGTCGCCTCGTTTATCTCGACGAGCTTGCCCTTCTCGCGCGCCACGGCGAGCACCTCGCCCACGTCGAAGGGCACGCCGGCACGTCCCGCGTGTCCCAGGATCAACACCTTGGGGTCCTCGAGGGCCCGCACGTACATCCGGGTCGTCTGCGCCAGGCTTGCGCCACGTGCGAATTCGTCGCAGTGCACCGAGGCGATGACGTAGTCGCAGCCTTGGAAGACGCGCTCCTTGAGGGTGAGCTGTCGGTGCAGGGGGTTGCCGTTTATCTCGTGCGTGAGGGGCACGTCATGGCCGAAGAGGTGGCCGTCGAGGTCCACGACGTCCGCCTCGCAGCCGTGCAGCAGGCGCACGCCTCGCCACACGCGCGGCCAGGCGCCGTAGTTCATGAAGTACTGGAAGTCCCGCAGGTCGTAGCCCTGCGCACGCTCCATGCTGCCAACCTCGGAGAAGAGCATCGAGGAGTAGTGGTCGGTCGACCCCAGCAGCTCGAGGCGCAGCTCCACCGCCGCCCGCACGTTCTCCTCTATGGTGGAGTAGGCGTGGCGCGAATAGAGGGTGTGGGTGTGGACGTCACAGGCCAGCTGAAGCATGGGGGCTCCTCTCTTGGAAGACCCTCCCAGCTTAGCGCCCCCGGCAGGCGAGAGGCGCGTTGCCGCCCGCGCCGCAGGCTCGTCCGCATGGGACGCCTCCCTCGGCCGCGAGACGTCCTCGCCCCAGCGTCCCTTGAGGCCGAAGCCCGCCCTGGGCGTCAACCTGAAGGCGGGGCAGGCGACGTCGGACGCATGCACCTCTCCCCTCCTGCCGTCTGGGGCGACGCAGACGCTGCGCGTGCGCAGGAGCCCCGTCCTTGCCTGGCAGAAGCTGCAGTTCTGGCAGATGCGCTCCCAGCTCACGCGTCACCCCGGGCATACTGCTCGGCGAGGCGCCTCCATGCCGGCATCGAGTCGACGATGGTCTGGTGGCTCACGCAGTAGCCCACGCGCACCCAGCCCTCGCAGCCAAAGCTGTTTGACGGGACAGGCAGGAGCTCCAGGGCCTTCGCCTTCTGGAAGAAGGCCTCGGCGTCGGGCTCAAGGGACTTCACCCAGAGGTAGAAGGCGCCTTGCGGCTCGATGTACTCGTAGCCCAGGGCAGAGAGCCCCTCCGTGAGCGCCTTGCGGTTGCGCTCGTAGGCGGCGACGTCGCTCGGGACGTCCACGCAGTCCATGACCACGCGCTGGAAGAGCGCCGGCGCGCAGACGAAGCCCAGCTTGCGGCCGGCGCCGGCGATGGCGGGGACGAGCTCGTCGTGGTCGGGGTTGGTGTTGGGGACCAACACCCATCCCACGCGCTCTCCGGGCAGGCTCAGGCTCTTGGAGTAGGAGTAGCAGACGACGCTGCGGTCGTACAGGGAGGGGATCCAAGGCACCTCGCAGCCGTAGCTGATCTCGCGATACGGCTCGTCGGACACCAGGTAGATGGCGGTCCCCAGGGCGCTCTCGCGCTCGCGGAGCACGTCCGCCAGCGCCTCGAGGTTCTGGCGGGAGTAGACCGACCCGACGGGGTTGTTGGGCGAGTTGACCACCACGGCCTTGGTGCGACTCGTGATGGCGGCGCGCACGGCCTCCGTGTCCACCTGGAAGGTCTGGGGGTCCGCCATGACCTCGACGCAGAGCGCTCCCGCCGTCTGGATCCAGACGCGGTACTCCGGGAAGTAGGGGGCAATGACGATGACCTCGTCGCTGGGGTCGACCAGCGCGTTGAAGCTTATGCTGAGCGATGCCGCGGCGCCACAGGTCATGTAGAGGTCGCCTGCACCGTAGTCGCAGCCAAAGCGGCGGTTGAGCGAGTCGGCCACGCGCTGCCTCACCTCGACGAGTCCGGCGGCGGGGGTGTAGCCGTGCAGCTGCACGGGAGGGAGCCCCAGCGATCGCTCGATGGACTGGCGCACCTCGTCGGGGGCAGGGACTGAGGGGTTGCCCAGAGAGAAGTCGAAGACCTTCTCTGCACCGATCTGCGCCTTGCGCTGGGCACCGTAGGCGGCAATCTCCCGGATGCTCGACTTGGAGGTCCCGAACTCGTAGCTCCTCTGGTTGACTGGCATCTCCACTCCCCTCCTCGGCACCGGCCCGGCGGCGCGCCCCTGACAAAAAAGAGTGCGGCGCGGCAGGAACCGCGCCGCCATGTTGCAGATTACTCGCCGCCGAGGATGGAGGACGAACCCGTCACAGACTCGTCACCCCCGAGGGGCGAGTCGACGTCCGCATCCGGGTGCTCGAGGACGTACTGCGCCCAACGGTCATCCAAAAGGGCGTTGACCACGTCGCCCTCCACCGTCTCGCGCGCAAGGAGCACCTTGGCCATGGTCTCCATCTGGCTGCGCCTCGCCTCGAGCACCGCGCGCGAGCGACCGTGGGCCTCGCGCATGATGCGCTCGACCTCGTCGTCGATGCGCTTGGCCGTCTCGGCCGCGTAGTCGTTGTGGTTCGCGTAGTCGCGCCCCAGGAAGACCTCGTGCTGGGCCTCGCCGAAGACCTGCGTGCCCAGCTCCTCGCTCATCCCGTAGCGAGTGACCATCTCGCGCGCCATCTTGGTGGCCCGCTCGAGGTCGTTGCTGGCACCGGTGGTGATGTCTTCGCAGAAGAGCTCCTCGGCCGTACGTCCTCCCAAGAAGACGGCAATCTGGTCCAGCATGCCGTCGCGCGTCTCGAGGAAGTGGTCCTCCTCGGGGAGCTGCAGGGTGTAGCCCAGGGCGCGACCGCGGCTGATGACGCTGATCTTGTGCACCGGGTCGGAGTTCTCGAGTATGTGCCCCACCAGGGCATGCCCGCACTCGTGGTAGGCGATGGTCACGCGCTCCTTCTGGGTCATCACGCGTCCCCTCTTCTCGGGACCGGCGATGACGCGTTCCATGGACTCCTCCACCTCCTCCATCGAGATGCGGTCTTTGTGCCGGCGGGCGGCGAGGAGCGCGGACTCGTTCATGAGGTTGGCGAGGTCGGCGCCCGTGAAGCCCGGCGTCAGCTTGGCGATCCGCTTGAGGTCGACGTCCTTTTTGAGGGGCTTGTTCTGGGAGTGGACCGAGAGGATCCTCTCCCTCCCCTTGACGTCGGGGCGGTCGACGGTGACCTGCCGGTCGAAGCGTCCGGGGCGCAGCAGCGCCGGGTCCAGGATGTCGGGGCGGTTCGTCGCAGCGATCAGGATGACGGCCTGGTTCTCCTCGAAGCCGTCCATCTCTACCAGCAGCTGGTTGAGGGTCTGCTCGCGTTCGTCGTGGCCACCGCCCAGGCCGGCACCGCGCTGGCGTCCCACGGCGTCGATCTCGTCGATGAAGATGATGGAGGGGGCGGACTCCTTTGCCTGCTTGAAGAGGTCGCGCACGCGGCTCGCGCCAACGCCCACGAACATCTCGACGAAGTCCGAGCCAGATATGGAGAAGAACGGCACCCCCGCCTCGCCGGCCACGGCCTTGGCGAGAAGGGTCTTGCCGGTGCCCGGGGGACCCACCAGGAGCACGCCACGCGGGATCTTGGCGCCCATCTTCTGGTAGCGCTCGGGTTCGCGCAGGAAGTCGCGGACCTCCTTGAGCTCCTCCACCGCCTCGTCTATGCCTGCAACGTCAGAGAACTTCACCTTGGGCCGGGTCTCCTCCGTGGTGCGCGCCCTGTTGGCGCGGCCGAAGTTCATGGAGCGTCCGTTCTGGCCCTGCATCTGCCTGGTGAAGTAGATCATGAAAGCGAGTATGACCGCCGTGGGGACGACCGACACCAGGATGGTCTGGAGCAGGTCGGAGCTCGACGTGTCGATGGTGAAGCTCACGTCGGGATGTTGCGCCATGAGCTCCTGCAGGCTATCGGCACCCACGTAGTAGCTCACGAAGCGGCTCTGTTCGTCGCCGTCGTGGCGGTAGTTGCCCCTCAGGCTGCCGTCGGAGGTCTTGTAGGTAACGTCGCTCACCCGCTCGTCCTTGACCGCGGTGACGAAGGCGTTGGTGGTGAGGGTGTCCGCCTGGCTCGCCCCCAGCATCGACTGGCCGGCGGTGTAGGCGACGTAGGCGACCAACGCGATCACGAGGGCGGCGATGATGGCTGGCTGACGGCGTCCCCCCGGCCCCTCCTGTCCGGGAATGGGCGGACGCGAGGGATCGAGGCCGTTGTTGTTGTCTGACACTTGGCTGGGCTCCTTGGAAGGGTCTGGAGGCTACCCCTGGTAGACCTCGGGCTTGAGTACCCCCACGTAGGGAAGGTTGCGGTACTTCTCCGCATAATCCAGACCATAGCCCACGATGAACTCGTTGGGGACGTGCGCCCCCACGTACTCGGGGTTGATGGCGGGGGCGTGGTTGGGAATGTCCTTGATGGAGAAGGCGGCCACGCTGACGGACTTGGGGCCCCTGCCCTTGAGCAGCTCGACGAGGTAGCTCAGCGTGAGGCCGGAGTCGAGGATGTCCTCCGCGATGATGAGGTCGCGGCCCTCGACCTTGGTGCTGAGATCCTTGATGATGCGCACGACGCCGGAGCTCTTCACGCCATCCCCGTAGCTCGAGACCGCCATGAAGTCGACCTCGCAGGGGATGGTGATGGAGCGCAGGAGGTCCGCGGTGAACACGAAGGCGCCGCGCAGCACGGCGACGATGAGGGGGTTGCGTCCCTCGTAGTCGCGGCTGATCTCTGCGCCCATGCGCTGGACGATCCCCCTGATCTGGTCCTCGGTGAGGATGACGCTCTTGATGTCGGCGGTGAGCTCGTCTGCCATGGACCTTGCCCTTCCTGTGCGACAGTCGGTCTTGCCGGCTGGCTGGACGTATGTGCTTATGGTACTACGCCCTCGGGACGCGACCGTCACCGTTGGGCGCGACGTAACGCAGGCACGGACTGACCGGCACGCTCGAACGCGCGCCCCTCTCGCCTGCCCACGCTCCAACGCACGTGACTTTCGCTCTCCACGCTCCAACGCACAGTTGGCTCGACCGACAACTGGGCAAACGCGAAG
>ERZ773069.2103-NODE-2103-length-10685-cov-3.340828_pt1 | contig 10685 bp, 10 predicted proteins | sample MGYA00580619_ERZ773069 | MGnify/ENA primary metagenome ERZ773069 (study PRJEB29015, sample SAMEA2738007) | human oral metagenome | biome: human oral; feature: human-associated habitat; material: dental | place: China | collected 2108 ...
CATCCTATAGAAATCAAAAAGTCTGCCAATCCGGCATCGGAAATTCTTCGTGTCTTTCCGGTCTTAGACAAGTCATCTTTAAAAAGGGGAAATGGAGCGGTCATCTGCTTAAAGACAGACTTATCTGCATTTAATAAAGAAAACTACATCGTTCCCGTTTGGATGATATAAAGATATTGCTCCTTCTATTTCATATTCATTTTATAAATACCCTGTAATCTGTTTAGAGAAACGCTATATTGGAAAAGGAATTTTTTCTTTTTTCGAGAGAGATAGCTTAAGAATTAGGGCGTATAATGATAAAGTGATTGAAGGAGGAAGATTCATGGTTAAGACTCGATTTAAGGGAGCATTTCTTGTACTGGGCTTATGCGTAAGCTTAAGCTTTACGGCATGTCAAAATAAGGGAGCTGCAGAGCCGACTTCGACGGAAACGAAGTCGGCAGAGGAAAAAGCTACAGGAGACCAAGGACTTGTAGTCAGTCCGGAAGACGCGGGAGTATCGGTAAATAAGGACGGAAATGGAGACAGCTTTAAGCCGGCGGACTATACCTTGCCGGTAAAGGATGAGTATGTCTATGAATATTTGGGCTTAAAATTCAAGCTTTCCGAGAAGATTAGGGAAGCTATGAAGGCAAAAGACATCGTGATGTTGGACGATCAAAGCCCTATCGACGAGGACTTAAAGTATGGATTGTTGAGCTTTAGTAAACTGACAGAAGAGCAGAAAAATGCGGAAGTCGGAAAGATGGGAGACGGCTACGAAAAGTGGCAGGAGAGTCTTAACCGAATCGGCACCATCGGCATGTTCGAAAAGAGTCTTTCCGAGGAAGAAATCGGGAAGATTACAAAATGCGACAGTCATACGAAGCTGGGAGAGTCCAAAGACGGAAAATACAGCTATTATCTTAGTGTAAATAGCACAGCGGATGCAGAGACGATAGAGGAATTGAAAAAGACGTCGATAGAAATTACGGAAAAAAAAGACCGTCCGGAAAACGGCTTTGTTTTATCTGAAAAGTCCGATTTGGAAAATACAATGGCTTTTTCCGACAATTCTCAAAATGCAGTTACAGACTTAAGCAATCTTCAGACCAAGGATATTGAAGGAAAAGAGTTCAGCGGAAAGGATTTTTCCGATTACGACCTTACCATGGTCAATGTCTTTGCCACCTGGTGCAGTCCCTGCGTGCAGGAAATTCCGGACCTTGCGGAAATTCAGAAGGAAATGAAAGACAAAGGCGTCAATATCGTTGGGGTGGTGACGGACACGGTAGATCAGACCGGAGAAAACCGGGAGGCTTTGGAGAAGGCGAAGCTGATTCGGGAAAGAAGCAAGGCAGAGTATCCCTTCCTGCTTCCGGATCAGAGCAATTTTAACGGCAGACTCAGCGGGATTCAGGCCTTTCCGGAGACCTTCTTTGTGGATAAGAAGGGGCAGATTGTGGGCGAGACCTATTCCGGCTCTCGCAATAAGAAGGTTTGGATTGAAATTATAGAGAAGGAGCTGGCTAAAGTAAAGTAGACTGACTAAAGTAAAGTAGACTGACTAAAGTAAAGCAGTAAAGAGGGAATATGAAACAGAAAATTTTAAAGTCCCGGTTGACTTCCCTGGTTCTCCTATGTATGGGCATCGCCATGATGTATATAGGGGTGCATCGGGGAGAAGCATTGGTGGTAATGAATAAGGCAATCAGAGTGTGCATGGAGTGTATAGGCATTGGATAAGTTTAAAGAATTCATCAACGGAAAATCAAAAAAAGATAAATATAAAGCAAGAAACAATCTACGACACATCTTTCAATCCTTTTGGTTTTTAGTGACCAATTCCTTCTTTGAGGGATTTAAAACCGGAAAAATTTATAGTGGAGAATTGAAGCAGCTTTGCGTTCCCGGGATGAATTGTTATTCCTGTCCGGGAGCCAAGGGTTCCTGCCCTATTGGGGCTTTACAGGCGGTCATAGGAAGCCCGAAATATAAGTTCAGCTACTATGTGGTGGGCTTTCTCTTTTTTGTGGGGGCACTGATAGGAAGAGGTGTTTGCGGATACCTTTGTCCCTTTGGACTGGTGCAGGATTTATTGCATAAGATTCCCTTTGTGAAGAAGATAGAGACTTTTAAGTGGGATAAGTCGCTACGAAAAGCGAAGTATCTTATCTTACTGGTCTTCGTCATTCTCCTTCCTCTGTTTTTGGTGGATATTATCGGACAGGGAGCGCCTTATTTTTGTAAACTGATTTGTCCCGTGGGAATGCTGGAGGGAGGGATTCCTCTGGTTTGGATGAACACTAGTATGCGGGGAGCCGTAGGCTTTCTCTATGCATGGAAGGGCTTGATTTTGCTTCTGACCATCCTCCTTTCTATAATCATTTACCGACCCTTCTGTAAGTATATCTGTCCCTTGGGCGCGATTTATTCTCTCTTTAATTCCGTGTCTTTTTTCCGTTATACTTTGGATCATCAGAAGTGCATTCACTGCGGAAGATGCAAGGCAGTTTGCGAGATGCAATGTGATCCGGTACAAAACTGCAATGATTTGGAGTGTATCCGTTGTGGAAAATGTAAGAACGCCTGCCCGGTGGATGCGATTGCCTGCGGGGTAACGAAGCTGGATGTGTCGAAAGAAGCGGCAAAAGCAAAGGCCTAGAGAGCAGTGGGGTAAAGTCTTGCCCCAAGCTCTAAGAGTATGGCACGAAAGAAGATGAACGAGGTGGGAGGGACTATGAACATCCTTGTCGTGGAAGATGATCAAAGTATCCGAGAGGGCATCGCAGCGTTCCTCTCGGAATTTGGTTACACTATGGTGGAAGCGAAAGACGGCCGGGAAGCTCTCTTGAAATTCAACAAAGAGCTTCATCTTGTTATTTTGGATATTCAGATTCCCTTTGTTAACGGTCTCGAGGTCTTAAAGGAGATTCGAAAGCAGAGTAAGCTCCCTGTTCTCATTCTTACAGCCTTTAGTGATGAGGAATATAAGATTGATGCATTCACACATCTTGCAGACGGCTATATGGAAAAGCCTTTTTCCCTGCCGCTTTTAAAGGCGAGAATCGATTCTTTAATCCAAAAGAGTTACGGGCAGACGGATAAGTTTCTTTATAAAAATGTAGAGGTGGACTTTTCCGGCTTCACTGCTAAATTGGATGGAAAGCCTGTGGACATGAATGCCAAGGAAGTGGAGATTTTAAAGTATCTTTCCGAAAATGAAGGTCGGGCACTCAGCAGGACGCAAATACTGGACCATGTGTGGAAGGAAACGGAAGAAATCCCCTTCGACAGAGTGATTGATGTGTATATCAAGGAGCTAAGAAGAAAACTCAAGCTGGATTGCATTTTTACCATCAGAAATGTAGGCTATAAGTTGGAGAAAGAATGAAAAATTTAAAGCTATTTCCGAAAATGTTCATACAGCTTTTTTCTGTTCTTGGAATCATTATTCTCATGATTCATCTCTTGGTCTTTTTCTTCTTTCCTATAAGCTATCTTGAGCAGAGGAAGGAAGCTATTACGAATCGGGCAAATGAAGTTTCCGCCGGCATGGAGGGAAAGTCCCTTACAGAAATAGAGAATACTTTGGCTCTTTACTCTAAAAGCAGCGATATTCAGGCTTTCGTGAAGAAAGGTGCGGAGAGCCAATCGATTCCCGTTGACGCGAATATTCCCATAGATGATACGGTTCCCATTGATTTTGACAGTAAGACGAACTCGATGATTATAGAAGAAAGGGAGATTAAAACGAATACGGGAGAGAGGCTGAGCTTACTGTTTATTTCCACTGCGGATATGCAAAAGGAAGCGAAGGCACTAAGTCTTCAATTCTTGCCCTATTCTCTTACGATTTCCCTTTTGTTTTCCATAGTGGTTTCCTTAGTGTATGCGAAAGCGATTAAAAATAATATTTCGGAAATTAAAAACGAGACGGACAAGATGATTGCGTTAAATAAAGAGGCGTGTTTGCCGGTTGACACCAAAGACGAAGTTGGTGAGTTAAAAGCGCAAATCAATACTCTGTATCGAAGTCTCTTACAAGCCATTGAAAATGTTGAAACAAAAAATCAGGAGATTTTAAAGCTGGAAAAGCTGAAATATGACTTTTTAAAGGGGGCTTCCCATGAGCTGAAAACCCCTCTTGCGAGTCTGAAAATCATTCTGGAAAATATGCAGTACAATATCGGAAAGTATAAGGATAGAGACCTCTATATCGGAGAATGTATAGCCACTGTAGACAGCCTTAGCCAAAGTATCTCCCGGATTTTATCCGTGTCTTCTTTGGAAAATTTAAAAGAGGATGAAGAAAGTCTGGAGATTCAGCCTGTACTGCTTAGCGTTTTAGAAAAATACGAGGTTTTACTGCAGCAGAAAAAACTGCATTTACAAAATCGCTTAGCGGAGGAAAAGCTCTATATCGGAAAGCCGGCTCTAAAGATTATTTTATCCAACTTACTGAGCAATGCGGTAAAGTATACGGAAGAAGAGGGGACTATAGAGATTTATGCGAAAGAAGGCCTGCTCTATGTGGAGAACAGCGTTCATCCTTCTGATGGCGAGAAGCAGGAAAAGCATTACTTTGAAAAAGCGGAAGGGAACAGGGAAAATAGCAATGGCTTAGGCTTATATATTGTGAGCACTTTACTGAAGAATTACAAGATTCCCTATGAGGCCTCGGAAAGAGACGGAAAATTTATCGTTTGCATAAAGTTATCAAGATAGAGAAGCTTAAAGGAGGAAGTATGTTCATCTTAGAATTAAACCAAGAGGGCATGGGAACGGAAATCGCCGTATTCCGTACTATCGAAGAGGGAAGAGCCTTTATTTCTCAGGTGGACGGCTACCGCTGCGAGGAAGAAGAGGGCTTTGTCTATGAAAGCTTGGACATCAGGAAGCTTCCGAAGTATTTGGAGCTGCATTACAATGGCAACATCGTTCCTTTTAGCAAGTTCATGTTTACCGAAGAGGGGGATATAGACATTTTCTGGAAAGAAATACCGGATTTGAGTTCTCCCGGAGACGGCATGGTGGAAGGCTGTACTCGAGTGGATGCTTATGCGATTCCCAATGAAGAAGTGAAAGACTATATCGAAAAGAGGGAGCTTCAGTACAAAAAAATAAAAGGGCTCTTAGAGGAAAAGGGCTATGAGGCGGACAGAGCCTACTTCGGGTCGGAAGATGGAGAAGCCGTGCTTTACAGAAAAAAGGGAACGAAAGACTGGCATTTTCTTACCCACATGGATCCGGGCTTTATAGAGGATGAACCGGAAGATATCTTAGAGGATTTGGAGAGATTACCGGAAGATTTGCTTTAGGACACGATTTTAAGGATTAGTAAGGCGTAGGATACCTAAGGGAGGCTTTTTTTAAATTGGGCAATATACACAAAAAATAAGAATGACGACTTAAAATAATGCACAATAAACTTGTACTCCGATATGAAATCGTATAATATACTAGTTGCAATTTGAAATATATCCATCATAAAAATCATCAAAAAGCCAATAAAACAATTGATGAAGAAACATTTTCAGGACAGTTCAAAGGGGGGTAAAATGAAGAAAAAAGGAATTGGTGTAACATTGTGTATGTCTATGATAGTGGTAGCCCTTGCGGGTTGCGGCAGCTCTTCTTCAACAACCGGTTCTACTGCAACAGAGGCCGCTAAGGCGGATGCTTCTAAAAAAGATGCAAGTGATTTTACGGGAACGATTCGTTGGCTCAATTATAAGCCCGAGATTGCAGATCAGTTGGTTGAGGTTGCAAAGGCCTATACGGACGAGACCGGGGTCAACGTACAAGTTGAGACAGCCGCATCCAATACCTATGAGCAGACATTAACAGCAAGAATGGACGGCTCAGACGCACCGACGATTTTCGTTTGCGATAGTATGAAGATGTTGAACGAGTGGCAGGACTACTGTGCGGATTTAACGAATACAAAACTGAACGGTTTTGTTTCGGATCAGACTTACACCCTCAAGAAGGATGATAAAGTTTACGGTATCTCTTATGCACTGGAAGGGTGGGGAATTATTGTCAATAAAGCCATCACGGATGCTTACTTTGCCTCTCCCAACAAGAAGACAGAATATACCTCTCTTGACGATCTCTATACCTTCGATGCTTTGAAAGCCGTTGTGGAGGATATGCAGTCCATGAAGGATGAGCTCGGAATTGAGGGAGTTTTCGGCTCGACGTCTTTGAAGGCCGGAGATGACTGGAGATATCAGACACATCTGATGAACCAGCCTCTGTATTGGGAGTGGGGCGGAAATGATAAGATTGATTTAAATGGACCGATTCCTGAATTTAAGTTTGAATACAATAAAAATTACAAGGATATCCTGGATCTCTATTTGAATAACAGTGTTATTGACAAGAGTCTGGTAGGTACAAAGACAGTTGATGATTCCATGGCGGAGTTTGCACTGGGTAAATGCGCTATGATTCAGAATGGCGACTGGGCATGGAGCACAATTGCCGGAACGGACGGAAAGAAAGTGAATGACAAGGATGTTTGCTTCATTCCCATTACCTGCGGCGTGGAAGGCGAGAAAGACATGGGTCTGAACGTTGGTGCATCTCAGTATATGTGTATCAATAGCCAGCTGGATCAGAAAGATCAGGATGCGGCACTTGCATTTCTTGAGTGGCTTTTCAGCTCCGATACGGGTAAACAGCTTGTTGCGCAAAAGCTCCAGCTTGTTACTCCTTTCACGACAATGGCAGATGCTGAATATACGAACCCACTTTTTGCGAGTGAAAATGATATCGCGTCAAAGGGAAAGAAAGCGTATTGTTGGGCGGCAACTTTGATTCCGGATGACCAGTGGAAGAATGATTACGGTGCAAGTCTTCTGCAGTATGCGCAGGGACAAAAGGACTGGGATGCAGTTGTTTCCGGCGCGGTTACTGAGTGGGAGACGGAAAGAAAAATCACAAACGAAGCAGCTAAATAATAGCAGATGTCCTGACGGGGCACTCTGAAATGGATGTGCCTTGCCGGATAAAATCCGACAAGGCGCATTTTCGATTCATAACGAGTATCGTGCGCGAGAGCGTGCAATATCTCGTTCTTAACAAGTGACTAAGGCGAAGCCTGAGATATCTTGTTCATAACGAGTGTCCATGTGTAGCGTGCGGAACCTCGTTTACTCTAAAAAGAACGTGGTATTCGTATAGAAGAAAGGATTACCGGGGAAATTATGGAGAAAACATATAGGAAGTATTATGGGTGGTTTGTGATACCGACTCTTGTTGCATACGGTATTGCTTTTGTTCTGCCCTTTGTCATGGGGGTAGGATTGTCCTTCTGCAAATTCAAGACTTTAAAGAATGCCAAATTTGTCGGCCTTTCCAACTACATCTATGCGTTGACAGATAGCAAGGGATTTCTTTCTGCACTGTGGTTTACAGTAAAGTTTGCTGTAGTCGGTGTTATCAGTGCAAATCTTATTGCATTCGCGCTTGCTTTAATTCTTTCCAAGAACCGAAGAGGAACGAATGCTTACCGCACTATCATTTTTATGCCGAATCTCATCGGGGGAATTATTCTCGGTTACATTTGGCAATTGTTGCTGAACGGTATTCTGATCAGGCTGACGGGAAACGATATTACGTTTGACGCAAAGTATGGCTATTGGGGGCTTATTATTTTGTACAACTGGCAGAAAATAGGCTACTTGATGATTATTTATATTGCAGGAATCCAAGCGATTCCCGGAGATCTTATTGAGGCGGCAAGAATCGACGGTGCAAATGCCAAACAGATTCTTCGACGGATTATTGTTCCGCTGGTTTCCGGCTCCGTCACAATCTGTATGTTCTTGTCCTTGACGGATTGCTTTAAAATGTACGACCAGAACCTCGCGTTAACCGGAGGGGCACCTGCTAACCAGACAACCATGCTGGCACTGAATATATACAATACGTATTACAATCGAAAAGGATTTGCGGGTATCGGGCAAGCTGAGGCGGTAATTTTTACAATCATCGTGCTTGCCATATCAATCATTCAGCTGAGAGTTTCGAGATCAAGGGAGGTAAAGGAGGTATGAAAGAAACGAGAAATAGTATAGCAGTACTGTTCTACAGCATCATGACGCTTTTAGCGGTTTTTTTCATCTTCCCGATTGCGCTTGTTGTGATGAATTCTTTCAAGAACAAGCTGTATATCTCTACCACGCCGTTCGCATTCCCGGATGCGGAAAGTTATGTCAATATTAAAAATTATATTGACGGTCTTGCGAAAATCCATTTTCTGTCCAGCATAGGTTACTCGGTTTTTATTACCGTTGTTTCCGTTGTTCTTATCGTGCTGTTCTGCTCGATGACATCTTGGATGATTTCACGTGTAAAAGGGAAACTTTCATCGTCCTTATATTATCTGTTTATTATCAGCATGGTTATACCGTTTCAGATGGTAATGTACACGATGACGAAGGTTGCCAATACACTACACTTGGATAACTTTGTCGGAATTTGTGTTTTGTACTTGGGATTTGGAGCCGGAATGGCAGTATTCATGTTTTGCGGTTTTATCAGCGGTATCCCTATCGAGCTTGAGGAAGCCTCTTTAATTGACGGATGCAATCCTTTCCAGACATTCTTTAAGATTGTGTTACCGGTAATGAAGCCTATCACAATTACGGTTGGCATTCTGAATGCAATGTGGATTTGGAATGACTTTTTGCTTCCGTATCTGGTGATTGGAACAAAGTACAAGACTATTCCGGTTGCGATACAATATTTAAAGAGCGGATATGGTTCGGTGGACTATGGCCATCTCATGTCGGTCATTGTAATTGCCTTGATTCCCATTGTTGTTTTCTATTTTGCCTGCCAGAAGTACATCATTGAAGGAGTAACGGCAGGGGCTGTGAAAGGATAAGAAATGGCACATTTTACTTGCAATTTTCTATCGTATACCCTGAATAGGGCAATCAATATTGATGTCATCATTCCCGGTGTTACGTCTTCAGAAGCCGAACAAAGCGATGTCACGCATCGGATGAAATACAAATATCCCGTCCTCTACTTACTGCACGGTTATTGCAATGATTACAGTACCTGGGAACGCTATACCTCTATTGAACGTTATGCGGAAGAACGTCGAATTGCAATCGTAACGTTCTCTGCGGAAAACAGCATGTATGTTCATGTCGGAAAATTCACAGGCTGCGAGGACCCGTCGGGGTGGATTGTTGCGGCTGATTATGAAAAGCTCCTGTTGGAGGAGCTTCCCGACTTTGTGACCAGTATGTTTCCGGTCACGGAAAATCCTAAGGATACTTATCTCGCCGGACTGTCGATGGGAGGCTACGGAGCGATGTGTAATGGCTTTCGGAATCCTGAGCGCTTTTGTGCAATCGGTGCTTTTTCCCCACTCACAACTATAGGAACTCTTAGCGAGGATGGAAAGGAAAAAAATCCTGTCGTTCCTGAAAATCTGTACAATTATGAACCGGAACTGCTTATACGAAAGGCTGTCTTGGCAAAAGAGCAGGGGAAGATTAAGAGCGTTCCTTCTCTTTACTACTGCTACGGGACAGAAGATTTCCTGAAGAAAAAGCAAGACTGGTTTTCAGAGGTGTTGCAGAAAGAGTTCTCCGGAAAATTGAAAATGGAGCAGGAGATCCTCTCCGGATACGGCCATGAATGGGCATTCTGGGATCTTGAAGTACGGAAGTTTCTCGACTGGATACCGAGAACGGATGAATATTATTTGGAGCAGCCGATTAGGAGAATCTAAGCAGGAGGAATGCGATATGCCTACCAAGGTTGATTACAATGAACAGACCGGAAAGAGAAGAAGCTTATATCCGGCCTCAGAGGATTATATTTTAAAAGCGATTCATGCGGATGATTCTCAAAAAGCAAAAGGGGAAATCAGCTTTCTCCTTTTGACTGCAAACGGAAACAATGCCTACTTGAAGCTTCGTTTCCTGTCCCAAAAAATCGTGAAACTTCATCTATTTCTTTCGGATTCGAAGGGGCAAGCACTCTTTCCTATCAGAAGTACAAAACGGGTTTTCACTTTTCCGAAAAATGGCGATGTCCCCGTGACATTCCGGGATGGGGACAATGTATGGATTGCGGAAACAGGGGAGGTCCTCATCAGCTTTAGAAAAGACTACTGGAAGATGGAAGCCTATGTTAAGCATGAGAAGATTCTGGAAGAAGGTGTTACAGATGCGAATGTGGACAATCGATGGAAGATGCTTCCTCTTGGCTTCACCCTGGAAGACGGAAAAGCCGTAGCGGTTCGAGAAAACTTTTCGCTTGGAAGCGATGAGGCAATTTGGGGTCTAGGAGAAAAATATACCTCCATGAATCGGAGAGGGCATGTTTATCATATCCGCCAAATTGATGCGCTTAGTACGGATTCCGAAAAGGCTTATCTCGGAGAACCGTTTTATCTTTCAAGTAAAGGCTACGGTCTTTTTTGTAACAGTTTTTCGGAGAGTATCTTTGATGTCGGGGCCTCCTCCACGTTGAGTCTTCAGATTGGAGTAAAAGATGCAGACTTGGATCTTGTTCTGATATTGGAAGGCAAGGAAAAATATCGAGAGATTATAGAGGATTATATAGAACTGACGGGAGAAGTGCCGCTTATCCCCAAATGGGCACTTGGGTACTGGCAGTCGAAATGTACTTATCATACACAGGATGAAGTGATGGCTATCGCGGAGCAG
>ERZ773069.2106-NODE-2106-length-10683-cov-4.593809_pt1 | contig 10683 bp, 7 predicted proteins | sample MGYA00580619_ERZ773069 | MGnify/ENA primary metagenome ERZ773069 (study PRJEB29015, sample SAMEA2738007) | human oral metagenome | biome: human oral; feature: human-associated habitat; material: dental | place: China | collected 2108 ...
TCGCTGAAGCTGTCCAGGTTGGGGTCGACGGCAGGGTCCCCCTTCGCGAAGAAGCCAGGGTGCTTCCGTACGACGAGGGCCTTCTCGCTCAGGTAGCGCTGACGCATGCCCACGTCCACGGACTCGCGCCCGCGTGACGAGAACTCCCGGTGTCGCAGGCGGGCATACGGCGTGTACGCGACCACGTAGCCCGCCTCGCGCGCCCGCAGGCAGAAGTCGCCGTCGTTGAAGCCCACTGCCAGCTCCTCGTCGTAGCCCCCCAGCTCGTCGAAGACCTCGCGCCTCACCGCCTGGCAGGCGCCCGTCACCATGGAGAAGTCGCCGGGCAGGCCGGCGGAGTAGCCGTATCCCAGCGCGTCGGCCGCCAGGTTCTGGTTGACGTGGGCGAAGTCGCAGTTGGCATTGGCCACCATGCCCGCATGCTGCACGAGGTCGTCCTCGTAGAGGAGCTTGGCCCCCACGACTCCCACCTCGGGCCTCCTGAGCTCCCCCACCAGCTCCGACATCCAGGAGGGGTCGATGACCTCCGTGTCGTTGTTGAGGAAGAGGAGCACGTCTCCCAGGGCGTGCGAGGCCCCCAGGTTGACGATGGCGGAGTAGTTGAACTCGCCCTCGTGGCGCGGCTGCCAGCTCACGACGCGCACGCGCGGGTCCTGCCGAAGGCTCTCGTAGAGGTCGAACGTCTCCTGGTCGCAACTCCCGTTCTCCACCACCACCAGCTCGAGGCGCGGGTAGTCTGTGCGGTCGAGCAGGCTCCTGGCACAGCGTCCCAGAAGCCCCGCGTGGTCGCGGTTGGGCACGATGACGCTCACCAGGGGCGGCTCCTCGCCCAGGTCGTAGCGGACGCGATAGGTGTAGGGCAGGGGCCCGTCGCCCACGCTCGCGACGAGACCGCGGCGGGCAAGGTGACGCTCGAGCGCGATCCTGCCTGCCACGTGGGCGTAGGGCTTCTGGTCGCCACCTCCCGCCGTGGAGCCCCCGTGCTCCCTCCAGTGGTAGAGCACCCGCGGGACCCGCACGACGTCTCGCGCGACCTCGAAGGCCTTGAGGGTGAGGTCGAAGTCCTGCGCGCCCGCCACGTCCGCGCCAGAGCGCTCCGTGAGGTCGAGGACCCTCCTGCTCACCATGAGGAGGTGCGTCACGTAGTTGTGGCCGTGCAACTTGGTCAGGCTGGGAGGAGACTTGAAGGCAGGCCCGTGCAGGTGCCCGTCCCTGAGCCTGTCCTCGTCGCAATAGAGGAGGTCGACCTCGGGGTTGCTGGCGACCTCCTGGGCATAGCACCAGAGGCAGTCTCCCTCCAGCACGTCGTCATGGTCCATGAAGCCGACGTAGTCGCCCGTTGCGGCAGCTATACCTGCATTCGTGTTCTCCGCGATCGAGCGGTTCTCCACCTCCACGACCTTTATGCGGGGGTCGTCGATCGCACCCAGGACCTGGTCGACGGAGTCGCAGGGCCCGCTGGCGTTGACCAGCACGAGCTCCCAGTTGGGATATGACTGCGCGAGGACCGAGCCCACGGCCTCGCTCAGGAAGCTGGCAGGCGTCCTGTACACGGGCATCACGAGCGAGACGAGCGGCGCGTCCGGGCCAAGGGAGTCCCTCCAGTCCCGGCGCTGGCGGCCAAGCTCTGCGTCGGTCGCGCGGTGGGCCTCGAACCAGCGCTCGTAGGCGGGATCGGCGTACGCCGCGCCCAGGCGCTCGTTCGTCCTGGCCCAGTGGGAGGTGGCGACGTTGGGGTGCATGCCCGCGAAGCAGCTCCTCTCCCCCACGCGGACGACCACGCAGAAGTGGTCGAGGTTGCGGGGAAGCTCCAGGGAGAAGCTCATGACGCGGCGGGAACCCACCGCATCCCTCACCAGCTGGTCCTCGAGCAGGTGCCATCTGGCATGCACCTGCCGAGAGGCGTCGGACGAGAGGACCTCGAGCTCGGGCCCGCTCGCACCCTCCTCGGGGAAGGTCGCGCCCAGCCGCCACACGGCGACGTCATCCCCCTTGGGCCAGACCTCCCTGACGCTGAGGGAGGCGGTCGCCCCCGAAGCCCTGCGCTCGATCCCGCGAATGGCCGACGCCACCTGGGGATGGCGCAGGGTGAGGAGACGGGACTGCAGCTTGGAGCCGCGAGCGGAGAACCTCAGGCGGCCCTTCTCCCCAGAGGGAGACTCGAGCGCAATGTCGCAGTCCGTGGAGAGGAGGGGGAGCACTACGACCCATACGCAGCCTGCGGCGGCATGGTGGCAGAGCGTCTCGCGCACGCCCGGTCCGACGGGAAGGCAACGAGAGGGGACCTCGTCACCAGCATGGGTGGATACCCTGGCCTCCAGCATCCCGGCCGGACGGTCGAGGAGGACGCAGGCGTAGCCCACGCCCAGACCCCTGCACATCGCAACACATCTCACGCTTCGCTCCCAGTCTGCCGTCGCCGCTCAAGAAGAAGTATATCCGCCCCAAGCGAGGTGTCCCCCTCCCGGCAGAGGTCGGAGGTCGGAGCTCGGGCGGGCAGAGGCCGGCGGCGTCCGACGCGTCTCTCGATGTAACGACTACGTCCGACGCGCCTCTCGGCGTAGCGACGGCGTCCGACGCGCCTCTCGGCGTGACGACGGCGTCCGACGCGTCTATCGACATGCCGACAACGTCAAACGCGTCCCCCGAAACGGCGAAAGCGTCCGACGCGTCTGAGGCCACCGCGTTTGCCCAGTTGGCGCGATTGTCTCAGACGCGTTCGACGCTTTGGGGCAAGAAACGCACGCGTTGGGCGCTTTGGGATGCAACTATCACGCATTCGACGTTTTGAGACGAGAGGCGCGCGCGTTCGACGTCACAGGTTTGCGAGAGTCGAACGCGTTCGACGTCGTGAGCGTCGCCTAGCCGACGGATGGACGGAATCACGACGCAAGAAAGCGCCCCAACCCGCCGTGATGGGCGAATTGGGGCACGAAAGCCTTATGCAAGCCTTCTACCTGCTGTTTTGCAGGGCACTTACATCTTGTGAACGTTGGAAGCCTGGAGCTTGCCGTTCTGGCCGGTGGTGATGTCAAACTCGACAGCCTGGCCCTCGTCCAGAGTCTTGAAGCCGTCCATCTGGATCTCGGAGTAGTGGACGAACAGGTCGTCGCCATCCTCGCGAGAGATGAAGCCATAGCCCTTGTCGGGGTTGAACCACTTAACAGTACCCTGTGCCATGTCGTGCCTTTCTTTCTTGCCCCGAGGGGCGAAGCGCTGCGCTGTCGCGCGATACATTGTGACACCTAGTCACAGGAGCTAGTGTACCCCATTGCCCTGAGGTTCTGGGCAACAATCGCGCCGGCTCAAGAAAATGGGGCATTCCCACGGAATGCCCCACAAATCAGACTCCACCGGAAAGCGGTCTTACCTGCCGTCGTACATCCTCGCGTAGTACTCCTGGTACGAGCCGCTGGTCACGTGGTCGACCCACTCGGGATTGTCCAGGTACCAGCGGATGGTCTTCACGATGCCCTCCTCGTAGGAGGTCTCGGGGTACCAGCCCAGCTCCTCGCGGATCTTGTCCGGCGCCATGCCGTAGCGACGGTCGTGCCCGGCGCGGTCGGTGACGTGGCGGATGAGCCCCTCGTTCACGGCTTCGTCGCCCGTGACCTTGGCGACCTCGGCAATGATCGTCTTCACGATGTAGATGTTGGCGCGCTCGTTGTGCCCGCCCACGTTGTAGACCTCGCCCAGGCGGCCTCCCGTGGCGACCATGTCGATGGCCTTGCAGTGGTCGTCCACGTAGAGCCAGTCGCGCACGTTGAGCCCATCACCATACACGGGAAGCTCCCTGTGGTTCAGCGCGTTGTGAATCATGAGGGGGATGAGCTTCTCGGGGAACTGGAAGGGCCCGTAGTTGTTGGAGCAGCGCGTGATGACCGCAGGGAAGCCGTAGGTGTCGTGATAGGCCTTGACGAAGAGGTCGGCAGAGGTCTTGGACGCGCTGTAGGGGCTGTGCGGGTTGAGCGGCGTGGTCTCGCGGAAGTAGTCGGTATGCTCGGGGTCGGCGGGGCTCCCGTCAGGGTTGATCTTCTCCGGAATGGCCAGGGTGCCGTACACCTCGTCGGTGCCCACCTGCAGGTAGCGGTGGTCGCCGAAGCCGCCCTTGCCGTCGTCCCAGGCGGCGCGGCAGCAGTTGAGCAGGTTCACGGTGCCCATCACGTTGGTGTCGGCGAAGATGCCGGGGTCCGCGATGGAGCGGTCCACGTGGCTCTCGGCGGCGAAGTTGATCACGTAGTCGGGCTGGTAAGTGGCGAAGGCGTCGCTCATGGCCTTCTCGTCGCGGATGTCCGCGTGCAGGAAGACGTGGCGGTCGTCGCCCTCGATGGAGGCGAGGTTCTCGAGGTTGCCCGCATAGGTGAGGGCGTCCACGTTGACGATGCGGATGTCGTCGTGCTTGCGCAGCATGTACAGCACGAAGTTCGATCCGATGAATCCGGCGCCGCCGGTGACGAGGTAGGTCTTCAAAGGGGTTCCTCCAAGCGTTGATCGGGAAGCTGGCCAACTTCGGGCGGTCTCTCTTCCCTAGATTCTACGGACGCAGGCCATCACGTGCAGAGACGAACACAAACGCCATGCTCGTCCCGCGTCCGCACCTCTCCAGGCCATCATGCGTCCTGCGATCGTGCGCCACTCCCATGGGCTTATCCGGCAAGTTCGTCGAAGTTCTGGCGATAGGAGCGCAGCGCCTCCCTCCACGGCCTCATCTGGTTGCCGATGGTCGCCTCCAGACGGGCGTTCCTGAGCGCCGAGAAGCGGGGACGGTCTGCGGAGGCGGGGTTGGCCCGCTTGTATTCCTCGCTCGTGCAGCGGACGACCCCGCAACCCTTGCCAAACTCCTCGAAGGTCGCCTGGGCGAAGTCGGCCCAGGAGCAGGTGCCCTCGTTGGTGCAGTGGTAGATGCCGTAATCCCCAGTCACCGCAAGCGAGAGAATCTCGTGCGCGAGGTCGTTCGCGCTGGTGGGGTTGCCCATCTGGTCGTCGACGACGGTCACCCGGTCGTGCGTCTCGGCGAGGCGCAGCATGGTCTTCACGAAGTTCTTCCCCACGTAGCCATAGAGCCAGGCCGTGCGGAGCACGAAGGTCCTGGGGTTGGCGGCGAGGGCAAGGCCCTCCCCCGCCAGCTTCGAGCGCCCATAGGCACTGATGGGCGCCGGGACGTCGGACTCGAGGCGCTCGCCCTCGACGTTGCCGGGAAACACGTAGTCCGTGGAGACCTGGACGAGCGTCGCCCCCTGTCGCGAGCAGGCGCGGGCGAGGTTCATGGGGCCCAGGGCGTTCGCCGCGAAGGCGGTCGGGAAGTTGGCCTCGCAGCCGTCGACGTTGGTCATCGCGGCGCAGTTGATGGCGAGGTCGTACGGCCCATGGACGTCAAACCAGGAGTCGACGGCCGCCGCGTCGGATATGTCCAGGTCCTCGATGTCTATGTAGTCGACGTCCGCGCCCGCGTAGGCCTCGGGAATGGGCCCAATCTCGGAATGGCCCTCTTTGATGAGGCGGCGCAGCTCGTTGCCCAGCTGGCCGTGGGAGCCGGTTACCAGAATCTTCATGGGCGTTCCTTCCCTCGCTAGCGGGCGATGCCGCGGGCAGAGCAGTAGTCGGAGAAGCTGGGATGCCTGGTGTCCTTCTCGGACAGGTTGACCTCGACACCCTCGACCAGGGGCCACTCGACCCCTATCGTCGGGTCGTCCCACATGAGGCCGCCCTCGTCGTTGGGATGGTAGACGTCGTCGCACTTGTAGCAGAATACCGCCGTCTCGCTCAGCACGTAGAAGCCGTGCGCGAAGCCGCGGGGGACGAAGAACTGGCGGTGGTTCTGGGCCGAGAGGACCACGCCCTCCCACTTGCCGAAGGTCGGGCTGCCCTCGCGCAGGTCGACGGCGACGTCGAAGACCTCCCCCTCCACGACGCGGACCAGCTTGCTCTGGGGGTGGTCGATCTGGAAGTGGAGGCCACGCAGCACGCCCTGGGTGGAGGAGCTCTGGTTGTCCTGGACGAAGTCGGCGTCGATCCCGCCCGCCACGAAGTCGGAGCGCTTGTAGGTCTCCATGAAGTAGCCGCGGGCGTCACCATAGGACTTGCAGTCGACGACGGTCACTCCCTCGATTGACGAGGGGGTGAAGGTGAAGTTTCCGGAGCTGACTGTCTCTTGCATGAGCACCTCTCAAGTATGGGGCGGGATGGTTGCGCCCCAAGAGTGTAGGACAAGGCACCGCGTGCTGGCCAAACGGGCACGAAGGCACCAGAACGGCAGGACGAACGTCAGGGCCTCGACGTCACGAACTCGCTATACCTGCGGGCGATGAAGCAGTCCTCGTACTCCCCCAGCCCCGCGATGGGCTCGCCGAGATGTGCCCTCAGGTGGTTGGCGACGCAGTCGTACGCGGCCATGCAGCTGAACTTCACGCCGCCCGAGAAGCGCGGGTTGCACTCGAGGAAGCGGTATGCCCCCTCCGCCTCCTCTATGAACTCGAAGTTGACGCAGCCCACCACGCCAAGCTCGTCCGCCAACCCCTGGCAGGCGGCCACGAGCGCGTCGTCGTGAAACATGCGCACCGACGTCCCCGCCCCGTTGGGCGTGCGCAGGAGCTCCCTGCGCGGGACGGCGACGACGGCCGATCCGCACTGGTCACGGACGACGTCCACGGTGACGACCGGCCCCTCGACGAGGGGCTGCACGATGTAGCGCTCGGGGCCGGGAGGGCAGACCGCACGCCAGTCCTCCGGCCCCCTCACGCGCGTGAGGCCCTGGCTGCTCCTGCCGTCGAGCGGCTTCACCACCACGGGATGCCCTGGATAGCGCCCGTCCAGGGGTGCGAGGGGGACGGTGGGGATGCCCCGCACGCCGGACTTCGACCCCTTGAGGAACTCCGCCATCGCACGCTTGTCGCGGCAGAGGGCGAGCGCGGACGCCGGGGAGATGAGCACCTTCGTGCCCAAGTCAGCCAGCAGGTCGCGATGGGCGTTGAAGAAGTCCACCTCGACGTCCGTCAGGGGGAGGAGGAGCCCCACCCCCTCGCTGGTGCAGACCTCCCGCACGAAGGCGGAGTACTCCGCCTCGGACGAGGCGAAGGGGGCCTGGCGGAAGGAGTCCACGAAGAGGCTCTGCGCCACCCACTCCCGTGGGTAGACGTCCACGCCCACCACCCTGACGCCCTGGTCGTGCAGCCCCTGGACCACTGCCTCGGCCGAGAAGGACCCTATTGCCGTGACGAGCGCGACCCTCTGCTCCATGGGTGCCCCTATTCGAAGAAGTCGAGCACGGCGCGGATGACCACGTCGCGGTCCGTGGCGGACATGCCAAAGTAGAGTGGAAGCCGCACCAGGCGCTCGCTCTCGCGCGTAGTGTGCAGGTCCTCGCCGTCGAAGCGACCGAAGCGCAGGCCAGCAGGCGAGCTGTGCAGGGGGATGTAGTGGAAGACGGCCATGACCCCACGCTTCTTGAGGTGGGCGATGAGCTCCTGGCGCTGCCCGAGGTCGCGGCACTTGAGATAGAACATGTGGGCGTTGTGGACGCAGCCCTCGGGGACGACGGGAAGCTCCACGAGCCCCCCCTCGGCCAGGGGCGCGAATGCGTCCCGGTAGGCATGCCAGGTGGCAAGGCGGTCGTCGTTGATCTGGTCCGCCGCCTGGAGCTGGCCCCACAGGTAGGCCGCGTTGAGGTCGCTCTGGAGGTAGGAGCTGCCGCGGTCCACCCAGGTGTACTTGTCCACCTGCCCGCGGAAGAAGCGCTGCCGGTTGGTGCCCTTCTCGCGTATGATCTCGGCCCTCTCGATGTAGGCGGGGTCGTTGATCACGATGGCGCCGCCCTCGCCCATGGAGTAGTTCTTGGTCTCGTGGAAGGAGTAGCAGCCAAAGGTGCCGATGGTCCCGAGCGCCCGCCCGTGGTAGCTGCTCATGACGCCCTGGGCGGCGTCCTCGACGACGAGGAGGCCATGCCTGCGGGCGATGTCCATGATGCGGTCCATCTCGCAGGAGACTCCGGCGTAGTGCACGGGCACGATCACGCGGGTGCGCTCGGTGATGGCGGACTCGACCCTCTCCTCGTCCATGTTCATGGTGTCGGGTCGGATGTCCACGAACACGAGGGTCGCGCCCACGGCCTGGAAGGCCGTGGCGGTGGACGAGAAGGTGAAGCTCGGCAGGATCACCTCGTCGCCCGGCTCGAGGTCGCAGAGGACGGCGGCCATCTCGAGGGCGGAGGTCCCGCTGGTGGTGAGGAGGACCTTCTCCGCGTCGAAGCGCTCCTCCATCCACTTGTGGCACTTGAGCGAGAAGGGGCCGTCACCGCAGATCTTGTGGTTCCTCTCCGCCGCCTCCCTCACGTATTGCATCTCGGTTCCCACGTAGGGGGGTACGTTGAAGTCAATCATCCTGTGAACTCCTGGTGTCTTCGTGAACTGGGCGAGAGGGGACGCATCGTGGGGCCGGCAGCCTAGGCGGTGCCCTCCGGGGCCTTCCGCCGGTTCCTGAGGAGGAGCTCCCTCCCCTGCCCGTCGGTCATGCTCGCGCTCTGGAAGAGCTCGTCGGTCCTGCGGTCGAGCTCCCCGCGGTCTGGGGAGCAGAGGTACACGCGGGCGGCATAGGGCTTGTCGCCCACCTGGTGCGAGATGAGCTCCCCGGGCCGGTAGTAGACGACCGTCTCCTTGACGAGGGGGTCGGACTCGTCGGGGAGCCCGCCCACGGAGGCGACGCGGCCGTCCCTTCCGTGGAAGTAGAGGCCCGCCGCGACGTCGGCCAGGTGGGGGTCATGCCCCTCGAGGCGGGACGAGACGGCGACGGGGTCATAGACGTTGTCGAGCAGGAGGTCCTCGACGCAGACGGCCCCGGCGCTCGCGTACTCGAGCAGCTCGTGCTCATAGCCGAAGATGCGTCCCGCGCACTCGCAGACCCTGACGCCCCTGCCGGGAGCCCAGAAGAACTGCATGCACAGGGGGCCATTGAGGAGCCCGACGTAGCCTGCCACCTTCTGGAGCATCTCCGTCACCTCGCCCAGGACGTCGTCCGTGTGCGCGCTGGGGTAGACGATGCGGCTCACCCAGGGGACCGTCGCCTCGCCGTCGTCGCTCTTCTCCCGGTCGGCGACCTCGAGCACGACGGGACGGCCGTCCACGACCCACGACATGAGGTTGAACTCGAGCCCGTCGTCATACTCCTCGACGAAGATGTAGGGAGCGTCCGAGTAGCCGGCCACCTCGTCGTAGGCGGCCTCCACCTCCCGCGCGTCCCCCAAGACCCTCACGCCATGCGACCCCCAGGCGTCGGCGGGCTTCGTCACGCAGGGGAAGCCCATGCCCTCGAGGTCCTCGCGGACGTGTCCCCTCCTCACCCTGGCGGTCTTGGGATAGGGAATCCCCAGCTCGTCAAACATCCCCTTCATGAGCGACTTGTCACGTAGGTATGCGAGGCGGTCGGGAGGGAGCGGGCAGCCCAGCCCAGCACGCTGTGCGATGTTCGCGCAGCACTCCGCGAGCAGGTCCGAGTACGAGCTCACGATGCCGTCGGCGCCGACCTCGGCGCAGAGGCGCGCCACGGCGTCCGCGTCGCGCGGGTCGACGTCGTACGACTCGTCGGCGATCAGCTTTGCGGGGGTGTTGGGATACCCGTCGCAGACGATCGTGTGCCAGCCGCGCTCCCGGGCCTTCCTCACCAGCGGGACGAACTCGTCCATCGACCCCAGCACGACCAGACGATGTCGGTCTTCTGACACTGCGCGCTCCCATCACCGCATGGACAGTCGGATGGAGAATATGATAGCAGTGATGAATCCGCGTCCCCCTTCCTCAGAGGAGCATCCCATTGAACTGGGCCGACTACGCCTTCGAGCTTCCCATCTCCGCCCTCTCGCTCCTCCTCGCGTCGCTCGCGCCGCGCCTCCTCGCGCGGGAGGGGGACGTGTCGGGAAGGCGCAACGCACGCGAGCTGGCTGTCCTCTGCTGCGGGCTCGCGCTGGGCGTCGCCCTGGTGTATGGCGCCATGCTCATGGGCGGCAGGCTCTTCGTGTACGGGGCGGGGGACGCGGGGACGGACACCATAGACCAGTACGTCCCCTTCTACCTCAACCTGATCGGCCGCGTGAGGGAGGGGTCGGCCCTCTCCTTCAACTTCGACTACGGCCTGGGAACGGGCGTCACCTCGTTCCAGTCCTGGCTCTTCGACCCCTTCAACCTCGTCCTCGTGCCCCTTGGCCTCGCGCTTGGGGAGGGAAGGCTCGCCCTCGTGCTGGTCGTGGTGCAGGCCCTCAGGATAGTCTGTGCCGGACTGCTCTTCGACCACCTCCTCGTGGGCTTCTGTGACAGCAGGCTGGCGCGCGTGCTGAGCTCGCTCCTCTATGCCTTCTCCGGCTACCTCGTCCTCTGGGGGCAGCACTACTGGCTGGGGTCGGCCTTCGTCGTCTTCACGGCGCTCGTCCTCGTGCTCGAGCTCCTCATGCAGAGGCGGACGTCGGTACGCCTCCTGCTCGTCTCCGCCGTCGTAGCAGTGGCAGTGGGCTGGAGCGCCTACACGGCGTTCATGTCGCTCGTCGCGGCAGCGCTCTATGTGCTCCTTCGCCTCCCCTTCCACGTCAAGTCTCCCGGGGTGGCAGCGTACCTCAAGGGGCTGGCGTGGGTCGCTGCGGCGGTCGCCTGCGGGCTGCTCTTCTCTGGCGCGCTCTTCCTGCCCTATGCGCTCTTCCTCCTC
>ERZ773069.2107-NODE-2107-length-10682-cov-11.620401_pt1 | contig 10682 bp, 7 predicted proteins | sample MGYA00580619_ERZ773069 | MGnify/ENA primary metagenome ERZ773069 (study PRJEB29015, sample SAMEA2738007) | human oral metagenome | biome: human oral; feature: human-associated habitat; material: dental | place: China | collected 2108 ...
ACGGCGTGCACGGCCCGCGCAACCTGCGCGTCGTCGTCGCCCACTGAGGTTCATCCAAGCACCTTTCAGGCGGCCTAAAACACCAGAATCTGTTCGGAGTGCGTGGCTGTTCGTGAACAGCCACGCACTCCCTCCTTCTCTACCAAGTAGGCCAGGAGCTCGCATCCATCCACCACCCACTCACCCAATCTGCCACAGCATGGCCCGCGCTTCCTTACCATTCTTTCGACAGGTAGCTGAGGAGATGCAGAGACCGGTCATCAGCGCGCAATGTTCTCTTCCACAAGACCAGACAGAGGAGCAGCCCTTGAGCCCCCGCACCAGATACACCGCTCTGGCACTCGCATCCACCATGTCACTTTTACTGGCAGGCTGCTGGCCAGCATCCACAAGCGGCTCATCCTCATCGGCTCAACCGTCAGCCACGTCGTCAGCGCAGGCGGCAGGATCCGCTGCAGATTCCTCGACGACGAACGCCCATCCCACCTCGAGCACTCAGGCCTCCTCCGCGGCCGCCAGCCCTTCTGGGGGTCAGTCACCGGTTGTGCAGTGGGCGGCCGAAGCCGAGAAAGTCGGCCCAGTTAATAACGGAGTTACCCCGCCAGATGTCGCCTCCGCCGTTCAGGGGGCATTGGCCGGATACTTGACCGTCTCCGCCAATGCGGACTCGACTGTTCAGACCGATCCGGACGCGTGGATCGAGCAGATGAAACCTTACTCGGTCGAGGACTTCTCCGGCGCCTCCCGCAAGAACGCACCGGTCGGCGCTGCCTGGATTGACGCACACCAAGCAGGAGCCTCGCTGGCAACCAGGATCTCGCTCGACCAGTGCATCAAGGACCCGAAGTCAACGGAGAGCACCATCTACTTATTCTGCCTCACGAAGAACGTCACGTTCACTGACACGTCTGGGAACGAGGTTCCAGCCGACTCCGTCCCAGACTCATGGTCGATCCAAAAGAGCAATCCCCACATGCAGTACGAGATGGTCAAAGACGGAGACCGATGGAAGGTGAAGTCTGCGGAGCACCTGACTGACGGCGGATGAACCGCCCAAGTTCACCACACAGCCGGTGGCGGTCGCAATGGCGCGCCCACCACCGGCTGCAGGATTCACCTCGACGGCGCAGTATGTGCTGTCGGCATCTCGATCAGCCGGCACGAACGGCCTGAGCCGTCAGCCGGTAATCTGCAGAGGGCCGTTCTGCCCCAGTTCCTGAAGAGGATTGCTGCCCGTGATGGCGGTAAAACGATCGATCCACCGCTGGGTGATCCAACCGTAGGGATTGGGATGATCAGGGAAGCAGCGCAAGCACCAGACGACATGAGCAAGAGCCGCCCAGTCCAGTGCGATCCTCAGCTGAGCCGAGACCTCACCATCGTTGTAAAAACCGGTTACGCAGTTTTCAGCCTCACATTCGAGAGACTCAAAGTTCTCAAAGGGGAACACGCGCTGCCCCTCGACTGCAGTCTCAACATACACACCATGCGTCGAAACCGTAGCCGGCCCCTGGTACAGGGGGTTCCAGTACTGCCTGCGCGCCCGCTGGCTGGCGATCGCATTGACGAGCAACGTACCCGCGGCGGCCCCCACCGCGAACTGAGCGCCACGCTTCGTCATCGCCACAGTGGACATATGCACCGGATTCTGAATAGGAGTGAAATCACTGCCCGAGTGCCAGTACCATATCTGCCCCGGACATGACGCCATCATCCTCTCCCGTTCATTCAGGAGAGGCCTCACCGGACGAACAGGCGAGAGCTTAAAGTCATTATCCGTAAGTTCTCCAGAACGACATTTCTTCTGGAATCGCATCGTGTTGTACATCGCAATGTCAACACCCACAAGCTGCTCCTCAGCCATGAGCCTCCTCCCGAAACCACCATACCTCCGCAGCACGTCTGAGCGGCACGACGGGCTACAACGACATAACGGGGCTCATCCTACGAGGACGTACAGTGGGACAACAGCCACACCCTGGAGAGACATCGAACACGCTCGTACGGTTGCATGGCAGCGTATCCTGCCGACACAGGTAAGTATTGCTCTCAATCCCCCTGGAGAACTTATGAGCATCCCTCCTCCACCCGACCCGTTCGGGCAAGGCGGATCCAACAGCACCACCCCTTCCCCATCAGGCGACTCCGTCTCGCCCTTCGGGACGCCAACTGCAAGCACTCCCAGCCCGTTCGGAACTAACGGCACCTCCGCCCCTGGCCCCGAACAGGCCGCAGAAGGTACTTCAGCCCCTTCTCATCCGATGGGGACTCCCAGTCCCTTCGGGAATCCGGACACTCAGGCCCCCAGCCCCTTTGGGACTCCGGCCACAGGCACGCCTAGTCCGTTCGGCGCTTCTGACACGTCTCAGCAGGGATATCTGGCGTACTCGCCGACTGCCGCTGCCCCCTCCGCACCCGGAGCGGAAGGAACGGGCACGGTCGCCGAGAGCAAGCCCTCGAAGACAACCGCTCTTCTTCTCGCACTTTTTCTCGGCGGCGTTGGCGGCCCAGATTTCTACCTCGGCTACCACTTGCTCGGGGGACTCAAGATCCTCACGTTCCTCATCCCGGTCATCGGATCAGCGGTCTTCGGTGGCAACGCGTCAATTTCAGCCCAGTCCACGATGTTCTTCCTGAACCTCTTCTGGTTCATCAACATTATCTGGGCACTTACGACACTCATCATGGTTGCTACCGGCACTGGAATGTACGGTAAGACGGCCAAGGGTGAGAAACTCACCTAGGACACAGATCAGTAACGAAATGCCGCGCTCAGCGTAAAAATTGCTGGGCGCGGCATTTCATTCCGTAGTTCTCGCCATTCATCTAGGCAGATCGACGGCGAGCATGGTCCGCACCGCCTCGGGACTCAGATCGTTTCCCTCGAAGAGACGCAGCTGTTGATTGCCCACTGCCTGCTCAAACAGGTTGCGCACGTAGCGTGCATTTCCAAAGCCGTCTGGGCGAGGCGAAGGAAGGAACCTGCGTACGGCGGCCTCAACGCCTTCACCCATGACCATGTTTCTCGCCTTCACCATGGAGGAGAAGATCGATACCAGCTCATCGTCCGTATAGTCGGGGAAGTGAACGTGCACCGGGAAACGCGATGGGATTCCAGAGTTCGCCTCGAGGAATGTCTGCATCTCCTTGGTATATCCTGCGGCGATCACTACCAGGTCATCACGGTGATCCTCCATGAACGCAAGCAAAGCGTCGATTGCCTCCCCACCGAAGTCATTACTTCCCGGTTGCCGGGCGAGAGTGTACGCCTCATCAATGAACAGCACCCCGCCGAGCGCCCTCTCGGCAGCCCGGATCGTCTTCTCCGCCGTTTGGCCGACATATCCGGCAACAAGGTCTTCGCGCTTGACCTCAACAAGATGACCCTCTCTCAAAACGCCCAGGTCTTTATAGATACGAGCAATGAGACGAGCGACTGTGGTCTTGGCCGTACCCGGGTTCCCGAGGAAGAGCATGTGCCGCGACTCTGGGGCCGCAACGACACCCGCCTCAGCCGCCGCCTCAGCCAGAGTGGCCTTGGCCACGATACGCCTCACCTGCTCCTTGACCGGCGCCAGCCCTGTCATGCCCTGGAGCTCCTTCATAGCGCTGCCTTGACTGCCGCCGGGACGGCTCTCCTGCCGGCTCTCGTCGGTCGCATCCGAGATGTCCACGGGAAGAAGCTCCGATACGTCGGTGTCGGCCGACTCCAAGGACTCGCTATTCGCAAGGCGAAGGTTCTGGCGCTTGTAGGCGAACTCCGCCAAGGTGCGCATGGCTCGACCGTTGCCATAGCCCTTGGGACGGGGCGACGGGATCTGGCTGCGTACGGCGGCGGCAACACCTTCAACGGGTTTGAGGCCCATGGACTCGACGATACCCAGGAAGATCTCTACGAGTTCATCATCAGAGTAGTCATCGAAGGTCAGGGTCGTCGGGAACCGAGACGCCAGGCCAGGGTTGGTGCGGAAGAAGTTCTGCATCTCGTCGTGATACCCCGCAACGATGACAATGAGATCATCACGGTGATCCTCCATGGCCTTCATCAGTGCTTCGATGGCCTCGGTACCGAAGTCACTGCTCCCTGGACTCTTGGGGGCGAGCGTGTAGGCCTCATCGATGAAGAGGACACCGCCCAGGGCCTCATCGACCTTCTCCTGAGTCACCTTGGCGGTATGCCCCACGTACTGGCTCACCAGATCCTGCCGCGACACCTCGACCACCTTGCCGGAACGCAGTAGGCCAACCTGCTTGAAGATGCGACCGATCAGGCGGGCCACCGTGGTCTTCGCCGTTCCAGGATTCCCTTCGAAGACCATATGGCGTGAGACATTGGGAACGGGAAGTCCTCGCGCACGCCGCTCCTGAGCCACCTGAAGCTCTGCAGCAAGAGCCTTGACCTGCTGTTTAATTGAGCCAAGCCCGGTCATGCCTTCGAGCTCATCAATGGCATCAGACGCCTTAGACGAAGACGCTCCGACAATAGAAGAGATGTCAACTTGAGGCGTGAGAACCACGCGCATACTCTCAACATAGTTCTTATAATCCGGACCAGCGCTCGGAAAACTCTCCGCCCTTACCGCCAGATACCCCTGAAGAGTAATAATAGCCGCAACCCACGAACGAAGTTCCGCAAGATGTCCACCTCGGATCGCCTCACGAACGTAAGAGGCGATACTACCATCAGGAGATTTGGCCCATGGTAATACCTTCAACTTATCCTTGATCTCAAGGAAAGTAACTCCCCCGATGTATCTACCAAGCCCCTCAGGAAGGTACTCCAGAGGATCACATACAGGACTATCAGGTTTTGTTTTGTTGTACGAGATTGAACGCATTGAACTGACAATTATATCAGGAAGCGTCAGATCAGCACCCATGAGAGCATTCAGCTCGTCAACACACCTTGCAGCATTAGCGACTGCGAGCATGAACTCAAATTCAAAACCCCGCAACTCCGGCCATTGGATCGCTTCATCATCCGTCACCGCATCAGCAATCATCTGAGCCAGTTCGGAGCCATTCGATTCAACCAGATGTGCCTCACTGTGACGCTCGAGCACTCGGTCAATCGCTGCAACGAGCAATTGCAGACGCGGTCTCGCCGGCTCCAGCGGCATCAACGCCTGGGTGGCTGCACGCAGTCCCTGCAACTTCAATACCCCTGAAACATGGGCTTCATCGAAAGGTGAGACCAGGACGTCATCGAGCCACCTCTCGGGCGCCGGCAGCATATTTCTCCTCAACTCCGCAGAGACGGCAGGGCCTAATTTACCAGCAGCACCTTTCTCAATACGCTCATAGGAGTTGGCAGACTCGAGGAGCAGCCTCCCGTAACACCAACGCAGAACTCTTAGGGCAACATGCGACAGCGGCGACAGATCTGACCGATACTGAGGTATTTCCAAGAAAGCAAACGCCGCCTCGTGAAAACTCAACGCTCGAATATTGCGACCAATCTGATCGACAACGTCGGGCATAACAACCTGAGGCTTCCCCAGGCAAACAACGTCAACACAGTTGTCTTCTGCAATGGCAGCGAGACTCGGATCCATGTGAGACATAACTACGCTAGCTCCTGAAAATTGAGGAAGGATCGTTCACCATCGGTGAATAGGTGCTGCCTTGACCGTGTTCACGTTGAACCACTAGAAACATCCACGTCCGGGATCCCTCATACAAATCTTTCCCGCGATTTGCTTCCGATTCCGCTCGCACGAACAGCAGCAGCAAGTTCCCCAGCTCCTGCACAGTCAAACTAATGAACGGAGTCTCAGAACTCCCTAGTGCGACAAACCCGATAGCGGCGGCAAGCATCTTTGACCCGACGACAACACGTACCGGAGCATTCACACCACTATACACATCACGAGGTTGAACCCGCGATATCGGCCCCTGAACCCCGAACAGATTCAGCCCATTTCTGTCAAAATCCAACGTGATGGGAGTGTTTGGATAATTCGCCCACCCGGCAACAAACGCAACATCAGAAGAGGACACAGCGACAGAAGCCTCAACAGGGATCGTCCTATTTGCATGAATTGCACCAACCCAGGCAACTTCCACAGTCAGACGCCCAACAATACTTTGCTTGCCATTAGTCAAGGATGTCAGCTGCGCCACCCTATCGCTGGCAAAGATGTTCCTTAGTTCAGCACACCCTCCAGGCAGCCCTTGAAGCGGCGGTTCATGGACGCCGGTTTCAATCGGGGCACACCTTCCGACGTGTCCATCGAACACGATGGGAATATTAACTGCATACACATCAGTCATATAGTTCAGCGATCCGGCCTTATTCTCAAAATAGAGCCCACAGTTGGGGTGCCCCTTATCAACGAAGGGGGCAACGACGTCAAACGCTCGTGCAAGAGAGGACAGATCGACTTTTCCGATACTGAGTCCACCTGCACTCGCGAGCTCTTCTTCCTCGTGGCTAAAATCGCTCAAGGGACGCACCAGGTCGGTCCATTGCTCGCCGTTGTAGAAACGTCGATTGTCACCAGATTCGTCTAGATACCACCCTGCAGTCACGGCGAGAGCATAGCAACCGGTCGTCGGCTTTGCTGCGGTTCTGTGACCTACGGCTTCTGAGATCGTACGTCCGATGACATGGATCGCCGGCGGCTCAGCCACCAGCGACATCGAGCTCGTGCGCGTCAACGGCGTGCACGGCCCGCGCAACCTGCGCGTCGTCGTCGCCCACTGAGGTTCATCAAGCACAGCCGGATCCCGCGTCGCCCGATCGCATCCCGATCGGGCGACGCGGAGTTTCATCCGCTCCCGCAAGGATTCCGGCGGGTGGTAGGGGCGGTGCGGACCAGGCCGGTGAGGCGTGCCCGAGGCATGTGCACACCCGTTTTCCATGGAGGCGGGGTTGACTGGGGGTGAGTGGTGGTAGCGCGGAAAGGACATCGTCTTGAGCATCTCGCTGGCAGAGTCGCCCCTGGCACCCGACTATGACCGCTCCGCCATGTCCACCGGGATCGTCCACATCGGCGTGGGCGGCTTTCACCGCGCCCACGAGGCCGCCTGCCTCGACAGTCTCATGCGCAGACGCGCCGGGAGCACCGCCCCGGAGGACGGCTGCCTGGACTGGGGGATCTGCGGCATCGGGCTGCTGCCCGGGGACACGCGGATGCGCGACGCACTGGCGGGTCAGGACCACCTCTACACCCTCATCCGCAAGCACCCCGGCGGGCTGCGCGACCCGGCGGTCATCGGCTCGATCCACGACTACCTCTTCGCCCCCGACGACCCTGAGGCGGTCCTGTCCCTCCTGAGCGCACCGTCCACCCGGATCGTCTCGTTGACGATCACCGAGGGCGGTTACAACGTCGACGACACGACAGGCGAGTTCCACGTCTTCAGTCCCGGCGCCGTCCACGACGCCGAGCACCCGGGTGAGCCGACGACGGCCTTCGGCTACATCGTCGAGGCGCTGCGACGCCGTCGGGAAGCGGGAACCGTGCCGTTCACGGTCCTGAGCTGTGACAACCTGCCCGGCAACGGGAAGGTGGCGCGCACGGCGGTCGTCTCCCAGGCCGCGATGAGTGACCCGGAGCTGGCCGACTGGATCGACGGCAACGTCGCCTTCCCCAGCTGCATGGTCGATCGGATCACCCCGCAGACCACGCAGACGGATATCGCGGAGCTTCGGCGCGGACTCGGCGTTGAGGACGCCTGGCCAGTGGTCTGCGAACCCTTCAGCCAGTGGGTGCTCGAGGACGACTTCCCCGCCGGGCGGCCCCCGCTGGAGGAGGTCGGGGTGCAGATGGTCGACGACGTCGCCCCCTACGAGCTCATGAAGCTGCGCCTGCTCAACGCCTCCCACCAGGGGCTGGCCCACTGGGGGCGGCTGCTGGGGATGGAGTACGCGCACGAGGCAGCGGCCGACGAGGACATCTCCTCATGGGTGCGGGCCTACCTCGAGCGGGAGGCCCGCGCCACCCTGCGCTCGGTGCCGGGGATCGACCTGGACGACTACGTGGACACGCTCTTCGAGCGCTTCACCAACGAGGCGATCGCGGACACGCTCTTCCGCCTGGCACAGGGAGCCTCCAGCCGGATGCCGAAGTTCGTTCTGGGCACGGTGCGCGACAACCTGACCGCCGGGGGGCCGATCCGCCTGGGGACGGCGATGGTGGCCGCATGGGCGCTGGGCGATGAGGGGGTCGATGAGAACGGCGACGAGATCGTCATCGACGACCCAATGGCCGATGAGCTGCTGCCCCTGGCGGCCGCGCAGAGGGCCGGCCACGAGACCGCCTTCATCTCCCACGAGGGAGTCTTCGGCGACCTGGCGACCGACGAGCGCTTCCGACGGACCTTCGTCGAGGAGCTGGACGCCCTGCGCCGCAACGGCGCGCGGGCGCGTCTGCGCAGCCTGGCCGGCCGCACCCGAGCGGCTTAGCCCCGGCCCGTCGGCAGGCTCCGGTTCAGCTGTCTTTGACGGGGATGTCGGTGAGTCGGTAGGCGTAGGAGCCGTTGCCCTTCTTGATGCTCTGGTGGTCAACGGTGACGGTATCGCCACCGGGATCTGGCCAGACGACGGCAACGGTCATGGCGGTACCGGCCTGAAGCTTCTCCGCGAGGTTGAAGTCGGCCAGTGGCCAGTGCGTGTCCTTCCCACCGGGCACGTAGTCCGCCGGGAGGACCTGCATGTCCCCTGAGACCACCGCGAGGCCGTCACACGCCCTGGAGAGGGTGTACTGGACTGAGGCCGAGTCCTCGTTGCGGGAGTTGGAGAAGATACCCCCGGAGTCGATGTCGTGGAACCAGTCCGACGCCGAGGTGTCGCCATCAACAGCCACAACCTTCACCTCCCCCAGGAGATAGCCGCCGGCACGGGTGACGTGGTCCAGGATGATCGTCAGCTGGCCACTGCCATCAGATCTTTTGACAGTGACGCCCTCCGCCGCCTTGCCGACAGGCCCTTTGGCCTCAGGCAGGGAGGCACCACCTGACGAGGCCTGAGCCGACGGCGTCGCACTGCCAGTGCCGTTCCCTAATCCGCCGCGCTTCGTGCTGCTACCAGTGCCGCCCGTGGGGGTGAGGGTGATCTCCACGCGTCGGTTGGCGGCCCGCGCCTCGTCAGTAGTGCCGGAGACGCGGGGCTCGGACTCGCCCTTACCAGCGACGGAGGAGTTCCACTTGTCCAGGCTGGTGAGCTGCTCCAGACGGGTCTTGACCGCGTTTGCACGCTTCTCGGAGAGGGCCTGGTTGTAGGCGTCATCCTGGACGTCGTCAGTATGCCCCACGATGGTCAGCGTCCCGCCATCGGGGTACTGGGAGATCTGACCCGCCACGGTCTGCAGCTGAGCCTCGGCCGCCGCAGCCAGATCCGCCGAGTCCGAGGTGAACGTGACATCAGAAGCCATCACGATGGTGACGTCCTTGTCCCCGGTACGGGCACCCAGCGAACCGTCGACCGTGCGGGAGTTGATCTCGATGGGTGAGGCCGCAGCCTGTTCGGTGACCTGCTTGTCGTCCTTGACTGCCGTCTCCATGGCCTTAAGGTCGATACCGGTCCTGGACACCTCGTCGCGACTGATGACATCAACGGTGACGAAACCGGTCTGAGGAACCAGGACGGTGACGGAATCGGAGTCGACCGCACCGAAGGCGACATAGGTGGTGACGCTCTGACCGGGTTTGATGGCGAGCTGCTCCTTGCTCATGGTGGAGATGGAGGTCCACCCGCGCCCCTTGGCCGTATCGATCAGGCGAGTGCTGGTCACACCGTAGCGCCAGTCTCCAGCAAAGTTGATATACCCCATGACCGCTCCGAAGGAGAAGTCACTGCTGTTCGCGTCGTCAGCAGCACGCGAAAGCACCATGGACAGGGCGGTCGTGGAGTCGTCGATCCGCACCAGTGGCGAGACCTCAACCGTCAGGCGATGACCCGACACATGACCGTCCAAGGCCTTGAAACCCGGCAGCGTCGATGTCGGCGAGCCGGATGCCGAGCTGCCGACTGCCGCCCTTCTCGACGAGCGTGAGCAAGCGGCCACCACCGGAGCACCAACGGCCGCCAGCACCGAGGCCGATACGAACAAACGACGACGCATGGCAACGCCTCCTCCACTTCCCCGGGCACCACCCGGACATGACCGGTCCGCGATCCGACTCTACCGAGATCCAACCAGCCCGTCGGCCGGATGGGGGCATTCGGCGTCGTTGGGGTGCAAGACCCTCCGTCCGGAGCCGCACGCACCCGACCATGCAGAATGTCCCCGCCAACGAGCGGACTCCAGCGCTTCGGTGGGCCAACCCATCCTCCCAGCCACAACGACCATTTCCCACCATCGCAAGAATTGGTAAGGCTTACCTTGCTTTGGTGACCTTTGTCCCATAGCATGAGGTGGTTCGTGGGTCTCAGGGCTGGGCCATGGAGGCCGGCTGCTCACGGGCACTCCGCGCCGCGGAGCATCCAGAATCCGACTCACTGATGAGGTTCCTATGGTCAAGCGCCAGCTTCCCAACCCGAGCGAGATCTTCGAGCTGCTGCACTTCAAGACGCCCGAGCTCAATCCCAGGCGTCGACGCCTCGACGCCGCGCTGACCACCTGGGACCTGCGCAAGATCGCCAAGCGGCGCACCCCGGCCGCGGCCTTCGACTACACCGACGGCGCCGCTGAGGGCGAGGTCTCGCTGCGCCGTGCCCGCCAGGCCTTCCGCGACAT
>ERZ773069.2108-NODE-2108-length-10676-cov-37.971566_pt1 | contig 10676 bp, 10 predicted proteins | sample MGYA00580619_ERZ773069 | MGnify/ENA primary metagenome ERZ773069 (study PRJEB29015, sample SAMEA2738007) | human oral metagenome | biome: human oral; feature: human-associated habitat; material: dental | place: China | collected 2108 ...
GCTTGATGGATATCAGGAACAAATTCGGGGGAATTTGAAGGCGTATTTGAAATAATAATACTGTAGTAAAAACTGAATAAAAAGGGTGTTAGTTAATTAGGGGATTATACTATGTATAAGCATATTATATTAAGCAGGTTTGGTGGCTTAGGAGATATGGTTATAATGTCACCATTATTAAAGGGTATTAAGACATTATATCCAGATATAAAATTAACTGTTGTGGGGAATACAAATGCTAAACAGTTAATGGAAGCCTATCCATTTGTAGATGAGTATCTTACTTTTGATAAAACGAAGAAAAGCTCTTGGAATCTTATAAAAAAATTATGGCGTTCAGATGTGGTATATTTAATGGATACGCTTTATCGTGTATCTATTATTTATGCTCTAGCATGTATTAAAAAACGTGTTGGATTACCACATAAACGTAAATTTTGGCTCACTGATAATCTTGAAATAGAACCTTGGATGAATCATGCATTTGAGCCTGTTGTATATGCACATTTTTTGAAAGAAGCAACAGGAATTGATGTAACGACATTACCTAATTGGGATACTTTTGTATATCCGGATGCTAGGGATGTAGATAAGCAGCATGTAAAAGAATTGTTGGCATCTTTACAAGGTAAAGACTATATTGTATCTAGTTTAGAAACAGGTGGGCATGCCAAAAATTGGCCTAAAGAACATTGGCAAATCTTATTTAATGAACTTCGTAAAATGGGAAAATTCGTTGTTCTTATCGGACAAGCATCACAAAGTTATATTGATATTAACTTGCCAGATAACGTTATTGATTTACGAGGTAAAACAAATCTTTTAGAAGTTGGAGAAATCATAAAAAATGCAGAACTGGCTATTAATGGTTGTAGTTTTCCAGTACATGTAGCGAATGCAGTTAATACACCGGTTATAGGTTTATATGGGTCACAACCTGTTTGGCGTGGTGCTCCACAACGTATTTATAAAGCTATTATTTCACCTGTAAAGTGTGCTGGTTGTGATCTTTTATTTAATGGTCCTGGTTGGTGTGAAAAGCCAGTTTGTATGAAACAGATAACACCAGTAGAAGTTATGAAATGTGTAAAACAATTCTATGATGAGGGGAAACCACTAGGAATGTATAAATTAGTTACGGGAAAATAATAATGAACTTACAAGAAAAATATGAAGTTAGTACAAAAGATGTTCTATTAGCAAGCGCTATACATACTATAAAGGGATCACGAACTTGTCCTGATTTTATTTATAAATATTCATTAAAAAAATATGGACACAAAGATAATTTAGCAAGATATTATACAGAAAAATATTCAAATATTCCTGTAGGTAAATATACTTGGGGGTATCGGTATGTTCGAGATGATATTATCAAATCCATTGGTTCCTATTGCTCAATTGCCATAGATCAGTTAGTTGTACCCAATGGTCATCGTATGGATTATGTATCTACTTGGAATTCTGAGATTGACTATCCTGATATGAAACCATATGTACATTCTACGATTATTGGTAATGATGTATGGATTGGTGCACGAAGTATTATTCTAGATAATGTAACTATTGGAGATGGTGCAGTTATAGGTTCAGGCAGTATTATTACTAAAGACGTACCACCATATGCAGTTGTAGTAGGAGCTAATAAAATAATAAAATATCGTTTTCCAGATGAAATTATTCAAAAATTGTTATTAATGAAATGGTGGGAATGGGATGATGATAAGATTCGTGAAAGTTACCATTTATTTCATGATCCTATAAAATTTGTAGATACTTATTCTGGAGATATGAAGAATGGATATTGAGAAACAAGATAATACTAAGAGAATCTGCAATATTTTATTTGGTCCTTCTGATGCACCTGAAGTAGCTTATAAAGATTGTGGTATGTTTTTATATACATTAGCGAAATACTTTTCTTGGAAAAGCACTTATGTATACTATAAAACAAGAGAGAGTGATACCATTTGGAATCAAGAGTTTTCATCATATGTGAATACGATTTGTATTGGTGAAACTAGTGATTATAAAAAACAAATTGAATTAGCAAAAATATTTTTGAAAGAACATATACATGAATTTGATGTAATTATGTTTTTTAATTATGGTAGTACAGTTTGGAAACTTGCTAAATACTGCAAACAATTAAAACCAGATATTATCGTATATAGTAAATTAGATATGGGTGTAGGTGGTTTTGAACATTTTTGTGGTAATAAGTCATTTATGTGGCTTCGTAATTATACTGAAAAATTTAAAAGCCGATATGTTGATTTATTTACAGTAGAAACAAAGTCTTATCATGATGCACTTTCTAAAACATCTATATTTAGAAATAGACTAGGGTATTTACCGAATGGTGTATCAACATTAGATGTATATGTGAGTGCTATAGATTCTATTCAAAAAGAAAATATAGTTATTACCGTTGGTCGATTAGGTGAATACGTAAAAAATAATGAGTTATTATTAGATGCTATTAAATTACTTCCAGATGATATTGTAAAAAAATGGAAGTTTATGTTTATTGGACCATCGACGAAAGCATTTATACAAATCGTAAAGAATTTTAAAGAAAGATACCCAGAAAAAGCAGATTCGATTATAATGACTGGAAATATTACAGATAGAACTCAACTTTATACTTATTGTAGACGAGCTAAAATTATTTGTATGACTAGTCGGACGGAAAGTACTTGTTTGGCTACTCTAGAAGGAATGTATTTTGGAGCATATCCTATTATTACGAATTATAGTGATTTTGCTTTAGATACAACCAATCGGGGGAATTGTGGTCGAATTGTTGAAAATGGAAATTCTGATAAACTATCTGCTGAGCTATATAATGCAATGGTAGATAATGACTTATTAAGTAAATGTATAATAAGCCAGAATTATGCAAGAAAAATGTTTGACTATAATGAATTATCAAAAAAATTAGTCGAAATGTTAGAGAATATGAATTAATACTAAAGGGGATAGTATGAGGATATGTGAAACGGGTGGTGCAGGCTTTATAGGTTCTCATTTAGTCGATCGTTTAATTAATGATGGACACACAGTTTTAGTGATAGATAATCTATCTAGTGGGAGTAGGGAATTTGTTAATTCTAAAGCTCAGTTTATCGAAATGGATATTAGAGATTCAAATTTAAGCTCTACTATATTTGAATTTAAACCAGAATACATATTTTGATACATTACCATTAGATGAATCTATGGTTGGTATTCCCACATCATGTTATGGATTAACTAAATTGACAACAGAGCATTATCTTCGTATTTATCATGAAGCTTTTGGTTTAAATTATATTTGTTATCGCTATTCTAATGTATATGGACTAAGACAAGGTAATGGTGGTGAAGGTGGTGTTATTAGTATATTTGCTAAGGCTATTGCTAATGGATTACCTGTAACTGTATATGGTGATGGTGACCAGACAAGGGATTTTATTTATGTAGATGACGTTGTAGAAGCTAATATCTTGGGGTTAGAAAATAACATCGCAGGTATTTATAACATAAGTACTAATATTGCCAGTTCAATTAATTCTATTATTAATGAATTTAAATGTATTAGTAATAGTAAAATAGATGTTTCTTATGAGCCTGAAAGAATTGGAGATATCAGACATTCTAGATTAGACAATAAAAAAGCTCAAAAGGATTTATCTTTTAAGACTACTTTTAATCTACGCGATGGATTATATAAAACATATGAATATTTTAAGGCTAATAAATAAATTAGTTTCCTAAGAGGTATAAAGAAATATATATAATTGGAAATATTGAAATTAGGGAAAATTTAAAAATTCAATAAATAGTATATGAGAAGGTCTTAGTTAAGGCCTTCTTTTTAGTCTTGAATTGTCAAGTCAAATGCAACTCTACTGAATGATAAACCTTGTATGGAGTTTTCTAATTTAATCATTTGCGCGGTTTAAGATTTATTTCTTTCATTTTTGCTTCAACATAGCTATCTGATTGATTAATATCCACAGTTTTCGGGAAATATTTTCTAAGCAATTCATTGGTGTTTTCGTTTGTTCCTCTTTGCCAAGGATGATGTGGAAATGGAAAATAAAATTCTACTAAATTCAACTCCTGACTAATTTCTGCATGTTTAGAAAACTCTTTCCCTCTATCTGGAGTTATTGTTTCTAGAGGTTGATTTTTTAAAAGCTTAATCATCGCTTGTTTAACTAAAAATGCATTCTTTTTTGCAATTTTTTTACATAGCAGATACCTACTTTTTCGATCAGTTAATGTTACTAAGCAAGCCTTACCAGTCTGCCCCATAACTGTATCAGTCTCCCAATCACCTAATCGTTCTCGATTATTTGCAGGATCTGGTCTATCTGTAATTAAATTACTAATTTGAATTTTTCCACGTCTTTCTTCATAATTTTTTGTATGACGACTTTTACCACGATGTCGTAGTTTGCGAACAACTCCTCTATTTCCATGTGATAGTTCTTTTTCATCAAAACGACCATTATATATTTCCCTGTAAATTGTATTGTAACTAATAGTGAAGCTTGAATTTTCAAATTTCAATCGAGAGGAGATCTGTTCCGGAGACCATTGATGTCTCAAAAATAAATTCTTTACACATTCATATAGACTTGGATTATCTAGCTTTTTTCTTGGTTTACAATTAAAGCGTCTATTTTTATATCTGTCATGGGCTTCACAAGGTATGTACTCGCCATTTTGACTATTTATTTTGATTTCTCTTGATATAGACGATTTATTTTTCCCAAGTAAAATTGAAAATTCTGTTTGATTTTTTCCTATATCAATAAAATGTTTTAGAATTTCGCGCTCTTTTAGTGTAAAATGAGTATAATGATTCATGGCTCCTCCTGATTTTTAGATGTCTTTGCAAACACTATTTTATCAGAAAGCCATGAATCTTTTTTAGTTGCACTTAGATTATAAATTCAAGGTATTGAAAATTATATTGATACAATAAATATAGACATTAGTCTATTTATTAATATGCTATAATTACATTAATAATGATAAGAACGGATATAATCTGTATTTATTAAATAATAATTATAGGTTAGTTATTTTAGGGTACTAAACACTATAAATTATCGGATTATATGAGCGTGTAATAACTATTATTGGAATAGATATAGTTAAATAATTTATAGCTATGGAAGGTATTAATTTACTGATTAAAATAAATATCAGTATAGGGGAGGTCAGTTATGAAGTTAATTAAATTCAGAATTAAAGATTTTAGGTCTATAGAAGATAGTACATGGATAGATTGTGGTGATGTTACTAATATTATAGGGGTTAATGAATCTGGAAAATCTAATTCTTTAATAGCATTATGGAAATTAAACCCTGCCCGTAATGGAGCGATTAATTTAATTGAGGATTTACCACGTAATAAATATGCAGAGTGGAGAGATAACTATAATAATATTATATTTATAGAAACATATTTTGAATTAGAAGATGGTTTATGTAAAAAGCTTTCAGAATTAACTCTTCATTCTGAGGAAGAATTTAAAATGCTTTATTTAGCACGTAAATATAATGGAGACCATATTTATAAGTTTAAAGATGAAAAATTTGTTGAAAAAGTTAGTTTCTCAGATATTATTAATGAAATTAGTAACATCAGCAATCATCTAAATAAAGATGAGTATAGTAATATTTTTGTATTATTAGATAAAATCAAAAATACTGATGATAATGGTATCGATCATTCTAAATATGAAGAGTTAAGCGCGTATAAAAAACAGTTAGTAGATACATTGAATAACTATGAGAATATAGGAGATATCTTTTCTGATTTGTTGGGTCTTTTAGATTTAGTGATAGAAAAAATAAAACCTATTAATGAAATAGAAGAAGTATGGACCTTATTACAGGATGAATTGCCTACATTTGTTTATTATTCAAATTATGGGAATTTAGATTCTGAGATATTTTTACCGCATGTTGTTCAGAACTTGAATAGAACTGATATATCAGGAATTGCAGCTGCAAAGGCTAGAACTTTAAAAGTCCTTTTTGAATTTATTAACTTAGATCCAGATGAGATATTACAATTAGGGTGTGATACTCAAAGTTTATCAGAGGGTGAAATTGATAAATATGCTGAACGAAAAGCTGAAAGGCAGATTTTGTTAAATTCTGCATCAGCTAAATTAACTGATAATTTTAAACGTTGGTGGAAACAGGGAAATTATTTATTTGATCTACAAGTAGATGGTAACTTCTTTAAAATTTGGGTCTCTGATAATTTGAGACCAGAAAAAATTTCGTTGGATAACCGCAGTACAGGATTACAATGGTTTTTAAGTTTTTACTTAACTTTTTTAGTTGAAACAAAGGAATCACTAAAGAATTCTATCTTATTATTAGATGAAGCTGGATTATCATTACATCCATTAGCACAAAAGGATTTACTAGCTTTCTTTAGGGGACTTTCACAAGATAATCAAATCATTCATACAACACATTCTCCATTTTTAGTGGACACTGAAAATATAGATAATGTTAAATTGGCATATGTAGATAATACAGGGCATACCGTATTGTCAAATGATTTACGTGCTAATACAGATCCTAAGAAAGATAAATCAATTTATGCTGTTCACGCTGCATTAGGGCTCACTGTTTCAGATGTCTTATTACATGGATGTCAACCAGTTATAGTTGAAGGGGCGTCTGATCAATACTATTTACATGCAATCAAAGCATTCCTAATTGCAAATAAAAAAATAAATCCTCAAAAAGAAATTGTATTTATACCGTCTGGAGGTGTAAAGGGTGTACGTTCATTAGCTAGTTTATTATCTAGTACAGGAGAACTACCATTTGTAATTTTAGATTCTGATGAAAGTGGTAAGAGTTTTAAGAATAACTTATTGAAGGATGTATATAAAGATGAACAGAAGAAAATTATTTCTATTGGCGAAATTTTAAATAGAGATAATGTAGAAATTGAGGATATGATACCTTATAATTGCTTAAGTAAAGGTATTAATAAGCTTTTCAAGGATTTAGATGAGTTTGATTTTGAAGATGATATATATAATAAGAATGAGCCTTTAATACCACAAATAGAGCATATTGCAGATGAAAAGAATATCGTTTTACCGAATGGCTATAAAGTTGAACTCGCTAAACTAGCAAAAAAGAAAATTTCGGATATTGATGATAATTCTTATTATGTAACTAGTTGGATTGAATTATTTAACAAAATTATATCTTAAATAGGTTATATTGGATTTAAATATGTATTTTATTAGGTGGTGATATAGTGCTTATAGATTTTTCTTTTAAAAATGTTCGATCTTTTAAGAATGAAGTTACCTTCTCTATGGAGGTTGGTGAAGGTATAACCGATTATGCCAAAGAAAACACCATGTCATCAGGTGAGATAGATGTAGTTAGATCTTCATTTATTTTTGGTGGTAATGCATCAGGTAAAACTAATGTGATTCGTGCATTTCAATTACTTAGACAGGTTGTAGTAGATGGTACATCTTCTGAATTAGAGTTATTGCCTAGGTATACTTTTGCTAATGAATCCGGTGATACAAATTTTAAGATACATTTTACCAAGAATGGTAATTTGTATTATTATGAATTCAATTATGATTGGGATACTATTATTAATGAATGTTTGACTATGAATGGTGTTGTCATTTTTAAAAGAACTGCTGATGAGATCACTATGCCACCATTAATAAAGGATTTAAAGGAATCATTAAGAGTAAATCAGCCGTTGTTATTTTTTGCACAAACAAATAATGTACCAGAGGCAAAAGAGGCTTATGAATGGTTTGCACAAGATATTCTCATGCCAAGTCTTATAAATAATAATTTACGTAATCAACAATTATTTAGACCCTTACATACGAATCCAGAGTTAAAAGAAAAAGTACTATATTTCCTAAGGGCTGCAGATTTTAATATTAAGGATATTAAAACACAAGAAGTGATTGTACCTATTTCGAGTGATCCTGATAAATCTGAAAAGGTATTATTGCTCCATTGTGAACATGAAGGACCAGATGGAAGTCGTTTTGTTATCAATTATAATGTAGAAAGTATAGGAACGCAGATTTTTCTCTTACTAATAATGACTATATTGGAAAATCAGCATAATTCTAAGTTGTTCCTAATAGATGAGTTTGATCGTTCATTACATCCTAAATTAGTTACTATTCTATTACGCATTTTTAATGAATGGAATCGCACTGGTACACAATTAATCGCCACTACCCATGATACAGATATATTAGATGCTCCCCTTAGAACGGACCAAATTTGGTTCGTAGATAAGAGTTATGATGGTGTATCTACTTTAGATAGTGCATTTGATTTTAACGAGCAAAGTATCAAAGATATTAAAAAGAATTACCAAGATGGTTTATATGGTGCGGATCAAATTATTAATGATGCGATGATGAAAGATATATTGGGCATTAGTGATCGTGAGGAGGATGCTCGTTATGGCGAGACCGTCTAAGAGCAAGGTCAAGCAATTAAAAAATTTACTAATTGTTGATGGTGAAACTGAGGAAGTATATTTTAAGAATATATTGCAACGATATAACATGTCTGCCAAGGATGTTAAAAGGGTTACACCTAGTGGTGGGCGAGCTGTATCCTTTGGTATGAGTGAGGCGAATAGTTTTGAGACAGCTATGCGAAAACAATATTCGAATTATTATATTATTATTGATAGAGATAATATATCTAGAGCTGAATTTGAACATATTCAACGTGAAGCTGATCAAAGGCAGAATGTTACATTAATATTTTCAAATGTTTCCTTTGAGGTTTGGTTATTAGCACATTATCAGAGAATGACAGATAGACCTGTTGATGCTGATGCAGATAATGCTTGGTATAGACGAGTATTATCTAACTGTTTGAATGAACATTATAAAAAAAGTAATAGTGCTCAATTAGATAAGATCATATCTTCAGCTGAACATCCTATTGATACGGCTTTCAACAATACGAGTGCTATACAAGAGTTGAATTATGATAATCAATGTACTAATGTAGGGCCATTTTTACGTCAATTAGTTGCAAATAGATAGTTTTTTAGGGACTTAAGTATCGTCTTATTAAAATTTTAGGGAATCTTAGAGCATTAGGAATTGTAGAATGGTTTGGGTCAAGTCCAAGAGATAAACGACAGTATTATAAATTAAATTTATGATAGAAGTATGCTAGAATATTAAAAAGTAGACAGAAAAAAGACAGAAAAAGATAGAAGCAACAAAAAAGGTGAGTGTAATGCGTATTTTATTAGCAAATTTAACAAAGATGGTAGGCGATACAGGTGGCCTTGCTAAGGTGACGGCTGCGTTTGCCAATGAGATGCAGCGCCGTGGCCACGAGGTGAGTCTTGTGTATAGCGATGTGCAAACGGGGGATTTCTACTATCCTCTTGATGCGGGTATCGACGCATATGATTTGTGTCATTATGAAGGTGAAAGTCATTCTATTCCTCTTTGGTACAAGGCAAAACGGGAGATTTTGCGCGCCTTTGATAAGCGTAAAGCTCGTGGTGTGAATAATGAGTTTACCAAAAAATATCTACTAGGTCATCTTCAGTCTGTATTAAATCGAACTAAGCCGGACGTAATCGTGTCGTACCAACCAGCAGCATCAAAGGCGTTATTGCTAGATTTGAAAACAAATATTCCTGTTATCACCATGAGCCACGGCGACCCTGAGGATTATTTTAATACTTATCCTGTAGAGGAGGTTGAAGCGGTCGCAAAGAGTACGGTGAATCAAGTATTATTACCATCCTTTGAATCTCATATTAAAAATCACTTGCCAGAGGCTAAGACTGTTGTAATTGGTAATGCCATTCCACAATATGCAGAGCAGGCAGAGCTTTCACAGGTGAAAGACCGTTATAAAATCGTATTTGTAGCACGACTCGATAAGAACCATAAACGGCCACATTTATTGATTGAGGCATTTGCACCATTGGCTAGGAAGTATCCAAACTGGGATATCGAGTTATGGGGCCAAGAGGACCGGAAGATTTATAAGAAAGACTTGGATATGATCGTATCCAAGGCGGGACTTGGAGACCGTGTTCATTTTATGGGGACGACAACCGATGTACCAAGTGTACTCGTTACGGCAGATATATTTGCATTCCCAAGCGCCTATGAAGGATTTGGGCTTTCACTGGGTGAAGCGATGAGCATGGGCTTGCCAGCAATTGGCTATAAATCTTGCTCTGCTGTCAATGAACTCATCATCGATGGGGAAACAGGAATCTTATGTGATGATGGGGTAGCACCATTGACGAGGGCCTTGGAACAGTTTATGCAAGATCAAAACCTCCGCGTTACCATGGGTCAAGCCGGCCGTGAACGAATGAAACAATTCAGCCCAGAATCCATTTGGGGACAATGGGAGGAACTGTTGAAGGCTACAAGTAAAACTAAATAAATTATAAAAACCAGTGGAGTAATTATTTAGTACTTCACTGGTTTTGTCATATTACTTGTATATTTTATTTGTTATTATTGTATACTAAGATGTATGGATAAAATATTTACGTTTTCAGTAGATTATATATAATGATAACTATCATCAGAGGTAAAATATGCTTGAGTCACTACTAATAGGATTACAACAGGATTTAAAAATCTTTATAT
>ERZ773069.2110-NODE-2110-length-10669-cov-17.091860_pt1 | contig 10669 bp, 5 predicted proteins | sample MGYA00580619_ERZ773069 | MGnify/ENA primary metagenome ERZ773069 (study PRJEB29015, sample SAMEA2738007) | human oral metagenome | biome: human oral; feature: human-associated habitat; material: dental | place: China | collected 2108 ...
CCTTGAGCTGGCGGGCGTAGTCCATGGCCTGGGTGTGGTCATGGATGGAGCAGGGCCCGACGACGACCAGCAGGCGATCATCCTGGCCGGAGAGGATGCGGCAGACGGCGGCGCGGCTGTCCTCGACGAGATGGGTGGTCGAGTCGGGGACGGGCAGCCACTCCTGCAGCAGGGCCGGAGTGATGAGGGGACGCACCGTCTTCATGCGGGTGTCGTCCACCCGGCGGGTGCTGCTGGGGTCGAGCGGGGTGGCGGTGTGTGCTGCGGTGGTCATGGTCTGGAAGCGCTGGATACCATTTTGCTTCCAGTATATTGCTCTGCAGCAGTCATCGCCTCCCCCGGAGTTTATGGGGGAAGGTTAACCCTTGTGGGCGATGGTCCGGGCGCACCATGATCGAAGGTGTCGTCTGGGCGCGCCGTGCTCGAAGGCGTGATCTGGGAGGGTGTGGGTTGCCCGCCTTCGACTATCCGGGTCTTTTCTGTCCGGGCGTGAGGCCTCGCCTGGTCGGTGAACCGGAAACGGTTCAGTCGGTCAGTTCGAGAATGACGACGTGCTTGTCGGCCAGCGGCCAGGTGCGGCCGGCGATGCGCTCGTTGTTGAAGCGGGCGACGACGGTCTCGGGCGTGTCGCTGAGCGACTTCATGCGCGAGGTGGAGACACCAGCAGCGCCACGGGGCGGGATGCCCGGGGGCGGGACGGCGCGGCCGAAGGACATGGTGTCGCGGCGCACGTCGAAGTAACCGCGCGGCCGGCTCATGATGACCATGGCCCGGGCGTCCGGGTCGGCATGCACGATGCGCTGAAGGCGGAAGTTGACGATGTCGCTGCTACGCGGGAAGGGGCTTCGGTAGATGTGGTGCGTGGGGTAGCCCGGCGCACTGATCACGAATTCGTAGGTCTGGCTGCCGCTGGCCTGGAAGCCACCCCAGCGGCCGTTGGTGCCGGTGCGCTGGTTGTGGACAGGGGTCTGGCTGGTGCGGATGCCGGTGTTGGCATCGACGGTGTAGACCTCAACCTGTGCGCCCTTGAGCGGCAGGTTGGTGGGAAAGCCGCCGTTCTGGCCCTCCACGCCGCTGACCATGCCGTCCAGCGTGACTTCCCGTTCGGCCACGATCTCGGGCTGGGCGGGCGCCTTGCCGGTGATGAACTGATGCATGACGCCGAAGGCTGCCGCGGAATGGGCCACTTCACGGTGGTCGGCGCCGGGCAGGACCTGGTTCCGGGCACCCTTGAGCTCCTGGCTTTCGGGGCGGATGTTGGTGCTGAGCAGTGGGTTGCCGATCCACTCGCCGGTGGGCTGGGCGTACTTGTCGTTGTTGTCGGAACGCAGGGTGAGCCACTGGATGCCGGTGGGCACTTCGTTGCCCTGGGCGTCCTTGGGCCGGTTCAGGCCCTTCAGGAAGTTGGACAGGCCCGAGAACTCGCTCTGTTCGCGCAGGCCCTTGACGGCCCAGACGCCATGGGCGGGCGTGCCGGCCAGAATGGCGTGGCTGACGCTGGCCTGGCCATCGCCGTTCTGGATGTAGTTGCGGATGGCGTTGCCGCCGCGGCCGCTGCCGATGAGGATGACCTTGTCGGTCTTGTCCCGGGCCTTGATGGCGGCGACTTCGGCTCTCAGGTAGGCCATGTAGTCGGCGCTGCTGCTGCGGCCGGCCTGGGGCTGGGTGTCGTCGTCACGCGCGTAGGGGTAGGGCAGGTTCAGCGTGTGCAGCTTGGCGGTGGGCCAGCCGTTGGACTCGAAGCGCCACAGCATGGTCTGCCAGCTGGCGGCGCTTTCGCCGTTGTCGTGCACGAACAGGATGGACGGGTGTGTATCGAGGGCTGCGGGCTTGATGACGTTGCAGCCTGCCAGCAGCAGGACGCCGAGACCCGCTGCTTGCAGGGTTCGGCGTTTCGGGGCTCGAAACTGGGGTTTCGATGACACGGTTTCCTCCGGATCGGGCATTCGTGTGATGCAGGGGCGCAGACCAGCGCCTGCCGGTCTGGCCGGTGACGCTGCGGGCATTATGCCCGATCCCCCCAGGGAGATCCGGACAAGCCCTCGGAAAGGCGCCGAGCAGTCCTGGCCCCTCCATGTCCCGGCATGGGGGAGGGGCAGGACATCCGTGCCGGGGCGTGACCCCGGCATGCCTGGGCCCGGCAGGCCTTTCCTTGGTGAAGATGATACGTTGGGTGCAGCCGACGGGCAGCGGCAGCGCCTGAATGGGCCGACAAGCGACTAGAATGGCGGGATGATCGATATTCAAACATTGCGCCGAGACGCCGCACAAGTGGAAAGTCGTCTCAAGACCCGCGGGTTCGTCTTTGACCGCGCCGGCTACGAGGCCCTGGAGGCCCGTCGCAAGGCGCTGCAGACGCGTGCCGAGGCGCTGCAGGCGCAGCGCAACGCGCTGTCCAAGCAGATTGGCCAGGCCAAGGGCAAGGGTGAGGATGCCAGCGCGCTGCTGGCCGAGGTCAACGCCGTGACGCAGGAGCAGGCCGGCATTCCGGCCGAGCTGGAGTCGGTGCAGGCATCGCTGGATGCGCTGCTGGCCAGCCTGCCCAACCTGCCGCACGAGAACGTCCACGACGAATGCGACCGCTGTCACCGAGCCGACGAAGGGCACATACATCATCCCCGAGAAGCCCGCAAAGAGTGCCGTGCTGATCGCAACAAAAAGGGTAATCGCACCGAACTTCGGAATCTTCTTCACGACGAACAGGAACACCGTCCCGAGCAGCACGCCGATGAGCGCGGGGCTCAGCGCGTGCATCGCCGGCGAGAGCAGCACGGTGAGTGCGCCGATGCCCAGCACGAGCACACCGTACAGTGCCGAGAGTATACCGATCAGGACAAAGTCGCTGATTTTCCAAGCATTCATGATGTTTTTCCTCCAATGGATCGTTATCTGATACGCTCACGGAAGAGCCGCTCAAGTGCAGCTGCGTCCCGCAGTGCAAAATCCTCTGCAATCCGCCCATCCTCGAGGAGAATGACGCGGTTGCACGAATTCATGATGAACTCGTAGTCATGCGTAATGATGATGGCGGCATTCTCCGCTCCCGTAAATTCATCAATGAGCGTGCAGACCGTGCGCATATTGGCATAGTCCAGCCCGCTCGTCGGCTCATCGAAAATACCGATGCGCTTGTGCAGGAGACAGGCGGCGGCAATCACAAGCCGCTGTTTCTGCCCCATCGACAGCCGCATCGGATGCTCGTCGATCAGCGGCAGCAGGCGGAACTGCGCAAGCACCGTACGAATGCGCGCATCGATGTCCTCCGCCTCCTCATTGCCAAGCAGGAGATCACTGTATAGGCTTGCGCCGAAGATCTGAAAATCCACATTCTGCATCACATAGCTGACCGCCGTATAGCGTCTGCGTGCGGCAAGGGTCTGCCCGCTGACACAGAGACGACCGCCGCGCTCCCGCAGCAGCCCGCAGATGATTTTCGCGAGCGTACTCTTGCCGCAGCCGTTATGTCCGAGGAGAGCGATACGGTCACCCGCGCGTACGGAGAGCGAGACATCGCGCAGAACATCCTGCCCGCGCACATAGCCAAACGAAATATGTTCGAGTGACAGCAGCTCTGCACCGCCCACCGCAGGAGCAGCTTCCTCACACGCCGCACGCGTATGAAAAAGATCGAAGCCGCGTATGCCGAACGCGTTCAGTGCCTTGTTGTCAAGCATGTCCATCTCCGCACCGCGATAGCGGCGCACAATCGTCCCATGCTCCATTATGATGAGTTGGTCGCACACGCCGTGCAGATAGTAGAGACGGTGCTCTGCCACCACAATCGTATAGCCGCGCGCCTTCAGCTCCTCAATCGTACGGCGGAGAAGTGCGATCGACGGATAGTCCAGATTTGCCGACGGCTCGTCCAGCAGCAGAATCTTGCACTCCAGCATCAGTGCCGAGGCAATCGCAATCTTCTGCTTCTCCCCGCCCGACAGCTCCGAGAACTTCCGTCCAAGAAAACGCTCAAGCGAAAGTGTCTCCACGACAGAGCGCAGCCGCCGCTCGATCTCATCGCGCGGCACACCGAAGTTTTCACAGCCAAACACGAGGTCGGACAGCACATCGAGCGTAAAGAACTGATTATCGGGATTCTGGAACACCGTCGCCGCAATCCGCGAAACATCTCCAATGCGGAGGCTCTGCACATCCTGTCCAGCGAGGAGAACCTTCCCCTCCGCTATGCCCTCGTAGAAGCCGGGACAGAGACCATTGATGCGGCGCAGGAGCGTTGACTTCCCGCAGCCGCTCTCCCCCGCAATCACAATCACCTCGCCCGCCCCTGCCGTGCAGGAGTTCCCGCCAATGCTCCGCTGCGCCCTGTCCTGATATTGAAAGCCTACATTCTGTAACTCAATCATAGCGCACATCCTCAAACAACGGTAAGACAGAGCGCAAAGGCAAGCGGCGCAAGGAAGATCATCGCCCAATCCTTGCCGCCCATGCGGACATCGAAATAGGACGTGCGCGTCCCGCTGTATTCATAGCCCTTGACGAGCGCCGCTCCCGAGAACTCCTCCGTGATCTTCTCACTGCGGAACAGCATCGGTACAACAAAATACTCGATTGCCTTCATCGGATGACGCATGACATAGCCGAGCGACACAGGAATCCCCTTGAGACGCATTGCGTCCACAATCACGCGAAAATCGTCCTTCATCGCCGGCAGATAGCGGATCATCACCACAATGCTGAGAATGATGCCCCGATGGAGATGCAGACGCGAGAGTGCCGTCGTGATCTCCGCGATATTCGTGCTCTTCTTGTGCGCGATGCCGAGCATGACGAACGGATAGATGCGCAGCGCGATAAAGGCAATCAGCTGTGGCACGAGAATCGCCCCACGCGGCAGATCCGTGCCGCGCAGCAGCTCCGCCCCATATTGGAGCACAAGCAGTGCGAGAAAGCCGAGGATAAACTTCACCGTCTGCGCCGCACTTCCAACCGTCGCAAAAACAAGAAGCGAGAGTACAAAGGACAGAATCAGCACCTCCTGCCGCCCCGAGAAAATCAAAACGCACATGAGCAGCAGATTCAGATATAACATCGTCCGAAAATCGAACGGCTTTGATGATGTGGTCAGTATGGTCACCCCTTCTGTTTGGTGAATAATAAAACAAGGTCGTTCAGAAACGACCCCATTTTATCAGTATTTTCTTCCAAACGCAACAGCTTAGAACCGGTACGTCACCTGCATACGCGCATAGTCGCCGAGGCGGAATCGCTCCGGCCCATAGAGCGTATCACGCGCATTGATGCCCTTCGCACCGAACGTGTAGAACGCCTCGACCATGAGATTCTGCACGGGGACATAGCCCGCACCGATGGTAAAGCTCTTGATGCCGTCGAGGTAGCGGTCAGGCAGAGACTCCGTCCCGTTGCCGCCGAAGAACGAACCGTGCTCGAAACGCTTGTAGTCGATGAAGGCGTTCCAGCTGCCCGCGACATCCATATCCGCCTGCCCGACATCGAGGCGTATCACCCAGAACGTCGGCGTATTTCCACGCTCACGCCCCTTGATATCAAATGTCGACGTGCCCGCCTTATGCTCATAGCGCGTGTGCCCGTTCATATAGCGTCCGAAGTCCGTGAAGTTCGCACCGTAGTCAAAGGAGAGCGCAGCATTCTTCGTCAGTCGGTACCGTGCACCGACACCGACGACATTCGCAAGCGTGTCGAACGTATCGACATCGTTCCCCGTGCCGTTCGCCGCGCGGAAGGTATGCGAATTCCCGCCAAGCGAGCGCAGATAGAACGCCGCAACGCCGAGGTTTGGCGTAACCTCATGACGCACCTGCATATATGCCGCCTGCTTGATCGCAGGGATGCGGTCGCACTCGAGGACTGTGCCTGTCGTCTTGATGATCTTGCCAACCACATTGCCAAGCCCGACACGCGGCAGATCGGTGCCATCTTCGACTGCTTCCTCCAATGTGTACCGAACTGCCTGCCAATACATATCGACAAGATTGGTAACACTGGGATTTGCCTTCCCCGCTTCTCCCAGATAATCAGGATCATCAATTCCTGTGTAGTCGTCAGGCAAAGCGTTGATCCAGTTCTCAAGAGCAGTATACCAGTTTTGTCGGAACTGGTCGGGAGTTGTTAGTGGATCGTAAAAACGATCATCTACCTCAAATTCATAAATCTTACGTATTTGCTTGTTCAAAGTTCCTCGAAGCTGATTCGTAGCAACACCGTCCTCCGTACCGTACTGCTCAACCTCTTTCTGAAACCACGCTTGCAGATATGCCTTATAGGTCGGATAATCCAGTGCTGCAGTGTCAAATGAGCTGGTTTCAATCTGTGGCTGATACGCCGTATCATCATTTACTCCTGCATCTCTATCATAGCGTGTAAGAGGAACCCAAGTTGTTGTTCTTTGCACCAATCCGTTGATATGACTGTCACTTTTCATTTGCACATTGGGATACGCCTGCTTCACAATGTTGAACATACGCTTTACAATGGCTTGCTGCTCTGCCTGTGTCGTCGCATTTTGCATCTGTTCATAGAAGCTGAGTGGGTTCGTCGAATCCATTCCAGGCGTCTTAATAAACTCATCCACGGTCGGCGCACGATAGAACGTCTCTGTCACTGCATGGGTATACGCTGAGTCCGCGATGCCCGTCGAACGGCGGAAGTCGCCGTAGCCGAGACGCACCTGCGTCCGCTTTCCTGTCCAGACGGCACGTCCACCGTCGTACTCCTTGCCGAAGTAGTAGCCCGTGATGCCGAGGGGCTCGGTCAGCCGCCCGAGGGAGAAATCCCACTCCTTCGCATGGCGCGTTACATCTGCCGTGTCGAGCCGTGCATGGTTCAGCCCCTTCGACTGTGCCGCATCCGTCTCTGTATCGACACCCGCCGTGCTCGCGAGACTGCCGAGGACGGTAATGTTCGTATTCTCGTCTAGCCTTGCATCCACACCCGCGCGCAGACGCTGCTCGAATCCGTGCCCCGCCTTCTCAAGGTAGTTCTTATACGCACTGCCGATGGTTGAGGTTGGCGTAGTGCGTGCATTTGCCGGTTTCTCCTTGCCCGTGAAGGAGTTCCACCGCCAGCGGTAGTCGCCAATCACACGCGTGCCAATTTCCTTCTCCATGTCGAACGGCGGGATGATAAAGCGCGCCTTCTTTTCCAATAGGGCGTTATTCGCCTCCGTACGCGCCGCACGCTCCTCCGCGCTCATTGGCACGGTATCCGCATCGGGACCGAATTTCAGATTGACCCCGAGACGATACATCCGCTCTTGGAATGCACGGTCGTCGTCGCGGTGGTTCAGGATGTTATCTACACCGATATAGGCACTTGAGTCCTTACCGAGATCCTTTTGCAGGATGAAATTCCAGATACCGAACGACTTCTTCTCGTAGGTCTGCGTGCCGCCCACATGGAAGTTCATCTGCCATTTATTGTCCACATCATCGATATAGTTCCCGTTGTTCGCGATGCTGTTGCTGTCGAGCATATTGAGGTAGTAGTTCCCCCAGAGCGTTGCGCGCCAGCCCGCATTCTCATAGGTGATGCCGAGGTCGATCTTGTGCTGCGGACGGTCAAGCAGACGGTCGGGCATCGTCGGGTCGCTCTTGTTGATGGCATGAAGATAGGTATAGCCGAGCTTCGTTGACCAGTGGCGGTCAAAGCGGTGGTTGTACTCCGCCTCGAGTCCCGTGATCTCCGCCCGTCCGATGTTCTTAAAGCTGTAGATCATATCGGGAGGGAAGAACAATCGAGTACCATCTGACTTCAACTCGGGATGAAAATCCATCAGATAGCCTGTGAAGTACGTCGTCATATAGTTCCGAATACGGTTGTGGAAGGCATCGATGCGGAAGCTGTCCTTGCCTCCCTTGCTCTCGCCCTCAAGCCCGATATCAAAGTTCACAGACTTCTCGGGCTTTAGTTCAGGATTACCGACCCAGTAGCGACCGAGACGTGCGCGATACTCTCCGACCGGCGCGCCCGCATACATCTCCCAGTTGTAGTACAGCTCACCCATGCCCGGCTCGGTATAGCCCGTGCCGAGATTCGCCTTGAACCGACGGTTCGTCTTCCCACCAATGTTGTGCGTCATGCCGATGTTAAAGGTCATATGCGTGCCGAATAGATTGCTGTTGTCCACGCGCAGAATCGGCGAGAGAAGCGTGCGATCGTTCACCTGCCATGTATCCTGCACAAAGATATACTGCTTCTTGATCTCCGCCGTGCCGATCGTCTGCCGGTTTTGTCTTGCATAGTATTCGTCCTTGAAGGCTTTTCCTCGCCAGTTCATTGTATGACCCGTTCCTGTACGGACCGCCTCCGGATTGTAATACATATAAACCGCCATTTCCGGACTAAGTATCATGCCTGATAAATAACTGTTTGCCGGATCGGCTCTCAACGCGTTGCCGAACGCCGCGCGCCGCGCTGCAACATCCGCAGGCGTGTCCGGATGTTGATAGCCATACTTCAAAAATTCCTCGTACGTAAACTGCGGCACTAAATTCTTGCCGTTCGTGTCCTTGTGTCCATACCATTCATACTCGTTATCGTATTTCGGCACGCCCGCATCATTGCGCATCATCGTGTAATCATGAATGCGTGACGTGGGCAGATCACGCCCTACATAGAGATTCTTGTCATAGTCCCACGGGTCGATGGCGCGCGTATACGTGTTCGGCGCATTCTTGAGACGGCTGCCCTCGCCCTTTTCCTGTATGAAGCCCACGCCGTAGGAAAGAAGGTGGTTGTCATTGATTTGCGTATTTGCCGATGCCTTCAGGCTCAACTGGCGATGCTCGAGATTGTCCACATAGTCGAGAATATTCGTCCCCATATAGGTACGATTCGCAACATAGGAGGTGAGCGTAATATCGTCCTCGTGCATCTTTGCATAGTCGAGGGAGACGTTCCAGTCCGACGCACCGCCGCGCCCCTCGTATGAAAGGCGGTAATTGTCGCGGTCTACGTCGCGCTTGAAATGCTGCTGCGGCTCGAAGAACGAGTTCGAGCGCTTCACATAACGGTTCATCTCCTCGCTGACGCGGTCAAGGCTGAACGACAGACTATGATTCTTCGTGATATCATAGGCTGCGGTCATACCAATGTTCTTGATGTCGCCATAGTAGCGCAGAGAGTTACGGACGAGCGATTCGTCCGAGAGCATCGAGTCCCGCACTCCGTAAACGGGCAGAATGTCACGCCTGCCGCCGTACGCCGCAATGCGAAACTTGCCCTGCTGCCCCGAGTCCGCACGCAGGAAGAAATTCGCGTACGGAAATACATCGCTGTCGCCCTTTGTGCGCCGCCCCTCGAGATTCAGCTGCAATCCCGCTTTCTTCGCAGCGTCCTTCGTGATGACGTTGACAACACCGCCGATGGCATCCGCGCCATACTTCGCACTCGCCGCCCCGCGAATGATCTCGATGCGTGCGACATTCTCCGTCCCAAGGCGCTGCAGTTCATCGCCCGCACCCGAATACTTTGCAAAGTCGCCCAACACAGGCTGACCGTCAATCAAGATGAGCGTATGGCGCGGTTCTGCGCCGCGAATAGAGACCGTTACACGCCCCATCGCGTCGATATTTCGTGTCATACCCGTCTCGTCAAAGATGATGTCCTCGACAGACTTCGCCTGCTTCTTCGCGATGTCCTCCGCCGTGATGATCGTCGTGGACTGCGACTCATACTTCGCCTCTTCCTTTGCTGCGTCCGCCTCTACATGGATATCAGCGGTGGAGACTGCCTCCTGCGTTCCTTCGTTCGCCCAAACCGTACCAGATACTCCCATAACATGAAGCAGTACGGCACATGTCAATGCGGCTCTTGCCCTTGTTTTCATGGAAAACACCTTTCTGTCCCTCGAAATACGAATGATAAAGCAGAATCCGATAGAATGATTCTGTTTATCATTTTAACGTTGATATTATATCATAATTTTTTCATTTTTCTAGTACAATTTGAGAAAAAAATCAATTATCAAATAAATTGAGAAAATAAGTGCCCCTAAAATATATTCTGTCAAACAAGGTACAAGCGCCCCTTTCGTCACGCTGTGCGTGGCACTTCTACGCGTTCCGCGCACAGGCTCCGTTTCGACGGGGGAAGCTAATATGCCGTAATACACAACAAAAAAGACCCGTGAATCATCACGAGTCTTTTCTTTTGCGGCAACTACCTACTCTCCCACGTCGTCTCCAACGAAGTACCCTTGGCCTTTGAACGCTTAACTACTGTGTTCGGAATGGGAACAGGTGGAACCGTTCAGGCATCATCACCGCATGCTGAGTGTTGTACACTCAAAACTTCACAGAAGAAACTGCAAGCAAATTGTTCTTGTTAGGCTATCTACCTTAGAATGTAGTCAAGCCCTCGACCGATTAGTGCTGGTCAGCTGCACACATTGCTGTGCTTCCACACCCAGCCTATCTACCTTGTCTTCTTCAAGGGGTCTTACTTCCTTATAGGAATGAGATACTTCATCTCGGGACGGGCTTCACGCTTAGATGCTTTCAGCGTTTATCCCTTCCGGACGCAGCTACCCAGCCATGCCCTTGGCAGGACAACTGGTACACCGTTGGTCCGTCCACTCCGGTCCTCTCGTACTAGGAGCAGCCTCCCTCATGTATCTTACGCCCGCGATGGATATGGACCGAACTGTCTCACGACGTTCTGAACCCAGCTCACG
>ERZ773069.2113-NODE-2113-length-10661-cov-126.689138_pt1 | contig 10661 bp, 9 predicted proteins | sample MGYA00580619_ERZ773069 | MGnify/ENA primary metagenome ERZ773069 (study PRJEB29015, sample SAMEA2738007) | human oral metagenome | biome: human oral; feature: human-associated habitat; material: dental | place: China | collected 2108 ...
TTCACATATGTTTTTGTAAAACGTTCAGGAACGAACTCTACTTCGTGGTCTTTAACAACCTTAAGAGCTGGCTCTGCCAATGGTTTCATATCTACGAACCATTGTTTAGATACCATTGGTTCGATGATTGTATTACAACGGGAGCAATGACCTACTGCATGGTCATGATTATCAATTTTTTCAAGTAGGCCTAATTCTTTGAGTTCTGCTACTACTTGTTTACGCGCTTCTTCACGAGGTAAGCCATTAAATTTGCCAGCACCTTCATTCATTGTTGCATCATTGTTCATAACAACGATGGATTCCAAATTATGACGTTGGCCCATTTCAAAGTCATTAGGGTCATGAGCAGGTGTAATTTTTACACAGCCTGTACCGAAGCTAGCATCTACATAGTCATCGGCAATTACAGGAATTTCTCGATTAACAAATGGCAAGATCAATGTTTTACCAATGAGATCTTTATAACGATCATCATCAGGATTTACTGCTACTGCTACGTCACCAAACATTGTTTCTGGACGAGTTGTAGCAACAACAACAAAACGATTATCTTCACCTTTTACAGGATATTTAATATGCCATAAATGGCCATGTTCGTCTTCATGCTCAACTTCAACATCAGATAACGCAGTGGCACAACGAGGACACCAGTTGATGATGCGTTCACCGCGATAGATCAAACCTTTTTCATAAAGGCTTACAAATACTTCGCGCACTGCATGGTAATACCCTTCATCCAAAGTAAATCGCTCACGGTTCCAATCACAGGATGCGCCAAGGCTACGGATTTGTTTTACAATAGTATCACCATATTCTTTTTTCCATTCCCACACGCGCTCTACGAATTTTTCACGGCCCAAATCATAGCGAGATTTTCCTTCTTCTTTAGCAAGCATCTCTTCTACTTTGATTTGCGTAGCAATACCAGCGTGGTCTGTACCTGGCATCCACAATACATTGTAGCCTTGCATGCGTTTGAAACGGATGAGGATGTCTTGTAATGTGTTATCAAGGGCATGCCCCATATGCAACATACCAGTTACATTAGGAGGTGGTAATACGATACTAAATGGCTCTTTATTCGTGTCTACTTCTTCGTGAAAGTATCCTTGATTTTCCCAATAAGAATACCATTTGCCTTCTATTTCACCAGGATTATATGTGGTTAAATTTTCGTAGGTTTTCATCGTTCCTCCTAAAATACTCCTTAGCGCTTCATAATCTTAGCCAATACAAATAGGCTTGTTTCATATAGCAATATCATAGGTAATGCAATCATCGTTTGCGAGAACATATCCGGTGTAGGTGAAATGACAGCACCTATGATAAAGGATATAAGAATAAATATCTTTCGCTTCGTTTTTAAAAAGCGTGATGTAATTAAGTTGAAATATCCCAAAATAATTAAGATCAACGGCAACTCAAAGATAAATCCAAAGGGCAGTACAAAGGATAATACAAAGTCCATATACTGACCAATAGAAAACATCGGCTGTAATTCATCTGTAGCAAAGCCCATAAAGAACTTCACCGCTGCAGGCAATACGAGAAAATAAGAAAATACAATACCTATCCCGAATAGACCAATTGCTACTGGTAAGATCCAGTTAGATAGCTGCTTTTCTCGCACAGTTAGTGCAGGCTTAACAAATAGCCAAATCTGATGCAATATAATGGGAGCGGCTATGACTAAGCCACCTACAACAGACACCTTCATATATGTAAAAAATGCTTCAGTAGGTCTCATATAATAGAGCTTGCCAGCCGGTTTTAGGAGTATTTCCAATAATAAGTCTACATAATAATAAGAAATACAAGTTCCCACAATCACCGCTACAGCTATTATAATCAATCGTTTTCGCAGCTCTGAAAGATGTCCTACAAGAGACAATTCCCTTGCTTCATCCATCATCTTCTGCTCTATAGCCGTATAAACTGGTTCATCTTCCACATCCTCAGGAATGAGTTGAGTTGCCACCTTATATCGTTCTTGCTCAGACTTTTGTTCTGCTTCACGCCGTTTTTGACGAACTACACTGTCAAAAGAAGGTTTTTGCATGGGATATTCGAAATCCGATTTTGGTTCGAATGGTTCCATATTATACCTTTCTATCAGCCAGATTTTCTACAGCCATCACAAGGAATTCCTTCCCTTGGAAATCACGCACTGCAGCGAGTGCCGCTAGAGCATCTTTACAATATTTATCAGCTACAGCTAATGTATTATCAATGCCACCTTGAGCAATAACATAATCAATAATGTCTTGCTCATTACCACCATTATTTAAGCCTTTAATATCTTCAAGCAATTTATCTTTATTACCATCGTTAACGATGCTTAATAACGGATATGTCAATAGTCCCTCTCGAAGATCATTCCCTACAGGCTTTCCCGTCGTTTCCGCTGTTTCACGATAATCCATAATATCGTCTGTAATTTGGAATGCCATGCCTAATGCATGACCATATTTTTTCAACTCTATGATTTCATCCTCTTGCCAATCTCCTAAGAGACCGCCAAGCTCCATACAGCCTTCCATGAAGTCTGCTGTTTTCTTTTGCGTCTTTGTCATATAACGCTCTATGCCTTGATCGATGCGATATACATCTTCCATTTGCATGAACTCACCTTCTACGAGGCATGTAATAATATGAGAGAATACTTGAAGATACTTCATATTCGTCATTTCAGATACGATTTTAAATGCTTTGGCAAATAAATAATCACCACTAAGGATAGCTACCTTATTACCTTTATGCATGTGAATTGTATCCTCCCCACGGCGAATTTCAGCTTGATCTAAAACATCGTCATGGATAAGTGTTGCTAAATGAAGCATTTCAACAGCCTCAGCAATTTTAATGCGTTGACGCTCTATAGATGTACCTGCATTAGCAATCAATAGACACAATTGAGCGCGCAAACGCTTACCACCTGCTGCTGATAACGGTCGAATCAGTGCATTGAAGTCCTCTGCACCGGTATTAAAAGATGATGCAAGAGACTCTTCGACATGCTCTAAATCTAAAGCAATGCGTTCCATAATCTCTAATTCGTTCATTTGACTCATGCTTCATCTCCTACCAAAATTTTATTGATTCGTTGTTGTAAAAGCTCACGTCCAGTATGCTTTAAAGAGCTGTACAAAATCGGCGGGGTAGCCGTTGGATATAGCTCTTTAATAATAGACAAGTTTGCAGACTTTTCTTTAGCCGTCAATTTATCGGCCTTGGTCACTACAATTTGTAACGGAACACCAGCTTCGACGAGCCAATCAAAGGCCACCTTATCAATGGCCATTTCAGGATGGCGACCATCGATAAGTAAACACAACAACATCAATCGTTCAGAATGTAAAATATAATCGGCAATAAAGGAAGACCACAGATTGCGGTTTCCTTTATTTGTCTTTGCAAAACCATAACCAGGAAGGTCAACGAGAAACCAGTTATATCTGCGTTCCTCGGTTTCAGAAATATCCTCTTTTGATTCAATATCAAAGTAGTTTATCGTCTTAGTCTTACCTGGCTGACCACTAACGAGGGCTAACCCACGATAGTTACATAAAGAATTAATCAACGAAGACTTGCCCACATTAGAGCGTCCAAGGAAGGCGATTTCTACGGTATCCCCTTCAGGATATTGATCCGCCTTCACACAGGAAGTATTATATTTTGCCGCTATAATACGAGGCCCCTTTGGTTCTTTTCGTGTATATTGTGGTTTTGGGCCCATTGGTTTAGTGGATTTTTTCTTCTTTTGCATTACACAAGTGCCTTTGCTAATACTTCATCCATTGTCTTAACTGGCGTAATGATGAGGCCTTCTTTCACAATGTCAGGTAATTCTGCAATATCCTTTTCATTGCCTTTTGGAATCAATACCTCTTTTATACCATGAGACAAGGCTGCTAATAATTTTTCTTTTAAGCCGCCTATTGGTAATACGCGGCCACGCAATGTGATTTCACCAGTCATGGCAATATCAGAACGAACCTTGCGGTTAGTCAAAATAGATACCATAGCTAATGTCATTGTAATACCTGCTGAAGGACCATCTTTAGGGGTTGCCCCTTCTGGCAAGTGAACGTGAATATCAAGCTTTTTATAAAAATCTTCTTCAATCTTTAAGGCTTTTGCATTATGGCGAATATAACTCATAGCCGCTTGACCAGACTCTTGCATAACCTTGCCGAGACTACCAGTTAAAGCCAATTTACCGGTACCATTCATAGTTGTAGCTTCACATGGTAATACTACACCACCAACAGATGTCCAAGCTAATCCATTTACATAGCCAACTTGTGCTTTCTTTTCTCGCTCTTGGTCAACAAAGATTGGTGCGCCTAAGAATTCGTGAAGATTCTTAGTAGTGACTTTTGGTGCATCTCCGCCTTCTTCAACTACTTTGAAAGCAATCTTACGGCAAATCTTAGCAATTGTTTTCTCTAAAGTACGAACACCTGCTTCGCGAGTATATTCGGAAATTACCTTTCTTAACACAGCATCAGATAATTTAACCTTGTAATCTTCAAGGCCATTTTTCTTAATTTGCTTAGGTGTTAAGTAACGCTTAGCAATCTCTAGTTTCTCTTCTTCCATATAACTAGACAATTCAATAATTTCCATACGATCTAACAACGGACCAGGAATATTAGATGCTACGTTAGCCGTAGTAATCCAGAAAACTTCGGAGAAGTCGAACGGTACTTCGATAAAGTGATCACTAAATGTGCTATTTTGTTCTGGGTCCAATACCTCTAATAATGCTGAGGATGGGTCCCCTTTATAATCAGATGCTAATTTATCAATTTCATCCAACAAAAATACAGGATTTTTAGTACCTACATTTTTTAGTCCCTGAATCATACGACCAGGTAAAGCACCAATATAAGTACGTCGATGGCCACGAATTTCAGCTTCATCACGAACACCACCTAAGGATGCACGGATAAACTTACGATTCATTGCTTTAGCAATAGAGGTAGCCAAAGAGGTTTTACCAACGCCTGGTGGGCCTACTAAACAAAGAATAGAGCCGCTATTTTTCCCAGTTAATTTACGAACCGCTAAGAATTCTAAAATGCGTTTCTTAACCTTTTCAAGGCCATAATGATCGGCTTCGAGCATAGCATGAGCGCCCTTGATATCTAAGCGGTCTTCCGTTAATTCATTCCACGGTAATGCCAATACCCAATCTAGGTAATTGCGCAAAATTGTTGCTTCCGGCATCAATTGAGGCATGCGGCTGTAACGAGAAATTTCTTTATCAATACGCGTATGTACGTCTTCACTTAGGTTAAGTGCTTTTAACTTAACTCGTAGTTCTTCTGCCTCCTCCTCGGGATCCCCTTTATCACCCAACTCATCGTGGATAACGCGGATTTTTTCGCGCAAGAAATATTCCTTCTGCGCTTTTTCCATAGATTGACGCACTTGATTATTGATGGAATTTTCCAAATCAGAGATTTGTAATTCCATATTTAAAATGCCTACAATCATGTTAAGACGACGAGCTACAGATAATTCTTCAAGTAACTCTTGACGTTTCAAATTATTAATAGGCAATAGAAATGCAACTTGGTCAGCTAATTCACAAGGATTGCGTAATTCCATAACGCGCGTTACACCTTCATCAGTAACTGATTTAGCTTCTTCTGCCCATTCGCCAAATTTAGCTTGAACCAAACGACGATAAGCTTCAAGCTCTACATCGTCTTCAAATTCAGACGCCACTCGTTCATAGTCTCCTATATAATAAGGGTCCATGCCAGTAATATTCATAAGACGAATACGAGTGATGCCCTCTACAAGAACACGTACTATACCACCTGGTAAGCGCAACATTTGTTTAATTTTTACTAATGTACCCATTTGGGCTAAATCATGAACTGTTGGTGCATCTACAGCATCATCTTTTTGAGTTACGACGGCTAAAATGCGGTCCTCATTCATTGCGGCTTCCACCGCCTTAATGGATTTGTCTCGACCGATATCGAGGTGAATCACGATATTCGGGTATACTACCATGCCTCTGAGAGGTACGGTAGGGATCCCAACTTCGAGTAAATTCATACTTCCTCCAGGTATATATATTATGAAAAGAAACTCATTCCTACACAGAAATGAGTTTCTTCGAATTACGATTTCAACTGGATGTCTTGGTCTGCCTCATTTTTGAGTATAGGTTCACCTGTGCTTAATACGGATTCACGATTCACAATGCACTTAGTTACTTCCGGCATGGAAGGAACCTCAAACATTACGCGTTTCATCACCTTTTCAATGATAGCACGCAAACCACGAGCACCTGTTTTTCGCTGTAATGCTTCATCAGCGATTTCTTCTAATGCATCTTCAGTGAAAGTTAACTCTACACCATCAAGGGATAGAATTTTTTCATATTGTTTTGTTAATGCATTTTTAGGCTTTGTCAAAATTTGAATTAATGCATCTCTGTCTAATTGATCTAATGTCACCATTACAGGCAAACGTCCAATAAACTCAGGGATCAAACCAAATTTTAATAAATCTTCAGGTACAACATCTTTTAAGATAGCCGATATATTACGTTCTTCTTTACGCTGTACATCTGCACCAAAACCAAGTGTTTTCTTAGCGGTACGCTTAGTAATAACCTTGTCCATACCATCAAATGCTCCACCACAAATAAAGAGAATATTCGTAGTGTCGATTTGAAGCATTTCCTGATTAGGATGCTTTCTACCACCTTGAGGAGGAACAGAAGCAACGGTACCTTCTAAGATTTTAAGCAATGCTTGTTGTACACCTTCACCAGACACATCACGTGTAATAGAAGGATTTTCAGACTTACGAGCAATTTTATCGATTTCATCGATATAGATAATGCCACGTTCAGCCCGAGCTATATCATAATCTGCAGCTTGAATAATTTTGAGTAGGATGTTTTCTACATCTTCCCCTACATACCCAGCCTCAGTTAAGCTTGTAGCATCTGCAATAGCAAATGGTACTTCTAGCATTTTCGCTAAGGTTTGAGCCAATAGTGTTTTACCACTACCAGTAGGACCAATGAACAATACATTAGCCTTTTGTAATTCTACATCATCTACTACATTATCTGTTTGTAAGCGTTTGTAGTGATTATATACGGCCACAGCTAAAGAGATTTTAGCCTCATCTTGACCAATAACATATTCGTCAAGATGAGCTTTAATTTCTCTAGGCGTTGGCAATTCTTTTAAATTGAAGTCGTCCGTCTCAACCGCACCCAACTCATCTGCAATGATGCGTTCACAAACTTCAACGCATTCGTCACAAATATACACGTTAGGACCCGCCACTAATTTGCGGACTTCTTCGCTTGTGCGTCCACAAAAACTGCAGCGCATAGTATCTTTATCTTTTGCCAAGGGGCGCCTCCATTACTTGCTTTCTACAGGTTCTCTTGTGAGTACCTCATCGATTAAGCCGTATTCAACGGCATCCTGAGCACTCATGAAGTTATCGCGATCTGTATCGCGAGCTACTACTTCAATATCTTGTCCACTGCGAGAAGCTAAGATACCATTTAACTCTTCACGCATGCGAAGAATCTCACGGGCATGGATTTCAATTTCAGATGCTTGCCCTTGCACACCACCTAATGGTTGGTGAATCATGATGCGCGCATGAGGCAACGCATATCGTTTACCTTTAGTGCCAGCTGTTAAAAGCACAGCACCCATGCTCGCTGCAGAGCCTACACAAATAGTAGACACATCTGGTTTAATATATTGCATCGTATCATAAATAGCCATACCTGCGGTTACAACACCACCAGGGCTATTGATGTACAAATGGATATCCTTATCAGGATCCTCTGCTTCTAGGAATAACATTTGCGCAATAACCGCATTTGCCACATTATCATCGATGGGGCCACCAAGGAAAATAATGCGATCCTTTAACAAGCGAGAGTAAATATCATAGGAACGCTCTCCGCGTTCACCTTGTTCAACTACGATTGGTACATACATATAATCACCTTTTCATGTACCTAGTTGAGCAAACTATTATTCAGCCGCTTCAGCGCCTTTTGCATTATCAATAATGAATCGAGCTGCTTTTTTGCGAGCTACAGAGCCTGCCAACATAGCTACACGACCTTCTTTTGCAATAATATCCCAAACTTCTTTAGGATCTGCCCCAAAGTTTTGAGCCATAATGAAGATTTCACGGTTCATATCATCTGGAGTTACTTCGATACCTTCAGCAGTTGCAATAGCATCCAATACTAAATCAGCGCGTACGTTTTCAGCTGCGGAATCTTTGTATTCAGAGCGTAAATCTTCGATAGTTTTATTGGAGAATTTCAAGTAGTCATCAAGTTTCAAGCCACGGCCTTCCATATTCATAGCCAATTCTTGAATCATTTGTTCTACGCGATCTTTAATCATTACTTCTGGGATTTCTACAGTTGCATTTTTAACAGCTGTTTGAATCAAGTCAGCATTGTAAGTATCGATTGCACGACGGGAAGCTTCTTCCTCCATTTTAGTGCGAAGATCTTTTTTCAATTCTTCAATAGTTTCGTAAGAGCTTGCTTCTTTTGCAAATTCATCATTCAATTCAGGCAATTCTTTACGTTTAATATCATGGATATGAGTTTTGAATTCTGCTTCTTTACCAGCAAGTTCTGCTACGAAGTAGTCTTCAGGGAATGTTACTTTTACAGTTACATCATCACCAGCTTTAGCGCCAATTAATTGATCTTCGAAGCCAGGAATGAAGCTACCAGAACCGATTTGTAGTGGGTAGGATTTACCTTCACCACCATCAAAAGGTTTACCATCAACGGAACCAGCAAAGTCGATTACTGCGAAGTCATCTTTTTGAATTGTAGCGCCTTCTTCAGCAACAACCATTTTTGCTTGTTGTTCACGAATATTGTTCAACTGTTCTTCGATTTGTTCATCAGATACTGTAGCATCTTGTTTTTCTGCTTCTAAGCCTTTGTAATCGCCAAGTTTAACTTCAGGGCGTTTAGTTACAGTAGCTTTGAAAATCAAATCTTTGCCTTCTTCGAATTGTTCCCGTTCGATTTCAGGTTCAGATACAGGCACGATATCATTTTCACGAAGTGCAGCACTATAGTTTTGGCTAGCCAATACTTCAAATGCTTCTTCCAAGATAGCTTCTTTGCCGAAGTTCATTTCCAAAATACGGCGAGGCGCATGTCCTTTACGGAAGCCAGGGATGTTCACTTGACCTGCAATGCGTTTTACAGCTTGTTTAATGCCCTTATCTACTTCTGCTGCAGGTACTTCAATAGTTAACGTTACTACGTGTTGATCAACAGGATTTACAGTTGCTTTCATTTAAAATATGTCCTCCTCGAAGGGCAATATGCCCAAATTTCTGTAGTATATTATGCACTCCTAATAATAACATAAATGCAAGGTCAATGCAATTCTTCTCAATATACACTAAAAGACCACCCCAAAATGGGTGGTCTTTACATATTTTACATAATTATGCTAATTAGTTATCTTTAGCAATCAATTTGATAATGTCACGACGAGACAAAATCCCGATCAAACGATACTCTTTATCTACAACTGGCACATTTTTCAAATGTTGATCAAGCATAACAGATACAATTTCTTCTACATCTTTATCCGGTGTGGTTGTAATTACTTCATCAGTCATCAACTCATGAACGTGAGATGCCAATAATTTTTTGAATTGAGCATTGTATTCGCCAATGCCATTGTAATAGATGCTAGCGCCTAATACATTAACATAATGAGGCACATGAGGACGTACTTTTTTATATAGTAAATCACCTTCAGAGATAATACCTAACAACTTATTATCATCATCCACTACGGACACAGCTGTTAAATTATATTTAACTAATAAATCAGCTACATCAGAAATCGGCGCATCTTTGCCAACAGTAACAGGGTATTTATTCATTACTTCTTGGATTTTCATAGTGAATTCCTCCTTATAAATACATCTTGCTTTATTATACTATTCGCCACAGTATAATAAAACTCCTTTTTTCTGAAAGTATTATACAAATAATTTTTAGGTATACGTCTTCTACCAATGATAAGGTTCATTGCGATTAATTTTTGATGCTCGATATATTTGCTCTACAAGTAACAATCGAACCATTTGATGTGTAAAAGTCATAGGGCTAAAGGATAATTTATAATTTGCAGTCTGACGTAATGTATCACTCACCCCAAAGGCACCGCCAATAATGAAGGCCATATCGCTCACACCATCCACCTCAAGTTTAGATACCGTCTTAGCGAGTTCTTCAGAGGACATCGTTTTGCCATACACATCAAGTAATACGGTATAAGCATTTTTAGGAACCCCTTTTAATAAACGGTCTCCTTCTTCTGCAACGACTTGTTTGCGATCCGCATCACTCGGCTTATCTCCAATTTTACTTTCATTCAGCTCTGTAATTGTAATGCCACCATAGGGGCGCATACGTTTCACATACTCTGCTACGCCCTCACGTAAATAAGCATCCTTCAATTTGCCGATACAGACTACATAAAATCTCATTTTTACCTCTCCACAGATTGGATGGACACAATTTCATTAGGCTGACCATGTTGTAACTTCATTTCAGGTCCAATACGAACACCACCATCAACAAGCATTTTGCCAAT
>ERZ773069.2117-NODE-2117-length-10651-cov-9.116553_pt1 | contig 10651 bp, 10 predicted proteins | sample MGYA00580619_ERZ773069 | MGnify/ENA primary metagenome ERZ773069 (study PRJEB29015, sample SAMEA2738007) | human oral metagenome | biome: human oral; feature: human-associated habitat; material: dental | place: China | collected 2108 ...
CGCGAGGGACTCGCCACCGTAGACGTAGGGGATACCGGTCAGGCCGAGGGCGACGGAGGCGATGTCGCCACCAGCCGCGTTCAGGGTGGCCTGACGGGCGGAGGTGTCAGAGGACGCGTCGGAGCGGGTCTGCGAGCGAGAGGCGGCCGAGTCGGAATGATCGGCGGTGGGGGTTGCGGTGCCGGGAGCCGCCGCAGGTGCCTCGGCGGTCGCGGAAGCGGTGACGTCCTCTTCAGCGGTCCACTCGATGTCCGGAACCTCGACGGTGGTCACGTCATCGACGGCGATGGTCGTCGTGTTGAGGTCAGCGCTCTGCGGCTCAGACTGGGGGGTCGCCGGGGCGGCGTTCGCAACGCCGGCGGCAATCGCGGTCAGCGCAACACCGGCGGCCGACGCGAAAGCAATGGGTCGGACGGCCCCAGCGGTGTTCACACCGTCGACCATCGAATCGGTCAGGGGGCGACGCGCCAGGCGGTGACGCGGAGCAGGCTTAGTAGTCTTCACTCATGTTCTCCCAGTTTCCCTGCGAGGTTAGCTGTCGGGTTCGGGCGGGAGGCCCGGCTCGCAATGCGAGCTTCACCCCGAGGCTCCGAGGAGCCGCATGTGGGTTCCCCGCGTGAGACGGTATTTCCGCACCATTCGTCGTCTCACTTCGGGCACCGAATGGGCGGGCGGTCTGATGACCGTTGCCAACTATACCCCGCACGCCCGGTCAGTGTCACGTTCTGATAACATCACTCACATTCACCGTGACGTTTCCGTAACCTTTTCCCCACATTTTCACGCCAACCACGGCCCTCACCTCGCCCGATACCGGTCCAAAATCCGAGACATAGCCCGTCGCACGACGAAGGCCGAGACCCCATAGGGCCTCGGCCTCGACTCGTCGATCGGTTCGACGCTCCCCCTACTGTCCGGAGACGAAGAGGTGGGCCGCCAACGCCATCGGGATCGTCAGATAGCCGCTCACGTCACCGGCCTCATCCAGGGCGGCGACCCTCACCACGTTGCCGTGAGCCGAGAGCCCGACGCGCGCGCCGGGACGCAACCCAAGCTCGTCAAAGGCCGCCAGCAATTCCGCGTCGGCTTGAATCGGCTCGCCGATGCGTTCGATGGTGAGCGCCCCCACCTCCAGGGAGCGCACAGCAAGCTCGGCGGAGTGCGCGACGCCACCCCCCATGCCCGGCATCGGATTGCCGTAGGGGTCCACGCTGGGATCCTTCAGGAGCTCAATGAGCCGAGCCTCAACGGTATCGCTCATCACATGTTCCCAGCGGCACGCCTCGTCGTGCACCTGCGCCCATTCCAAGCCCACGACATCGAGGAGCAAGCGTTCGGCCAGGCGATGCTTGCGCAGGACCTCGGTCGCCCGCGAGCGCCCCTCGTCGGTCAGCTCCAGGCGCCGATCACCCATCACATGCAGGAGCCCATCACGCTCCATGCGCGCGACCGTCTGGGAAACCGTCGGCCCCGAATGCCCGAGGCGGTCGACGATGCGCGCGCGCAGAGGCGTCACCCCGTCCTCCTCAAGCTCGAGAATGGTTTTGAGGTACATCTCGGTGGTGTCGATCAGGTCTGCCACGACGTCCTCCTTCATATGGCATATCGCCCCCTCAGGATAGGACGACCTTTCTTGAAGTAACACGCAGTGACACGATGACGCGAAAAAGTAGACTCGCCTTCCTCTGTTCTCACAAGGCAATTCGATCAATGAGCATGATGGAAATAGGTCGTCCCGGGGCGCTAGGCTGGAATCATGGTGGTTTTCCCCGACATTCCCCCGGCTCTCCTGCCCGCCGACGGACGCTTCGGCTGCGGCCCCTCCAAGGTGCGCCAGGCGCAGCTTGAGGCGCTCTCCGCGGGCCTCATGGGTACCTCGCATCGCGCCACCCCCGTGCGTCACGTCGTCGCATCCTTCAAGGAAGGTCTGCGCACCCTCCTCGACGTTCCCGAGGACTACGAGATCGTCTTGGGCAACGGAGGGGCGTCGGCATTTTGGGCCGTCGCGTGCGCCACCCTTATCCGCTCACAGGCATCGCTCGGATCGTGGGGGGCTTTCGGCGCCAAGTTTGCCGACGAGGTCTCGCGCGCCCCTCATCTGCGCTCTCCCCTCCTCGACGAGGCGCCCCCCGGCTCGCTCGTCACGCTGTCCCCACGTCCACCCGCCGACGGCGTCGACACCTACGCATACCCGCACAACGAGACCTCGACGGGGGTGGCCTCCCCCGTCTATCGGGTGCCCTCTCCGGGATCGCTAACCCTCGTGGACGCCACGTCAATCGCGGGAGCCTCACCGGTCGATCTCAGGCAGGTCGATGCCTACTACTTCTCGCTGCAGAAGGCCATCGGTTCCGACGGCGGTCTCTGGGTGGCCGTCCTCTCCCCCGAGGCCATCACACGCGCCCGCTCCATCGAGGCTTCCCCCGATGGCCGGTGGATCCCGCAGTTTCTCTCCCTCGGCGCAGCCATCGACAACTCCCGGAAGGACCAGACCCTCAACACCCCGGCGATCGCCACGATCGTCATGGCGCAGCAGCAGGTGTGCTGGCTCAACGCGCTGGGTGGCATGGCGCAGGTACACGCACGCTGCGAGCATTCCTCCTCCCTCATCTACCGGTGGGCAGACTCTCACATGGCCGCCCACCCCTTCGTCGCCAACCCGGCGTGGCGCTCGCCGGTGACGGCAACGATAGAGATCGACGCGGATGTGTCCGCGAGCGCGCTCGCGAACCACCTGCGCGCAAGCGGGATCCTCGACATCGGCGCCTATCGGGGTGTCGGCGCCAACCAGCTGCGCATCGGGACGTGGCCGAGCGTGGAAGCCAGCGATATTGAGGCCCTCCTGGAGTGCATCGACTACTGCCTGGAGCGCGTCCTGTGAGCCTGTCGGCCTGGCGCTGACGAAGAAACCGGGGTGGGCGTGCCGCCTCGCGTCGAAGCCGCGCGCCCGCTGCCCGATCAGCGTGACGAGGACGGGTCGGCCTCGCCTTGACCCACCGAGCGGGGCGGGGCGTCCACCGAGGAGTCAACATCAAGGCCAAGCCACGGGAATGAGGGGCGACGCAAGAGGCGCGCCCTCCAGTGACGCGCCGCCCACAGGGCGCACACCGCAGCAACGCCGAAGGACGCGATGCCTCCGACAAGAAGCGCCCATCGGGCGCCCATGGTGCGCCCCACCCATCCGATGAGCGGCGAGCCGATCGGCGTCGCCCCCAGGAAGACCAGGGAGTACAGGGCCATGACACGCCCGCGCTTGTCCGGGTCCGTGCGCGTCTGGATCAGGGCATTGGCGCTCGTATTCATCGTGAGCATCCCAAACCCGGTAGGAATCGACATGAGCGCGAAGAACCAGTACGAGGGCGACAGGCCCAGGGCGATTTCGGCCGCGCCGTAGAAGGCGGCGCCGAGAACGATCGTGCGCAGCCGGGGAGTGCGCCGTGCGGCGCCGGTTGCCCCCATGATCGAGCCGACGGCCATGAACGAGGAGAGGATGCCGAAGGATCCGGCGTCTTTCCCAAACACCGTGGTGGCCATGAGCGCGCTCGTCATCTGGAAGTTCATGCCCAGTGCGCTCACGACGAAGATGAGGACCAGGATGATGCGGATGTCGGTGAGTCCCCTCACGTAGGCGAGCGACTCGCGCAGCTGACCGCGGGCGCGCGGGGCGAGGGTGCGCGGATAGAAACGGTCGGCGCGCATGAGGGCGAGGGCGATGACGGGGGCGGAGAACATGCCCGCGTCTATGAGGAAGACGGGTCCCACGCCCCACCATTCGATGAAGAGTCCGGCCGAGGCGGGGCCGATGAGGCGAGCTGCGTGGAAGGCGGTGGCGTTGAGGGCGACGGCGTTTGCCATCTTCTCTCGGGGAACCAGCTCCCCCACGAACGCCTGGCGTGCCGGCGTGTCGAACGCGGAGATCGTTCCCGAGACGAAGGCCAGGGCATACTGGTGCCACAGCTCTCCCGTTCCGGTCACGACGACGATGCCGATGACCAGGGACACCAGGCCGATGCCCGCCTGCGTCGCCTGCAGGAGCCGCCTGCCCGGGACCCGATCGGCGAGAACGCCTGCGGAGGCGGAGAAGAGGATGATCGGCAGAAACTGCAGGGCCGTGACCACGCCAACCTGGGTGGAGTCGTGGTCGGTGAGTACGGTGAGCACGTACCAGTCTTGCGCGACGCGCTGCAGCCACGTGCCGGTCGAGGCGACGAGGGTCGCCGCGAACCAGTAGCGGTAGTTGACGTAGCGCAGTGATGCGAAGGTCTTTGACACGCCTTTCCTCCCATTCCGCTCAACCTACCCCGCGCGGCCCGGCGAGCCAGACGTTTGCGCCTCGGCGGTATCGAACCAGGATACGACCGCCCCGCCGCGATGAGGCTGCGGCGGGGCGGTCGTAAGACGAAGGGTGACGAATCAGCCGACGCCGAGGAGACGCTGGATGGGTCCCAGCAGGAAGTAGATGACGAAGAGGGCGGACACAAGCCACATGAGCGGGTGAACCGTGCGCGCCTTGCCCGTGACCAGCTGGATCAGCGCATAGACGACGAAGCCGACGCCAATGCCGACGGACACGGAGTACCCAAAGGGCATGAGAGCGATCGTCATGAACGACGGGATCGCGATCTGCGGGGCACTCCAGTCGATGTCGGTCACCTGCGTCATCATGAGGAATCCGACGAAGACGAGGGCCGTGGAGGCGGCCTCGGTCGGAACCAGCTCGACGAGGGGGGCCAGGAAGGTCGACAGGAGGAAGAGGATGCCGGTGACCACCGACGCCAGGCCGGTGCGGGCTCCCTCCGCAACGCCCGAGGCAGACTCCACGTAGGAGGTGTTGGAGGAGACACCGCCGACGCCTCCCGCCACGGCCGCGAGCGAGTCGATGATCAGGATCTGGCGGGTCCTGGGCGGATTGCCTTCCTCGTCCAGGAGCTTGCCCTCGGATCCGACGGCCACCATCGTGCCCATGGTGTCGAAGAAGTCGGCGAGCATCAGCGAGAACACGAGAAGGATGAGCGAGACGACGCCGAGCTTACCGAAGCCTCCGAAGAGGTCGACCTTGCCGAGCGTATCGAAGACCGGGACCGCAATCGGGGAACCCTTGAGCTCGGGAACCGTCTGTCCCCATCCGGTCGGGTTGGTCTCGGAGATCCGATCCACGTGGGCGAACGCCTGGACGATGACCGCCAGCACGGTCGCCGAGACGATCGAGATCAGCACGGCGCCCTTCACGCCGCGCACGTAGAGGACAAACATCAGGAAGAGCCCGAACACGAACACGAGGGCCGGCCAGCCGTCGAGGGAACCGGAGATGCCGAACTGGACGGGGGTCGCACCCGTGCGGACGATGCCTGCGTTGACCAGTCCGATGAGCGCAACGAAGAGGCCCAGACCCACCGTGATCGCGGTCTTGAGCGCGGGCGGCACCGCGCGGAACACGGCCTCGCGGAATCCCGTGAGGACCAGGAGGAAGATGAGGATGCCTTCCCAGGCGATGACCCCCATGGCCTCGCCGTAACTCAGACCGGAGCTGAGGACGAGCGTAAAAGCGACGACCGCGTTCAGGCCCAGGCCGGCGGCGAGCGCCAGAGGGTAGTTGGCGACAACACCCATGAGGATCGTCATGACGCCTGCGACGAGGGCGGTGCCGGCGGCGATCCCCTGGGTGGTGATGGAGCCGTCAGCGGGGACCGCGTTGCCGAGGATCGCCGGGTTAACAACCAGGATGTAGGCCATCGCGAAGAAGGTCACGACGCCTCCGCGAATCTCGTGGCCGACGGTCGAGCCGCGCGCGGAAATCTGGAAGAACGAATCGATTGACTGTGCGAAGCCGCCGTGGGACGCGGCGGTCTTTTCTTGTGTGCTCACCGCTCAATCGTGCCCGGTCGGAGTCGCTCGCGCAAACACACTCACCGACTTTCCACTTGTTGAGAAAGCATCCGGGAGTCGGCGGTGGATCCTCGTCCATCCGTCGGTCGGCTCCGGCGCTAGTTGGCGCCTTCCTCCCCGGCGTCGTCACGGTCCCCGTCCGAGGCCGGCCGAGGCATCGGTTCGGCGTCCAGCGCCCCCTCGTTCACGCACGAGGGGCGCACGGGCCACGCCGTGGAGTTCTTCGGCACGTCGGTTTCCGAATGCGAGCCGCAGGTGTGGTCGAGCGACACCACGGCGCCGTCATCGGTGGCCCACTCGTTCGCGCACACGCCGAACATGGTGCGCATGTCGCCGCTCATCTTCATGAGGAAGCCGCACGTTGAGCACGTGTTGCGCGGGCGCCGCCCCGACTTCGGGCCGCGTTCGGACTGATACCAACGCGTGGCGGCCTGGCTGCGCCCCTCCGGGGAGAGGACTCGCGGGCGCCCCACGCCCAGCTCACGCACAATCGGCAGGTCGGGATCGGAGCTCGTGTCTTCGTAGCTGTGCTCCAGGCGCACGTCGTCGGCCACGTACGGAAGGGTGTCCTCGCGGGAAATATCCGACGGGCGCAGGCGGTCCTCCCACGGCACCCACTCGGGAGCAAGCAGCGCGCCGTCGCGAGGCGTCATGTCGACCTCGCATACGGTCGCCACGCGGCCGCGCGGAACACGCGCGATGGTCACCGACCAGCACCAGCCAACGTAGCCCTCGTCGGTGGACGCAAAGTAGTGCGTGGCGAGGCGGTCCGAGACCATCTCGAAACCGACGTGCTCGCCGACAGGACGCGGGTGGGCGACAGCCTCCGCTCCCGCCCTGGCCACGTCAACGGCGGCCTCGAGGACAGCGTCCTTCTTGATCGCCCGACTCCGGGCTTGTGTTTTAGGCATCAAATTCCTCTGCGACGGCCCGCAGGACCTTCGCAATCTTGGTCGCGTTGTCCGGGTAGGAGCCGCGGCGCAGGGATGCGCTGGATGAGTCGAGGAGCTTGATGAGATCCTCCACAACCGGCACCATCGCCTGCGGTTTGCGGCGCTTCGCGCGGGCAACGGAAGCTGTTTCCTTCAGGAACCGCACGCTCAGCGCCTGCGGTCCCTTGCGCCCGTCGGCCACCGAGTACTCCACGCGCGATCCCACGCGGGGATTGGGGTGGTCGGCCGGCAGCGCGGACGAGTGGAGGAAGACATCCGCGCCGTCATCCCCCGCGATAAAGCCAAAACCGCGGTCAGCGTCGAAAAACCTCACCTTGCCGGTGGGCATAGTCCCCTCCTTCTGTTGATCGTCTGAGAGCCCCAAGGGCTTGCTCCTATCATAGGGCGCTCGCTTGCGCCGCGTCGCCAACGCACGGATGCCTGTAGCGAACAGCACCACGTGCCCCAAGGCAGACCGACTATCACGTAGACTGACCTCACGGAAACCGCCGATTCGAGCGAGTCGCCCCCTATCAGGGGCACGCACGCGCGAGATGGTGTATGTTTACCTGTTCGCCACACTGCAGGAGGACCCCGTGTCACGATTCCGCCGCTTCAGTCTCGTCACTGTCGTGTCAGTGATACTGCTTGCGCTCGGCTTGCCGGCCTTTGCCGCTGCCCCGCTGAACGCGAGCGCAACGGTGACGGATCCGCAGGGTTGGCTGGAGGACTCCGACCGCACCGCCATCGAGACGGCGGCCAGCGATGCCGCCGCCCGCGGCAAGAGCATTCACTTCGTGTTTGTCTCCGACTTGTCCGGTGCGAATGCCGACCAGTGGTGCCAGCAGACCGCAACGAGATCCTCCCTCAACTCCGGTGAGATCCTCTACGTCATCGCTTACTCCCAGCGTGTTGATGTGACGTGCGCGAACGGCGGTCAGTCAGCCTCCCTGGATGCTGCGAGGCGCGCCGCCGAGAAAAAGCTCTCGTCCAATCCGCTGACCTCGCAGGACGCGGCGCAGGCGGCAACCGCCTTTGCCAACACGGTCGTATCGGGCACTCGGACCTCGGCGCCGTCAGGCTCCTCCGGCGGCTCGTCGACATCGTCTTCCCGGGCGAGCTTCCTGCCCTTCATCATCCTCCTGGGGATCGTTGTCGGCGGCTTCCTCTTGATCGCCATTGCCATGGGCGTCACGTCGCGCCGCAACAAGAAGGCGGCCAAGCGCTCCGCCACGATCGACGCGGAGGCCGCGGCGAACCTCGTCAAGGAAGCAAATCGTCAGCTTCTTGCGGCCGACGAACAGGTGCGCACGGCCGCCGACGAGCTGCACTTCGCGCAAGCCCAGTTCGGCAGGGCGGGAACCGACGAGTTCGAGAGCCTGTTGGAGGCCGCAAAGGCCGCCGTCGGACGCGCCTTCGACGCGCAGCCACAGATGACCGATGCCCCCACGCCCGCCGCACAAGCACAGCTCGCCAAGAGCATGATGCGTGATCTCGCGGCGCACATGAACCCGCTGAGCGCCGCCCAAGCCGCCATCGCCTCCAGGCGCGCAGAGCAGGCGACGCTGCCCACCCACATCGCGGAGGCGCGCGAACGCCTCGCCGAGGAGTTGAGCGACCTGGAGCGCGCCAAGGCTGAGCTGGAGAGTATTGCGAGCATCTACCCCGCTCAGATGCTTGCCTCCCTCCAGGACAATCCCGAACAGGCCGCGGCGCTGCTCACCTCGGCTCGCACCGCCCTGGACGCCGCCGAGGCTGCCGCCGAGCGTGCCGAGGAGGCTCGTGAGGAAGGCGATCTTGCGAAGGCTAACGAGGCCGAGGAGCTCGCTGCCGAGGCCGGCGAGGCAGCAGATGCGGCCGAGCAGGTTGCTGAGGAGAAGTGACGAGGAGTCACTGAACTGGCTGACCAGGGCCGGGCATCCCGTGTGGGTGCCCGGCCCTGACTGCATCCGAGGTAGCCTTGACGCATGGAACACGAGATGACGTTGGCGATCGACTGCGGGGGCGGTGGGATCAAGGGATCGGTCGTGGACGAGCGCGGCACGATGATGGCGCCCGCGCGCAGGGTTCCGACCCCCTACCCGCTCCCGCCTGAGCTGCTCGTGGAAACCGTTGTCGGCCTCGCGAAACAGCTTCCGGCACCGACCCGCGTCACGATGGGCATGCCGGGCATGATTCGCCACGGCGTCGTGATCGCGACGCCGCACTACATCACCCGTGACGGGCCCCGTTCGCGCGTCATCCCCGACCTGGTGGCGCGCTGGGATCACTTCGACATGGGCAGCGCAATCAGGGACGCGCTCGGCTTGCCGACAAAGGTCCTCAACGACGCAGAAGTCGCGGGGGCGGGAGCAATCACCGGTCGCGGCCTGGAGATGATCATCACCCTGGGGACCGGCCTGGGCAATGCCGTCTTCGACGGAGGCCAGCTGGCGCCCCACGTCGAGGTGTCGCAGGGCCCGGTGCGCTGGGGACTCACCTACGACGACTACATCGGGGAGCACGAGCGCCTGCGCCTGGGCGACGTCCACTGGTCCCGCCGCGTCCGGCGGGTCGTTGACGGACTGCGCCCGATGTACATGTGGGACCGCCTGTACCTGGGAGGCGGAAACTCGAAGCGGATCACGGCGTCGAACCTGCGTCTCATGGGCGACGACGTGATCGTTGTGCCCAACGACGCGGGTATCATCGGCGGCGTGCGAGCGTGGGAACTGTGAGCGTGAGGCGCCTGCGCCTGGACCTGGGATACGACGGCACTGACTTTCGCGGGTGGGCTGCGCAACCTGGGCTGCGTACCGTCCAGGGGGAGATTGAAGCGGCCCTCGCTATGGCCTCGCGCGAGGAAGTCACGACGACCGTCGCCGGGCGCACCGATGCGGGGGTGCATGCGCGCCACCAGGTTTGCCACGTCGACCTGAGCGACGAGGCGTGGGCGCGGCTCGCGCCCAGGGGAGAGCGCTCCGAGGATGACGCCGCCACGTCGATCGTCCGCAGGCTCAACAAGATACTCTCGGGACGATACGGTGAACGCTCCCGCACCCGAGGCATGGGCGTGGCGCGCGGCACCTGCGACGTGAGAATCTTCGCCGCGCGCGTCGTTGACGCCTCCTTCGACGCGCGCTTTTCCGCTCTGGCCCGCCGCTACACCTACAGGGTGTCGGACGCGCCAGACCCGCTGGCGCGCTGGGACCGCCTGTGGGTCGACGAACCCCTCGACGACCAGGCGATGAATGACGCCGCGGCGCCCCTGCTCGGGCAACACGACTTCCTCGGATACTGTCGCCCCCGCGAGGGAGCGACAACTATCCGCACCCTCCGCACGCTGCGCGCGGTGCGAGAGACGGACGGAACCCTCGCCTTCCGCGTCGAAGCGGACGCATTCTGCCACTCGATGGTTCGCTCCCTCGTGGGAGCGCTGCTCCTCGTCGGATCGGGAGCGCGCGACATCGACTACCCCGCGCGGGTGCTCGGTGCGCGTTCGCGAGCGAGCGCGGCTCCCATCGCGCCCGCTCACGGACTGACCCTTGAAGGGGTGGATTACCCCGCGCCCGAGGAATGGGCAGCCCGAGCCGCGCAGGCGCGAGCCAGGCGGGACTCCTGCTGCGGCGACGATGCCTGAGGAATGTGACACAGTAGCCGCCGCGCTTTGACCGTCGGCGCGTGCGCCGATAATATGGCTAGTGCTGTGCGTCAGCAGAGCACCTAGTGTCTCCCACTCGCTAGGAAGCCTCGCCGACGCCTCGCGCGAACCGTTTCATCGCGGACGCCCCCGAAAAATCGGCGCGGCGTCCCATGACCAACAAGAATTGAAGGTTACGCCCGTGCGCACCTAT
>ERZ773069.2120-NODE-2120-length-10641-cov-7.390232_pt1 | contig 10641 bp, 7 predicted proteins | sample MGYA00580619_ERZ773069 | MGnify/ENA primary metagenome ERZ773069 (study PRJEB29015, sample SAMEA2738007) | human oral metagenome | biome: human oral; feature: human-associated habitat; material: dental | place: China | collected 2108 ...
CCCCGCCATTTCCTCCGCTCTCGGTCAAAAGGGCAATCGCGACTTAGCGATGCCCCGCGGCCTTGTCCCTCCGGTTCTCGCACTCATGGGAGGTGCGCACGGCCTGGGGAACGCGCACGCCCCCGAAGGTCCGCACGGGTCGAACGCCGCTCGAAGCCACGCAGAGCCGCCCCTCGTCGTCGCCGTCACGCCGACTGGCCGCGAGGCCGACGAATTGGTCGGCGCGCTTCGCGCCTATCTTCCCGAAGAAACGGTGGAGCTCTTTCCCGCCTGGGAAACGCTCCCGCACGAGAGGCTGTCGCCGCGTTCCGACACGGTGGCGCGCCGAATACTCGCCCAGCGCCGACTCGCCCATCCCGAGGACTTCGTCCCCCTTCGCGTGCTCGTCATGCCCGTTCGCGCGCTCTTGCAGCCGATTGCGGAGGGGCTGGGCGAGCTCAAGCCCGTGCGGGTCAGAACGGGCGACGTCGTCGATCTCGAATCCCTCGAACGCGCACTCGTCGACGCGGCATACTCCCGCGTCGACATGGTAGAAGGCCGGGGACAGTTCGCCGTTCGCGGAGGCCTCATCGACATCTTTCCGCCCACCGACCCCAGGCCCTCGCGCATTGAGCTTTTCGGCGACGACGTCGAAGAAATCCGCGTCTTCTCCGTTGCCGACCAACGATCGCTCGAAGCGAGGGACGAAGTGTACGCGCCCCCGTGCCGGGAAATCCTTTTGACCGCCGACGTCCGCGCCCGCGCCCGCGAACTCGTCGCGGAGCTCCCCGGCGCCGTCGACATGCTCGACAAGATCGCGGAGGGCATCGCGCCCGAGGGGATGGAGTCGCTCGCGCCCGTGCTCGTCGACATGGTTTCGGTGGTTGCCACGATCCCGAAGGGAGCTCGGATCGTGCTCGTCGAGCCGGAAAGAATCTCCCAGCGCGCCGATTCCCTCATTGCGACCACGGAGGAGTTTCTCTCCGCGGCCTGGAGTTCGGCGGCTGCGGGCGGAGCCGTGCCCGTCGACGTCGACAGGGCTTCCTTCGCCGATCTCGACGAGACGCGCGAGGCGGCGGACAAGCGTGGAATGGGATGGTGGACGCTCGCCGGCTTCTTCGACGGCCAGGGACGCTCCCAGGCCGACGCCGCCGAACCGAAGAAATTCATGGGGAAAGTCGACGAGGCGATCGCCGACGTCGCCGAGAAGGCCCGGGAGCGGTGGCGCTTGGCGCTCGCCGTCGAAGGGGCGGGCCTGGGCCGCCGCATGCGCGAACAGCTCGAGGAGGCTGGGGTCCCCGCGACATTCTCGGAGGACCTTGCCGAGCTCGAACCCGGCGTGTGCCACGTGACCGCGGCGCCCATCGCCTCGGGCTTCACGATGAAAGGCCAGCGCCTGGCGCTCTACGCCGCGGCGGACATCACGGGCAGAGGCGGATCGTCGACGCGCGACATGCGCAGGATGCCCGCGCGCAGGAAGAACGCCGTCGACCTTCAGGCGCTCAAACCCGGGGACTACGTGGTCCACGAGCACCATGGCGTGGGCCGGTTCGTCAAAATGGCCAAACGCTCGATCGGGGCGAGCCGCGAGACCCAGCGCGAGTACCTCGTCCTCGAATACGCCTCCACGCGCCGCGGCGCCCCGCCCGATCAGCTCTGGGTCCCCACAGACTCCCTTGACCAGGTCTCGCGGTACGCCGGCGGCGAGGCCCCGTCCCTGAACAAAATGGGCGGAAGCGACTGGGCCAAAACCAAGGCCGGCGCGCGGGCGGCGACCAAACAGATCGCCCAGGAGCTCGTGCGGCTCTACGCCGCGAGGCAGGCCGCCAAGGGATTCCAGTTCTCGCCCGACACCCCGTGGCAGCGCGAGCTCGAAGATTCCTTCGCCTACGTCGAAACGCCCGACCAGCTCCAAACCATCGACGAAGTCAAGGCGGACATGGAAAAGCCGACGCCGATGGACCGGCTCATATCCGGCGACGTCGGCTACGGCAAGACCGAGATCGCCCTGCGCGCGGCTTTCAAGGCGGTGCAAGACGGCAAGCAGGCGGCCGTCCTCGTGCCCACCACGCTGCTCGTCTCCCAGCATTACGAGACCTTCCGCGAGAGGTACTCGGGCTTTCCCGTGCGTCTGGCCCAGCTTTCGCGCTTCCAGTCCGAACGCGAGGCCGCCGAGACCGTCAGGGGGCTCGCCGACGGGACGGTCGATGTCGTCATCGGCACCCACCGTCTTCTCACCGGAAACGTGCGATTCAAGAACCTCGGGCTCGTGGTGGTCGACGAGGAGCAGCGTTTCGGGGTCGAGCACAAGGAAACCCTCAAACAGCTCTATCCCGACGTCGACGTCCTCTCGATGTCCGCGACGCCCATCCCGCGCACGCTCGAGATGGCTGTGACGGGCGTGCGCGAGATGTCCACGCTCGCCACTCCGCCCGAGGAGCGCCATCCCGTCCTCACATACGTGGGTCCGAAGGACAACAAGCAGGTGCTGGCTGCGATACGCCGCGAGCTGCTGCGCGACGGGCAGATCTTCTACGTCCACAACCGCACGGGCGATATGGCGCGGGTCGCTGCGCAGATCGGCGAGCTTGTGCCCGAGGCCCGGGTCGGCGTGGCCCACGGGAAAATGAGCGAGCACCAGCTCGAACTGGTCATCCAGGCCTTCTGGGACAAGGAGATCGACATCCTCGTCTGCACGACGATCGTCGAGACCGGGCTGGACATCTCCAACGCGAACACGCTCATCGTCGAGGACGCCGAGCGCTTCGGGCTCTCCCAGCTTCACCAGCTGCGCGGGCGCGTGGGCCGCGGGCGCGAGCGAGCATACGCCTATTTCCTCTACAACCCGGACAAGGCGATGACCGAAACGGCCCTTGAGCGCCTGCGCACGATCGCGGCCAACGCCGAGCTGGGCTCGGGCATCCAGGTGGCGATGCGCGATCTGGAGATCCGCGGCGCCGGCAACATGCTCGGCGGCGAGCAATCCGGCCACATCGCGGGAGTCGGATTCGACCTGTACGTGCGAATGGTCGCCGATGCGGTGGCGAGAATGCGCGGGAAGGCTTCCGAGGAGGAAGACGCCGACGTCGACGTCCGAATCGAACTTCCCGTGGACGCATATCTTCCGGAAGATTACGTCTCCTCGGAGCGGCTGCGCCTGGAGATTTACACGAAGATAGCGGAGGCCGGTTCGGAGGGCGAACGCGAGGCCGTCCGCGCGGAGATGATCGACCGTTACGGCAAGATCCCGCCCCAGGCCGAGCGCCTTTTCCGCATCGCCGGGTTGCGCGAAATGTGCAAGGAAGCCGGTCTGGCCGAGGTGACGATGATGGGAAAGAACATTCGCCTGGCGCCGGTCAATCTGCCCGATTCGCGGCAGGCTCGACTCAAGAGGCTCTATCCGGGCGCGATTCTCAAACCGGCTGTGCGCGTGGCGCTCGTGCCCGCGCCGGGGGATTCGAAGCGCATGGGCGAATCCTCGGTCGTTGAGGGCGACGACCTTCTCGACTGGGTGGGAATGCTCGTTCATTCAGTGTTCGTCGCGACCCTGGGATCTTCCGGGTAACATATAGTCCAGAATCGAGGGAAGGATCCGATGAAGACCAAGCTGGCCGCAAAGGCGTTCGCCGCCGTCGCTCTAGCGTGCACGGCTCTCGCCGGATGCACGAAGCCTGGAACCGCCGCCACCGTCAACGGCCGCCCGGTTTCGGAGCAGAGCGTCGACGAACTCGCGCAGCAGCTGAAGGAAAGCGGGCTGGGCAAGTCGCTGACCGCTTCGGGAGTCGACCTCTCCAGCCGGTTCCGGCTTCTCGGGTTCAGGGTCACGATCACGGCCGTCGGCCCGGCCGTCGACAAGGCGAGCGAGAAGCTCGACGCCTCCCAGAAAGACCAGATCCTGCGACAGTGCAAGAAGGGCCTGAACACGTCGTCTGAACTTCCGTCCGACGTCCAGAGGTACTGCTTGGCCCGAGCGTTGACTTCGGGGCAGCCTGCGTTCCAAAAGGAGATAAGCGGCATACTGGCCGACATGAAGGTCGAGTACAGCAAACGATACGGGGTTGCAGACAAACAGAAGGGACTCGAGCTTCCCGAGTACCTGACCCTTCGACGCGGATAGGCCGCGCTTTGCGCGCCGAATTCGTCGAATGCCGGCTTGAATTCGTCGAATGACGACGACGTCGGGTGCGGCTTTAGTCCCGAGGTCCCATTCGTCTCATCCCGGCTCGGCGTCGCTGATCAAAATGAGAGATGAGTAACTGGCCTCGGCTGCCACCGCGCCCCGTTCTGCGGGAGAATAGAAAAAGGGTTATTCCCAGCCGAGACGGCTCGCATCGCCGTCGCGCACACTACAGTTAGGAGTGGCTGTGGCCATCATTGTTGATCTTTACTCCCGCGAGATCCTTGACTCCCGCGGAAATCCCACCGTCGAGGTCGAGGTTGAACTCGAGGACGGCACCCGCGCCCGGGCCGGCGTGCCCTCCGGCGCGTCCACCGGCGCATTCGAAGCCGTCGAGCGCCGCGACGGCGACGCCGCCCGCTACCTGGGCAAGGGAGTTGAGGGCGCGGTAGCGGCCGTCAACGAGGACATTCGCCCCGAGATCGCCGAATCCTTCGACGCCGAGGACCAGCGCGGAATCGACAGCTTCCTCATCGCCCTCGACGGCACGCCCAACAAGGCCAAGCTCGGCGCCAACGCCATCCTCGGCGTGTCCATCGCCGTGGCCAAGGCCGCCGCCAAGTCCGCGGGCCTGCCGCTTTACCAGTACCTCGGCGGCCCGAACGCCCATGTCCTTCCCGTCCCCATGATGAACATCCTCAACGGCGGCTCCCACGCGGATTCGAACGTCGACATCCAGGAGTTCATGATCGCCCCCTACGGCGCCGACTCGTTCAAGGAGTCCCTGCGCTGGGGGTCTGAGGTCTACCACTCGCTCAAGTCCGTGCTCAAGGAGCGCGGCCTCGCCACCGGCCTCGGCGACGAGGGCGGCTTCGCCCCCAACCTCGAGTCGAATGCCGCCGCGCTCGACCTCATCTGCGAGGCCATTGAGAAGGCCGGCTTCAAGCCCGGCGCCGAGGTCGGCCTCGCCCTCGACGTCGCCTCCTCGGAGTTCTTCGCCGACGGCAAGTACACCTTCGAGGGCGGGGCCAAGGACACCGACTTCATGGTGGACTACTACAAGAAGCTCGTCGCCGAGTACCCGCTCGTCTCCATCGAAGACCCGCTCTCCGAGGACGAGTGGGACGCGTGGAAGGCCCTGACCGACGTCCTTGGCGACAAAGTCCAGATCGTCGGCGACGACTTCTTCGTCACCAACCCCGAGCGCCTCGCCAAGGGCATTGACCTGGGCGCGGCCAACGCCCTCCTCGTGAAGGTCAACCAGATCGGAACGATCTCCGAGACCCTCGAGGCGGTCGAGATGGCCCATCGCAACGGCTACCGCACGATGACCTCTCACCGTTCCGGCGAGACCGAGGACACGACGATCGCCGACCTGTCCGTGGCCACCAACGCCGGCCAGATCAAGACCGGCGCCCCGGCTCGCGGCGAGCGGATCAACAAGTACAACCAGCTCCTGCGCATTGAGGACCAGCTGGGCGAGAACGCCGTTTTCGCCGGCCGCGGCTCCTTCCCGCGCTACAAGGGCTGACCTCTCGGCGGGCCGACGTCGGGTTTGAGTCGAAAGGCCGCCACTCACGCGGCGGCTCCGGCAACGAGCCGGCGTCTGCCAGTTGACGCGAAGAATGCCCCCGGAGAGTTCCGGGGGCATTCCCTTGCCTTCAGGCCGCGGCCTCGCTTCTCAAATTTGGCCCTGCTCCATCAGATTTTGCGATCGTTTTCCAGGCCCCGCTGTCGCTTTCAGATCTTGCGGCCGGGGGTGAGAATGTTGTTGGGGTCGAGCGCCTGCTTGATCGCCCTCTGCACCGAGCGCGTGTCGGGGCTGAGCAAGTGGTCGATCTCGGCGTGCTTGAGGTGGCCGATCCCGTGCTCGCCGGAGACCACGCCCTCCATGCCGATTGCCATGCGGCAGACCTCGTCAAGCAGGGACTCGGCCGCGGCCGCCTCCTCGGTCCCTTCGCCGCACTCGACGATCGGGTGGATGTTGCCGTCGCCCGCATGGGCGAGAATCGAGACTTTCCGGCCACGTTTGACCGAAATCTCCTCGATTCCGTGGATGGCCTCCGCAAGGCGGGAAATCGGCACGGAGACGTCACCGATCACCTGCATGCCATTGGCCGACAGGGCTGGATAAGCGTCTCTGCGCACCTGGAAGAGCCGCGTGCCCTCCTCGAATTGCACGGCCGTCGCCCCGTATTCGCGGCACACCTGCGCGTACTCCTCGACTACCCTCTTCGCGTTCTCACCTTCGGCCTGCCCGAGCAGAAGCGCAGCGCCCGGCTGGGGGATCTGGAGGTCGGGATTGCGCTTGTTGACCAGTTCGACCCCGAGGGCGTCGATGAGTTCGAGGGAGACCGGGCGAGGCTCGCACGCGCGAAGCATGACGGTGGCGTATCCGGCGTCCTCCGCCGAATCGAAGCAGGCGAAGAACGTGTAGTTGTCATACTGATTGAGCGGCTCGATGCGGATGACGGCCTGGGTGATGACGCCCAGCGTCCCCTCCGAGCCGATGAAAAGCTCTTTGAGGTTGAGGGACGAAACGTTCTTGATGGTCTTCGACCCGACGTGGATCACTCTGCCGTCGGCGAGCACCACCTCGAGCGCGCGAACCCAGTTGATCGTCACGCCGTGGCACACGGCCCGCAGGCCTCCGGCGTTGGTGGCGATGTTGCCGCCCACCGAGCACATCGAGGCCGACGCCGGGTCGGGGGCGAAGAAGAAGCCTTCCTTGGCCAGCTCCTTGTTGAGCTGGGCGTTGATGATTCCGGGCTCGACGACGGCGATCCCGTTCTCGTGGTCGATCTCGAGGATGCGGTTCATGTTGTGGAGGGCGACGATGAGGCCGCCCGGATAGGAGACCGCCCCTCCGGCGAGCCCTGATCCGCCCGTGCGGACCGAAACGGGGACCTTGTGGGCGTTCGCCCATGCCAAAGCGATTGAAACGTCTTCCGTCCTGTCGGCAAATACGGCGCCGAGCGGCTCGCCCTCAGGGAGCATCCAGGACATGTCTTTGCCATACGGCTCGATGGCGCGTTGATCCGTGACGAAGCGTTCGCCGAGTTTGTCGCGAAGCTCCTGAAGGTCGTCCGTGGTGATGGGCATGTTCCCTCTTTCTATGCACTCGTTCGTCATTGAGCGACTGTCCGGGGTGCGGTCCCGGAGGTGCGTAGGTGATATAGCTTACATGAAGATTTTACCTTCGGAGCGACGAGATGTCAGATGTGTACACATTGCCAGGACAGGATGTGACGGCGTGTATGCGGGATTTGTGGGGTCCAGACGCCAGAGGCAACCGGAAAGGCGCTGCGGCGGCGAGCGCGAGGGATCGGCACGGCCTCGCCTCCGAACCGTTGCGGCCGGCACACGTGTTCGTGCCGGAACCTGCCGGAGGCCGCCCGTAGAATTGCTCCTATGAATTCCCGCCAGCCCGCGTCTCGTCGCCCTCGCAACAGCCGACCTCGCAAGCGTTCTGCGCCCTCCGCGCGTTCGGGGGAGAGCTCGCGTTCGACGTCGAACGGCCGAATCCGAAAGGAGAGGCCCTCCGGGCGTCAAGGCGCAAACCCTCGAAATGCACGTTCCCAACAGCGCCCGGGGGTTCGGCGAGCCGATAGGCGGGAGGGCCGGCGACGCTTCGAGACGCGGCGCTCGATCGTCATACCCGGTTCAAAGGGCACATATCAGATTTCTTTGAGGATGCTCACCGTCGCTCTGTTCGCCGTTGTCGCCCTCATCGTCGTCCTGCCCACCTTTGCCAGATATCTGGACAAGCAGCAGGAGCTTCGCGACGCCAAGTCGCGTCTGTCCACCGTCCAAGAGCACAACGCCGAGCTCGAGCGCGAGTTGAAGCTGTGGAAGGACGACGACTACGTCAAGACCCAAGCCAGAAAGCGCCTCGGATACGTCATGCCCGGGCAGACGCTCTACGTCGTCACGGATCCCTCGAGGGGCACGGCGACGGAACGGCTGCAGAAGAAGGTCGACTCCGTCAACAGGAAGCGCAGGGCGGCCACCCCGTGGTACACGACCATGTGGGACTCTGTGAAAATCGCGGGGCAGAGCGGAAAGGCAGACAACGTCGACGACGTTCCGGTCGTCGGAGGGAAAGGCGGCGCAAACAAGTGATCGAGGATCTTGCGGCCATAGCGACTCATGCGACGCCCGTCCTTCCCGGGGACATCGAGGCGATCGAAGCCCAGCTCGGCAGACGCCCGCGGGGCCTCGTCGGAATAGGCGCGAGATGCGCGTGCGGCGCCCCGGCGGTGACGGTCACCGAGCCTCGTTTGCCGGACGGCACGCCGTTTCCCACTCTTTTTTACCTGACGCTTCCGAGCGTTGTGTACGGAATGTCCCGTCTGGAGGCCGAAGGCTGCATGGCGGAGCTCAACGCGCGCTTGGCTGAGGACGCCGGCCTTGCCGCAGGACACCGCGCCGCGCACGCCGATTACATCGAGCGCAGGCGCCTCCTTGGGGATGTGCCCGAGATCGCCAATGTGAGCGCCGGCGGGATGCCCAACCGCGTGAAATGCCTCCATGCTCTGGCGGCCTATTCCATGAGCGTCGGGGAGGGCGTGTGCCCGGTCGGCGATCTCGCTTTGAGGGCCGTGGCGTGGGATCCGGCCGTGTGCCGTTGCGGCGAGGGCTCGCAAAGCGCCGCTTCGGGAGCCCAGAGTGCGGCTTCGGGCGGCGAGGGCGGCCAGAGTGTTCTAGGGCGGGCCGAGTGAGCGTCGCGGGCATCGATTGCGGAACGAATTCGATACGTCTGCTCATCGCCGAGGCAGCTCCCGACGGCTCTTTGCGCGACCTCGTCCGAGAGATGAAGGTGGTGCGGCTAGGCCAGGGAGTCGATCGGACGGGCGAGTTTGCGCAGGAAGCCCTCGAACGCGCTTTCGCGGCGGCAGAAGAATACGGGGAAGCTTGCCGCGCCCACGGCGTTACGTCGATTCGCTTCGCGGCGACGTCGGCCGCGCGCGATGCGCGCAACCGCCTAGCTTTCGTGGAGGGGGTTCGCTCGCGGTTGGGAGTGTCCCCGCAGATTCTCAGCGGAGAAGAGGAGGCTCGGGTCGGCTTTGCCGGCGCGATTTCAGGGATGCCGCCCGGAACGGAGAGCCCCCTGCTGGCCGTCGATTTGGGCGGCGGTTCCACGGAGATCGCCTTGGGGACGATGACGGGAGAGCTGCTCGGGGCGTACTCGATGGACGTCGGGTGCGTGCGGATGCATGAGAGGCACCTTGGCGCGGACGTGCCCGATTCGCAGGCTGTGGAGGCCGCGCGCAGGGATGTAAATCTGGCGCTTGACGCCGCAGAGGAGCACGTCGACCTCGGAGCCGCCAAGGGTCTCATCGGCTTGGCCGGCTCGGTCACCACGATCACGGCGAAGGCTTTGGGGCTTCGATCCTATGATCCCGAGCGCATTCATGGAACTGTTCTGAGCGTCGATGAAACGCTTGCGACCTGCGAGTGGTTTTTGAGTTCGACGCGCGCCGAGCGCGAGGCGCTCGGATTCATGCATCCCGGCAGGGTGGACGTCATACCCGCCGGAGCGCTCGTCTGGGGCGAGGTCGTCGCAAGGGCGGCGGCCAGAATTCGCGAAGCCGGAGGCGAGCTTGCAGGCATCACGACGTCGGAACACGACATCCTCGACGGCCTGGCGATGTGGGCCGCGCGCGACCCCCAGCCTCCGAGCTGGCGGGGGAGCGAGCCGTCGCCCAGTAGGGGCTGATCAGCCTTAGGGCTTCGGACGGCGTCCGCGGCGGTCGCCCCACGCTCCCCAGACCACGGCTCCGATGGGGCGCAGGATGAAGGACATGGCGAAGATGGCGAAGGTGGACATCAGCCTCACCGAGGCGTCGGTGTCAGGGAAGAAGACTCTTCCGATGACGTCCGCGAGGTAGCCGTAGGACGCGTAGTCGAACCACTCGATGAAGTTCCCGATGAAGCTCGCCGTAGCAGCGCGCCTCAAGGTACGGGCCCGCTCAGGATCCTGGTGATGATCAGTAGCGCTTCCGTGGGTATCAATATTCATTGCCTGCGGCTCCAGATGTGTTTGTCGGGATTATGCGGGTGCTATTTGCCTGTACAGCCGATAATGGCACCCGCCCGCCTGCGGCCGCAGAATGAGCGACCTGCAGGCAGGCGCCTCGGTTGTCAGCCGGCCGATGCGCGTGACCTTGTCACGACATCCAGGACGATTGGCGCCATTCCGCCCCCGATCACGAGCAGCCCTCCGACGACCCCGGCTGGACTGAGCGGCTCGTGCCATACCAGAAGCCCCAGGACGATCACCACCGGGCACTCCCAGTAGGAGATCGTAGAGTACTCTACGGCAGGCAGGTTGCGCCCGGCGACGATGAGGAAGCCCAGCGCGAACAGACCGCAGACGATGAAGAGTGCGGCTGCCCAGATCCAGTTGGTGGTAGTGAAGGATGCTACGCCGTGCCAAGGGCGCATGATGATGGACATCACCAGTGTAGCAAAGGACGCCCAGAAGAAGTTCCAGACGCCACGAACCGCTGAATCCACATCCTTGCGGTACCCGTAGAAGAACA
>ERZ773069.2121-NODE-2121-length-10638-cov-83.217991_pt1 | contig 10638 bp, 10 predicted proteins | sample MGYA00580619_ERZ773069 | MGnify/ENA primary metagenome ERZ773069 (study PRJEB29015, sample SAMEA2738007) | human oral metagenome | biome: human oral; feature: human-associated habitat; material: dental | place: China | collected 2108 ...
CCGGGTTGGCGGACTTGGCGCTCTGGTAGAACATCTGGACGCCAACGAAGGGCTGGGCGGCCTGCGAGCCAGCCGAGGGGATCGGCATGACGGACACGTCCATGCCAGCCTCACGGAAGGCGGCGACGTTCCACGGGCCGGTCACCGTGTAGGCAGCCTTGCCATCGAGGAAGGCCTGCTTAGCGATGTCGGCGGTGATGGACGGGGAGAGCACACCCGCGTCGCCCTGAGCCTTCAGCCAGTTGGCGAAATCGCTGCCGCCGGAGCCGCCCATGGCCAGCTCGGAGGTGTACTCGCCGTCAGCGTTCGTGTTGAAAACAGGGGCTCCGAAGGAGGTCTGGAAGCCGTAGAAGTGGTAGGGATCGCCCTTGTCGCCCATCTGGATAATGAAGGGGTACTCAACGCCGGTGGTCTTACCGGAGGCGATCATGTCGTCGTAGGTCTTGGGCTCATCCTTGGTGAGCGCGTTGTTACGCACCAGGGCGACGGACTCGATGGCGTAGGGAACGCCGTAGGTCTGGCCGTTGTAGGTCACGCCCTTGACGGCGACGTCGGCAAACTGGGACTTGGCCTCGCCCAGGTCGACGGGGGCGACGACGCCGTTAGAGACGAGCGCGCCGAGCTTGTCATGGGCCATGACGATCAGGTCGGGGCCGTTGCCGGTGGGAACCTGAGTGGTGAACTCGGTGTCCATGTCCGACTCGGACTTCTGGACGACATCCACCTTCACGCCGGTCTTGGCGGTGAAGTCCTCGGCGATGGTCTCAACCTGCGTGAAGCGGGTGTCATCCGCCCAGATGGTCAGCGTTGCCACCGCATCGCCGCTGTTGCCAGAGGACGACGAGGAAGAGGGGGTCGTTCCGTTGTTGCAGGCGGCCAGGGCGGTAACCGCCGCGAAGACGCCGAGTGCTGCGATGCCACGTCGCATTATTACTCCTGTGTTGGTCAGGTGGTCGCCTCCATCAGCGACCCGCTACAAGGTTCACTGTAATACCCTCGATTTTGTTTCTGCAACAATTTTCGCAATTGTGTGCAAGCTGTTACATTTATAGGGAAACAGCCGCGCACGAAGACCCAAAGGAGCGTTGATTCGATGACGAAAAATCGCACGAGCATGGCCGACATCGCCATGCACGCGGGTGTCTCAACTGCAACTGTTTCACGGGTTTTCAACGGCGTCGGACAGGTCTCCGAAGACACTCGCCGCAGGGTCCTCACCGCGATTGACGAGCTGGGATACGACCGCCCGGCTGCCGAGCGCACACCAAGTACGCCCACGATCGGTGTCATCGTGCCCGAGCTCACGAATCCAATCTTTGCATCCTTCGCACACCACCTCCAGGAGGAGATTTCGCGCGCGGGCGGCATCGCCCTCATCCGTTCGCAGACACCGGGAGCGACGTCTGAGTTCGATCACCTCTCCTCGCTCATCGAACACCGTGTGAACGGACTCATTTTCGTCTCAGGCCGACACGCAGATCTACTCTCAGACCTCGCGCCGTACCACGACGCCGCCGCACGCGAGATCCCCTTTGTGACGATCAATGGCGCCCGCCCGGAGGTCCCGGCACCCGACTTTTCCACAGGGGACGCGCTCGGCATCCGCGCGGCGGTCGCGCACCTGCACGAACTGGGACATACGCGCATCGCTCTCCTGACGGGGCGCACGCACATCGTCCCGGCCCTGCGCAAGGCCGAGGCCTTTACCCAGGTCATGGGCGAGCTCATCGGCGACCACTCCCCCATCATCGAAGAAACTTTCTACACGTACGAGGCCGCGGCCGCCCACACGCACGCACTCCTCGAGCGCGGCGCCACTGCGATCATCACCGGCTCTGACCTGCAGGCCCTCGGCGCGATCCGCACGATTACCTCACTCGGCCTATCGGTTCCGGGCGACATCTCGGTGATCGGCTTCGATGATTCATTCCTCATGGGCCACCTGGATCCGGCTCTGACGACGATTCACCAGCCCGTCCCATCGATCGTCTCATCGGCGGTGCGTAGCCTCTTCGAAGCCCTGCGTACGCCAGACTACGTACCCACGCACGCTGACTACGTTTTCTCACCTGATTTGATCGTGCGAGGATCGACCGGGCACGCGCACTAGCACTCGCAACGAGGTCCGATCTCCGAGAATGACTTGACAAAGATTCTCAATTACAAAGAGAATGATTCTCATGTCGAAGAGAATCCTTGCTGCCGCATGCGCGGCCGCCACAGCGCTCGCTCTGTCCGCCTGCTCCTCCACGGCCTCGTCCTCTGGTAGCTCCTCCAAGGACGAGCCCCTGACCGTCATGGCCTCCTTCTACCCGCTGAAGTACCTGGCCGAAAAGATCGGCGGCGAGCACGTCACCGTCACCTCCCTGACTCCCGACGGCGCCGAGCCCCACGACCTCGAGCTCTCCCCCAAGATGGTCGACTCTCTGTCCTCCGCGGATGCGGTTGTGTACCTCGCGGGCTTCCAGGGCGCAGTCGACGAGGCGATCGAGCAGCAGGCCCCCAAGACCGTCATTGACGTCTCCCCCGCTGCAGAGCTCATTGAAGCCGGCGCTGACGCCAACCACCCCGCCGAAGAAGAGGAAGAGGGCACCGACGAGGCCCAGTCCGACGAGGCCGAGGGCCACGACCACGAGGGCCACGAGCACCACCACGACATGACCGCGGACCCGCATTTCTGGCTGGACCCCGTGCGTATGGCGAAGGCCGCGACCCTGGTGGGCGATAAGCTCGCCGAGGCCGACTCCGTCCACGCCGACACCTACAAGGCCAACGCGAAGGCCCTCTCCGAGGAACTGACCACGCTGGGCGATACCCTCGTCTCGAAGACCTCGACCTGCAAGGTCAAGACGTTCGTGACCGCACATACCGCTTTCGGATACCTCGCGGATCGCACCGGCCTGAGCCAGGTCGGCATCTCCGGCCTCGACCCCGAGTCCTCCCCCTCCCCCGCCCGCCTGGCCGAGATCGCCCAGATCGCGAAGGATCAGGGCGTGACCACGATCTTCACCGAGGCCCTCATCGACCCCAAGGTCGCCCAGACCCTGGCCGACGACCTCGGCATCACGACCGCCGTCCTGGATCCGATCGAGTCCCAGACCGATGCATCCAAGGACTACGCCGCAACGATGAACTCCAACATTGATGCTCTGACGAAAGCTCTTGACTGCCAGTGACAACGACTTTCACTCCCACGACGGCGGGAGCCTCCCACGCGGAGGCGACCGCCGTCGTGCGTCTCGATAATCTACACGTGGCCTGGGATACAGACCTGATCCTGCACGGCATCTCGCTCGCCATTCCCGCTGGCCAGACCGTGGCGCTCACAGGGCCGAACGGCTCTGGCAAATCTACGACCCTCAAGGCCCTGCTCGGCACCGCGCCCATCACGAGCGGCGACGCAAGGCTCTTCGGGCACTCGGTCACCACCCGTCGCCGTGTCCCGTGGAACAAGATCGGCTACGTGCCCCAGCGCATCTCTTCGGGCGGCGCCATCAGTGCCAGCGCAATCGAGGTCGTTCGTTCGGGCTTGCTCGGGCCTCGTCGACTGTGGGCCCTGCCGGGCGACACCGCGAAGGCGATGACAGCCCTCGAGCGCGTCGGCATGGCTCACCGCGCCCACTCCCCCCTCAACATCCTCTCGGGCGGACAGGCGCAGCGCGTCCTCATTGCCCGCGCCCTTGTACGCCGCCCCGAGCTGCTCATCATGGATGAGCCGATGGCTGGAATCGACGCGGCCTCGCGCGCACGCCTGGCACAGATCGTCGCCGAGGCCAAGGCGGAGGGGACCACGATCCTCATTGTCCTGCACGAGCTGGGCGAGCTGGGCCCCCTCCTGGACCGAGAGCTGCACATCAGCGCGGGGCACGTCTCCTACGACGGCCCGCCCCACATCGAGGACGACCACGAACAGCACCACGGTGGCGGCGACCACTGCCACCCCACCATCGACCCCGGGGCCGCACCGACCGACCGCGGCCTCGTGAGTGGAATCTAGACGGGAGCGACGCATGATTGACGCACTGACGACACTCCTGTCCTCACCGATGATGCAGCGATCGCTGCTGGCTGCCCTCATCGTGGGCCTCACCGCCCCAATCATCGGCACGTATCTCGTGCACCGCAGGCTCGCGATGCTCGGAGACGGCATCGGACACATCTCTCTGACCGGCGTTGCGCTCGGCTGGCTGGTCGGCACGTTCGCAAATGTGAGCCCGGCCGACTCGTGGGCAATCCCGGGTGCGGTGATCATCTCACTGCTCGGCGCGATCACGATTGAGCTGGTGCGCCAGAGTGGCCGTACGTCCGGGGACACGGCCCTGGCCATGCTTTTCTACGGCGGCATCGCCGGCGGTGTCCTGCTGATCGGCCTGGCTGGTGGCACTTCCGCGCAGCTCAATTCCTATCTTTTCGGGTCAATCTCGACCGTGCGATGGAGCGACATCACGCTCATCACGATCCTCGGGATCGCGATCATGGCTCTCGGCGTGGGATTGGCTCCCGCACTCTTCTCGGTCACCAACGACGAGGACTTCGCGCGCTCGACAGGTCTACCCGTGCGCACGCTGTCCCTCCTGATCGCGGTTCTGTCGGCACTGACCGTCGCCGTTGCGATGCGCGTCGTCGGATCGCTGCTCGTCAGCGCCCTCATGGTCATCCCCGTCGCCATCGCACAGCTGGGCGCGCGTTCATTCCGCTCAACGATGGGCATAGCGATGGCTCTGGGCGTCATCATTTGCACGTCGGGCCTCTCCCTGACCTACTTCGTCGACCTCTCCCCCGGCGCAACGATTGTTGTGGGAGCCATCGTTTCGTACGCGATTGCTTTCGGGATCAGGGCTATTGTGGATCGTGTCCGCAGGGTGCGCAGGATCCGCACGGCACGTGGCCACAACCAGCACCCTGAGCACGAACAGACCGCTCACGCAGACGCATGACGACGGAGGGAACACCATGCAGCGCATGACGAAGCAGCGTCAAGCAGTCCTCGACGAGCTCACGCGCGTCAGCGACTTCCGCAGCGCCCAACAGATCTTCGAAGACCTGCACGGTCAGGGGCAGCGCGTGGGGCTGGCGACCGTCTACCGCTCGCTCCAGAGCCTCGCGGAGGAGGGACAGGTTGACACGCTGCGCTCCTCCGACGGCGAGGCCCTCTACCGCTCGTGTACGACGCACCATCATCATCACCACCTGGTGTGCCGCAAATGCGGTTTCACCGAGGAGATCGAGCAGTCGCAGATCGAGTCGTGGGTGGAGTCCGTCGCAACCGTGCACGGGTTCAGCGACGTTGAGCACTCGTTGGAACTGTTTGGCGTGTGCAGCTCCTGCCGCGCCGAGAGCTAACGGCGCGATACATGCACGAAGAGGCCTGGGAGGCGGATACACTCCCGGGCCTTTTCTCCACCCCGCCTCACAGGTTAGGATAGGCTTCGTTTGCTGAGCCTCACTCTGGGAGCGTCATGTTTACCGCCGGTATCGACTCCATGGTCCCCGCCTTCGCACGCGAGGGCATCTGGCTCTTCGTCTTCCTTTTCATGGTCGTCCTCTTCCGCGCCCAGCTCACCTATTGGCTGGCGCGCGGTGCCGCCTCGGGCGCGGTTCGAGCGAACGGGCGCCACGGTTTCGTCGGCGCCGTCGCACGCTGGTTCGATGGCCCCATTCCCCGCAAGGGCGCGGCCATCCTGGACAAGTGGGGAATCATCGTCATTCCCCTGTGCTTCCTGACGGTCGGCATCCAGACCGCCGTCAACGCGGGCGCAGGACTCGTGCGCATGCGCTGGAGCACCTACACGTTCGCAATGATCCCGGGGTGTATCCTCTGGTCTCTCCTGTATGGCCTGGGCATGCTCGCGGTCTTTGCGGCCGCGATCCGCGCAGCTGCCGGCTCCCCCTGGGGGTGGGCGGGCCTCGCCCTCATCGCCATGCTGATCGCCGCGAAGATTGCGCGGGGCCACCGCAAGCGCCGCAGGGTGAACGCCGCGCTCGCAGCAGACAGTGCGGATAACGACTAGGAGCTGGCGACACGGTCGACGGCACCGCCGAAGCGACGATCACGGCCCGCGAACTCTTCCAGACACCCCCACAGCTCTTCACGGTCGAAGGCCGGCCAGGGCGTGTCGACGAACATCATTTCGGCGTATGCCATCTGCCACAGCAGATAGTTGGAGAGGCGCTGTTCGCCCGACGTACGGATCATGAGGTCGACGTCGGGAACGTCTGGCAGGTAGAGGTGGCGCGACAGTGTCTTTTCGGTGACGCCGCGCGGGCTCAGGCGCCCGGCAGCGACGTCCTCGGCGATGGATCTGACGGCGTCGGCAAGCTCAGCGCGCCCGCCGTAGTTGACGCACATGACCAGGTCAAGGGCCTTGCAGTGGGAGGTCGCCTGATCGGCCTTCTCCAGCGCGTTGATGACGCTCTTCCACAGCTTGGGCCGACGCCCGCTCCACCGCACGTGCACGCCCCACTGGGCGAGCTGGTCGGTGCGCCGCGCGAGCACGTCGGAGGCGTAGTTCATGATGAAGGAGACCTCGGCGGGCGAGCGCTTCCAGTTTTCGGTCGAGAACGTATAGACGCTCAGGTAGCGCACGCCCGCGTCAATGGCACCGGCAATCGTGTCCATGAGCGCATACTCCCCCGCGCGATGCCCCTCGGTGCGTGCCAGGCCTCGACTGTTGGCCCAACGACCGTTCCCGTCCATGATGAGAGCGACGTGCGCCGGGGCTTCACCCTTACGAAAGACGGGTGCATCGCGGTGCCACTGGCCGGGCCCGAGCAGCGGCGCGGTGGGGTCGTGAGGGGCGCGGTCCATAGGAGTGGGTCGCAGGTCCGTCATGAGTGACTCCTATCGATGACGCTCAGCGAGCGCAGGCGGCGTTCCAGATGCCATTGAGTGTACGAGGAGATGAGGCCCGAGGCCTCAGTGCGCGCGTAGGGTTCGCACCGGTCGGCCCGCTCCCAGTCGCCGCTGAGCAGTTGGCCGAGGAGGGCGACGGTGTCGGGCGCGGGCGAGGAGGCGCCGGGCGGGCGGCAGGTATCGCAGACGGTGCCGCCGTCGGGGATGGAGAACGAGGAGTGGGGTCCCTGGGTGCCGCACACGGCGCAGTCGAAACAGGAGGGCGCCCATCCGGCCAGGGCGAGGGCACGCAGCGTGTACGAGGTACGAATGAGGGTGGGGTCATGGCGCCCCCTCGCGAGGGCGTTGAGTGCGCCCAGAAGAAGCAAGTACTGGGAATGCGTGCCGTCCTGCGCATCCGTCGTGAGGCGTTCGGCGGTTTCAACGACGACGGTAGCCGCGAGGTAGAGATCGTAGTTGGCGGCGATCGCATCGCCGTATTGGGCGATGGATGCAACCTGGGTCAGAGTATCGAGGGTGCGGCCGCGGTGCAGCTGGGCGTCGATAACGGAGAAGGGTTCGACGCGCGCGCCGAACTTTGAGGTCGTCTTGCGCACTCCCTTGGCAACGGCACGCACCTGGCCATGCTCAGCGGTGAGAAGCGTGATGATGCGATCCGCTTCGCCCAGCTTGTGGGTGCGCAGGACGATCGCCTCGTCTCGATAGGACTTCATCACACGGACATTGTGTCACGCCGACACAGTGGCAGTGACGTGATGCCCGCATACATCGCAGGGCGCGAAATTAATTGTGAAGTGCACTGTCACATCCATCGACAAGCCCACAGGCGGGCGCTGACAACAATATATGAGAAACTGACAGCGTGGTCGGTTACACAGCCGGCAAATGATTTTCGAGTAGATAGTTTCTTCGTAACTGGTTATGATTTACTCATAACCGTTGAAGGAAGGATACAGATGGCACCCCCGATCGATGCCCGCGAAAAGCTTGGCACTGCACTGCGTCAGGCACTGACCCAGACCCCCCTGTCAAAGATCTCTGTCAGCGCGCTGACACGCTCCGCGGGGGTCACCCGTCAAGCGTTCTACTACCACTTCAACTCGCTCAGCGACCTGAACGCCTGGGTTTTCCGCGCGGAAGTCACATCGCGCCTGACCGCCAGTTCGGGAGAATGGCTCGACGCCATCGAAGCGACCATGACGTGGATGCACGCCCATCGCGACGAGACCGCCGCCGCCATGAAGGCCATCGAGGCGAACGACCTGTGGGCATTCCTGGTCTCCCACATTCAGGAGCTCATCGAGTCCCGCCTGCCCGGCTCCGCCTCAGCTACGGCGCGCGACGTCGTCGCCCAACACTTCGCGCTGGCGACCACCGCCCACATGGCGCAATGGATGCTCTCCGGCCTGGAGGTCAACCCCTCGCTCGCGATTGCGCGCATGCGAGTGCTCATGACCGACCAGACCACCCCCACCCTGGCTCGCCTGGCCAAGTAACGCGGTTATTCCCACCAACCGAACAGGGACAGACACACAGCTCTGTCAGCCCCGACCTCGTCCAGATGGCGAGGTCGGGGCTGAACCATACACTCTGCTTCCACACAATGCCGTTTCCGGATGCATACAAGCCAATCTGAGCTATACAATTGGTCAGCCGCACATTGCACTGAAATTTCGCAGATCCGCGATTCAGCCTGTACGGTTTGCTCGTAACCTCTCTTTTCATGTCGACGAGGATCTCCGATGCCCCACACCGATGCGAAAACGATGCTCGCGCACGCCCTGCGCGACGCACTCCAGACCGTCCCCCTGTCGAAGGTGACCGTCTCCGGCCTCACGCGCACCGCCGGCGTGACCCGCCAGGCCTTCTACTATCACTTCGCCGACATCCGCGACCTGACCGTATGGGTTTTCAAGCGCGAGGTTGCCAACCAGATCGAGGCCCACTCCGGCTACGAGGACTGGTCCAAGGGACTGCTCGCCATGCTCACATGGATGCAAGCTCACCCCGAAGAGACACGCTCCGTCGTCTCAACCCTGTCCATGGAAGATCTCCAGGTCTTCCTCTACAAGCAGATACGCGCCGTCATGGAGCCCATCGTCGACCACGACAGCAACGATCTGACCCTCCGCGCGGACGACCGCGAGTTCATCACAGAGCACTTCACGCTCAGCGTGCTCGGACACGTATCCCAGTGGCTCGCCTCCGACATGAGCGCTGATCCCACCCTCCTCACGGAGCGAATCTCCCGCATCCTTGCCGGGCAAGTACGTCGCAGCCTCGAGCTCTTCGCACACTCCCCCGCCTCCTGAGGGCCCACCTCCTGAGGGCACTGACACATACGAAGGACCCCGACCTCGTCACCATAAACGAGGCCGGGGTCCCCATCGCTGTCGCGCGCGCTCAGCGCAGGGCGCGATTCACCGCCGAGATGACGGCCTTGTAGGACGCGCGAGTGATCGAGGAGTCGATGCCGACGCCCCACACGATCTGGCCATCCACGGCCGCCTCCACGTAGGCGGCAGCGCGCGCGTCGCGGCCCTGGCTCATCGCGTGCTCGGAGTAGTCGAGGATGCGCACATCCAGGTCAAACTCGTGCAGCGCCGACACGAACGCGTCGATCGGACCCTTGCCCTGTGCGTGAACCTTCACGACCTCGCCGTTGTCGGTGAGCGTCGCGTTGAGCTCGACATGCTCATCATCCATGGTGCCCACCTGCGAAGAGCGCAGATCGAAACGACCCCACGACTCCAGGCCCGGCGCAGCGTTCGTCGGCAGGTACTCGTCGGCGAAGATCTGCCACAGCAGATCCGCGTTGATCTCGCCGCCGTAGGTGTCCGTGTGGCGCTGGACGATGCGAGAGAACTCCACCTGCAGGCGCCGCGGCAGCTCGAGGGCGTGCGCCGTCGACATGAGGTAGGCGACGCCTCCCTTGCCGGACTGCGAATTCACGCGCACCACGGCCTCGTACGAGCGGCCCACGTCGTGCGGGTCGATCGGCAGGTAGGGCAGCTCCCACACAACCGCTTCCTCGTCGCCACCAGCCGCGTCGACCTTGGCCTTGCGGGCGGTGAAGCCCTTCTTGATCGCGTCCTGGTGCGAACCGGAGAAGCTCGTGTAGACGAGGTCGCCGACGTAGGGGGCTCGCGGGGAGGTCTCCATCTGCGTGCAATGTTCAACCGTGCGACGGATAGCGTCCACATCGGAGAAGTCGATGCCCGGATCGATGCCCTGGCTGAACAGGTTCAGCCCCAGCGTCACCAGGTCGACGTTGCCGGTACGCTCACCCTGACCCAGCAGACAGCCCTCGATACGATCCGCACCCGCCAGCAGCGCCAGCTCGGCCGTGGCCACGCCCGTGCCGCGGTCATTGTGCGGGTGCACGGACAGCGCCACGTACTCGCGGCGGCTCAGGTTACGGCTCATCCACTCGATCTGGTCGGCGAACACGTTCGGGGTCGCGCGCTCAACCGTGGAGGGCAGGTTCAGGACAATCTCGCGTCCCTCGCCCGGCTCCCACACGTCCATGACGGACTCGCACACCTCAAGGGCGAAATCCAGCTCGGTATCCACGAAAATCTCGGGCGAATACTCAAACCCGAAGATCGTCTCATCACCCAGGCGCTTCTCAGCCTGCGCGATCACCTCGCGCGCGCCAAACTGGGCCAGCTCAATCGTCTGCGCCCTATCCGCGTGGAAGACAACCTCGCGGAACACGGGCGCCGTCGCGTTGTAGAGGTGCACCGTCGCGCGCGGGAAGCCGACCATGGCCTCGACCGTGCGCT
>ERZ773069.2122-NODE-2122-length-10628-cov-6.834862_pt1 | contig 10628 bp, 9 predicted proteins | sample MGYA00580619_ERZ773069 | MGnify/ENA primary metagenome ERZ773069 (study PRJEB29015, sample SAMEA2738007) | human oral metagenome | biome: human oral; feature: human-associated habitat; material: dental | place: China | collected 2108 ...
GGGGACCCCGCCGGCCCGGGCCGCGGTGATGCCCACGGGGGAGTCCTCCGCCACGAGCGCACGCGACGGTTCCACACCGAGTCGCTGCGCGGCCAGCAGGAACGAGTCGGGGGCGGGTTTGCCGCGCTCCACCTGGTCGCGGGTCACCACGACCCGGGGATGGGGCAGACCGGCGGCGTTCAACCGGGCGTCGAGCAGGGGTTGCGTGCAGGAGGTCGCGACCGCCACCGCGTCACCGGGCAGCACCCGGAAGGCGTCGACCGCTCCCGGCATGGGGATCACCCCCGCGGTGTCGGAGACCTCCAGCTCCTCAATGCGTTCCGCTGCCTCGTCCCAACGCTTCGCGTCGGGAATCAAAGCCTCCGTCAGGGCGCGGCTCGGCATGCCCATGTACTTCGGCATTTCATTCAGGTCGACGCCGTACTCCCCGGCCCAGCGGGTGTAGGCGCGGACCATGGCGTCGTGGGAATCGACGATGGTGCCGTCGTGATCCAGGATCACCGCGTCGAAGAGGCCGACGACCTCACCGCCGGTGCGTCCCCAGCCCATCGGTTACTTCCAGAGCGTCATCAGGCTGAAGCAGGCGATGATCAGGCCGAGGGCGATCAGGATGTTCCAGTCACCCAGCGCCCGCATGAATTCGATGTGAACCCCGGCCAAGTTCCAGGTCACCATCCAGAGCACACCCAGCAGCCCGACCGGGATGAAAACCCAAGGAACCCAACTGCGTTCGGTGTTGGCAGCCAAGCGTTTGCGATCCTTGCGTTCCTTGCGAGCCTTCTCGAGCTCTTCGGACTGCTTTTTGCGCGCCTTGCTCTTGGCTTCCTTGCGCACCTTGGACTCGGGCACCGCGCCCCTCCTTTCGCCTCTGCCGACCAAGATTAGTGGAGTCGGACGGCAGGAACACATCTGGCACCCGCACCGCGTAGGGTTGCCCCATGAGCGAGACCCGTCTGACCCGTCTCCTGAGACGCATCAGGGGCCCCCGCAGCGATGAGAACCCCAGGAGCCTTCGGGGCAGGGTGGGCACGGGCATCATCTGCGTCCTGGCGGGTACGATGCTCACCGCCTCCGCCCTGGCGGCCCGCGGCACCGACCTGCGCTCCGACCGCAACACCGACCTGCGTGGCCTGGTCGCCACCCAGGCCCAGCGAAACGAACAGCTGCGAAAAGAGGTAGCAGAGGTCCGTTCCGAAGTGGAGGAGCTCGGACACAAGCAGGGCGCATCTCCGGAACTGGAGCGCCAGCAGCGCGCGGTGGCGGAGCAGGCGGCCGCGGTTCCCGTGACCGGCCCCGGAATGCGGGTGACCCTCACCGACGCCCCCACCGACGTGAAACCCGCAGGGGTCGACGACGATGCCCTGGTGGTGCACCAGCAGGACATCCAGGCCGTCGTCAATGCCCTCTGGAAGGGGGGAGCGGAGGCGGTCAGCATCCAGGGGCAGCGGATCATCACCACGTCGGGAATCAAATGCGTGGGCAATTCCGTCGTCCTGCACGGCATTCCCTACGCACCGCCCTACGTGATCGAGGCGATCGGCGACGGAGAGCGCATGGCCGCGGCCCTGAAGGAATCCCGGGCGTTGACCATTTACCGGCAGTACGCCGACGCATACGGCCTGGGATACCGGGAAACCAAGGAATCCTCCCTGTCCCTGCCGGCATTCCAGGGAGCACTGGGAATCACCCATGCAAAACCCAAGTAATAGGAATCGCTGTCCCTCGCGAAACCGTTCCTCCGGCATGGCAGCGCCGAAGGAACGGCCTGAATGAGCCATGCCGGCGCGCCCACTCTCGCGCAAAGTTCCGGATTCCGTTCTCCGTCCGGATTGTTTCTGGCTGGTTGGGTGGTGTGATTGGATCGCCGCATGACGGACATGGGGGTTCATGACGGCTTGGCTCCGTGGTCGCGGCGGGGCGGGAACACAGCTCCAAGAACCGGGGCCAACGATTCGTGGAATCGGCGAATTCCTTCAGCGACGATGTGATGAATGTGATTTTTGTGGTTGATGCCACCTCGTTCATGCGTGACAAACGGCAGCAGACGACGGCTTCGATTCACGTGGGGCCATGCTCAACTTCTTATTGGGTGACACCCGGTACGCTCTCGTGACATATCAGGACCACCCGGACCGTGACGCCCTCCGTCGCTTCGTCGAAGTCGCCAAGTCCCACGCTCTCCCCGACCCGGGTACAGCGCCGGGTAGCTGACGCCAAAGCCTTCCTGCGGGCCCAACGGCTTTCCTGCCGGGGCCGGTGAGGAACGCGCCGCGGCGCACGGCGCATCGATTGCCGCAGCGTGACAGAATTGCCGCCGTGGCACGCATCCTCGTCATCGACAACTACGACTCGTTCGTCTACAACATCGTCTCCTACCTGGCCCAGATCGGCGCCGACGTGGTTGTGTGGCGCAACGACGACCCACGGTTCGCGGAGCCCGGCTGGGAGGACGCCTTCGACGGGGTGCTGCTCTCACCCGGCCCCGGTACCCCGGAACGTGCCGGGGTGTGTGTCGAGGTGATTCAGCGACTCGGCGGACGCAAACCGCTGTTCGGGGTCTGCCTGGGGCTCCAGGCGATGGCCGTGGCCCTCGGCGGTGTCGTCGACCGGGCCGGCGAACTGCTGCACGGCAAGGTCTCGTCCGTTGCCCACGACAGCGAGGGGGTCTTCACCGGTTTGCCATCTCCGCTGAGCACCACCCGCTACCACTCCCTCGCCGCCGTTGAGGACAAGCTCCCGGAGGAACTGGAGGTCACGGCCCGCACCGAATCGGGGGTCATCATGGCCGTGCGTCACCGCGAATGGCCCATGGAGGCGGTGCAGTTCCACCCCGAGTCGGTGCTCACCGAGGGCGGCTACCAGATGCTCGCCAACTGGCTGGCCATCTGCGGCGACACCGACGCCCCGGCTCGCGCAGCGGGGCTCGGCCCCTTGGTCGCCGCCGACGTCGACCTCTGAAACGCGGAAACAACCCGGCCGGCGGAGCGAAACGGGGCTTTAGCGCCAGCCGGGTCGAAACCGGATCAGCGCGTCTGGGACGGCGACGGGAAGGGGTTGGTCGGGATCGTCGCCTGGGGCGGGATGGCGATCTCCACCGAGACGTCGGAGGAGTTCTTTTCCAGCTCCGTGTCCGGTGCGACGCTCTGCGAGTAGATCCTGTTGGCCGGTTTGGTGGGATCGGTTGTCGTCACCTTCGTTATGCGCAGATTGCCCGTGAAACCGGCATTCTTGAAGGCCTGGGTGGCCTGATCCTCATCCATGCCGATCAAGTTCGGCATCTTCGCGGTGGTGGGGGCGGCCTTCGCAATGGTGATGGAGATCTTCCCCGATTTGCGATCCAGAGCCGTTCCCTCCTTGGGGTCCTGCGCGAAAACCTTCCCGGCCTCCTGCGCGGTGCTCTCCTTCTCCGACACGCTCACCCTCGCCTTGAATCCCAGCTCGCTGGCCTTTGCCCGGGCCTCATCGACGCTCATGCCGGTGAAATCGGGTACCGCGGACTTGCCCGTGGCGATCCGAACGGTGATGGCCTGGTCCGGGGCGGCGGCCTGACCTGCGGCCGGTTCGGTCTCCTGCACCTGATCCTTCACGGCGTCCGCGGCCTCCTTCGCGGGATCCATGTCGGCCTTGGATATCTGACCCGTGAAACCGGCGTTCTTCAGTGCCTTCGAGGCCTCGTCGAAGGACTTGCCCTTCAGGTCGGGGATTTTCAGCTGGGTCGGGCCCACACCCACCTTCAGGGTCACGACGCTCCCGGACGGGGCCTGCGCCCCGGCCTTCGGATCGGTGTCGACCACCTTGCCCTTGTTGGCGTCGTCGGACTCGACGTTCTCAACCTTCGTCTCGAAACCCTGCTCCTTCATGGTGGCTTCCGCGTTGGCCTGGAGCGCCCCGACGACGTTCGGGATCTGCACCTGCCGCGGTCCCGAATTGAGCACCATGTAGATGGCCGTGGCGATACCCGCCACCAGCAACACGGCCAGCACCGAGATGACCACCAAGGTTTTGCGTTTCTTCTTCGGCTCCTCCTCGGCCTCCACGGGGTCGGTGACGCCGTGCATGGTGCCGACCGTGCCGTTCACGGATGTTGTTTCTGCGGCGCTTTCGGCGTCCGGTGGTGTGGCGAGAAGAGTCGGTGCCGCGCGCCGGGCGGGGGACGGCATCACCGTCGTCGGCATTTCGACCGGGGAGGAGTAGGCCGCCATCACGGGCTGCCCGTTCAGGGCGCGCAGGATGTCCTCGCGGAACTCGCGGGCATCCTGGTAGCGGTCGTTCGGCGACTTCGCCAACGCCTTCAAGGTGATGGCGTCCATCGCCGGGGTGACCTCCGGGTCGCGCTGGCTGGGCGGCACGGGGGTTTCCCGGACGTGCTGGTAGGCGACCGAGACGGGGGAGTCACCCTTGAACGGCGGTTCCGAGCACAGCAGCTCGTAGAGCAGGCACCCCACCGAGTACAGATCCGAGCGCTGGTCGACCTTCTCCCCGCGGGCCTGCTCCGGCGACAGGTACTGCGCGGTGCCGATCACCGCGGCGGTCTGCGTCATCGTCGCGGAGGTGTCGGCGACGGCCCGGGCGATGCCGAAATCCATCACCTTCACGGTGCCGGCGGGGGTGAGCATCACGTTGGCCGGTTTGATGTCGCGGTGGATGATCCCGGCCCGGTGGCTGTACGACAAGGCGTCCAGCACCCCGGCGGTGAACTCCAGCGCACGGGCGGGCACGATCTTGCGGCCGTCGCGCAGCACCTCTCGCAGGGTCACGCCCTCGACGAGCTCCATCACGATGTAGGGCACCATCACGTCCGACTTGGTGTCGCGTTCCTCACCGGTGTCGTAGACGGCGACGATGTTCGGGTGGTTCAGGCCCGCCGCTGACTGGGCTTCGCGACGGAACCGGGCCTGGAAGGTGGGGTCGCTGGCCAGGTCGATGCGCAGGCGTTTGATGGCCACGTCACGAACGAGCCGCAGGTCGCGGGCCCGCCACACCTCCGCCATGCCGCCACGCCCGATGATCTGGTCGAGCTCATAACGCCCGCCCAGCAGGGTGCCGCGCTCAGTCATCGCACTGGTCCTTTCGGTTGATCGGGAACCATTGTGGCCCATCGGGCCGGTTTCTGCCCGTCCTCATCGGAGGGACTCCACGACGGCCTTGAACACCGGCGCGGCGACCTTGCCGCCCGAGATGTCGTTGCGTTCGACCGACGTGCTCTGCACGAAGGCCACGACGGCGACGTGTGGCTCGGTGGCGTAGCCAACGAACCATGCGTAGGGGGGACGGTTGGGATCCGACTGGGCGGTACCGGTTTTGCCCCCGATGGTCAGTCCCCTGGCCTGCGCGGGCGAGCCGGTGCCGTCGCTGACCACATTCTCCATCATCTGTTTGAGTTGCTTGGCGGTGCCCTCGCTGATCGGACGACCGGCCTGCTCGGGTTGGATCGTCTGGATCACCTTGAGGTCGCTTCCGGTGACGCTCTTGACCACGTGCGGTTTCATCAACACCCCGTTGTTCGCGATTGCGGAGGCCACCATCAGCATCTGCAACGGGGTGGCGGCCACCTCGTACTGCCCGATGCTGGACTGTGCCAGGTAGGCGGGATCCATCTGCGTGGGGAACTTGGACGTCGACGAAGGCAGGTCGATGCCGGGAGCCGAATTGAAGCCAAAACGCTGCGCCGTATCGAGCATCTTCGTCTGCCCCAGATCCACACCCAGCTTCGCGAAGGCGGTGTTGCAGGACATCGCCAGCGCGTGTTCGAGGGTGGTTTCCGTGCCGCCGCAATCCGTGGAGTTGCCGATTCCGTGGCTGGAACCCGGGGCCTGGTAGCTGGTCGGGGACGCGACGGTGGACGACGGGTTGTACCCGGCCTCCAGCGCGGCCGCCGCGGTCACCAGTTTGAAGGTGGAACCGGGAGGGAAGATCTCCCGCACCGCCCGGTTCTTCAGCGGCTCCGCGGAATCGTTGACCAGCGCGTCCCAGTTCTGTCTCTCCACCGAGGTGTCGTGGGAGGCCAGCAGGTTCGGGTCGTAAGTGGGGGTGGAGACCAGGGCCAGAATCTCACCGGTGGTGTAGTCGACGGCGATGGCGGCCCCCTGCTGCTTCCCCAGGGCTTTGACCGCCGCGGCCTGGGCCTTCGGATTCAGCGTCGTGTTCAGGTTCGTGCCCTGCGGTTTCTTGCCCGTCAGCAGGTCAACCAGCCGGGTGAGCGTCTGTGACGAGGCCGTGCCCGTCAGTTCCGCGTTCCAGTTGCGTTCCAGCTCTTGTTTGCCGTAGGAGTACGAGTACCAGCCGGTCACCGACGAGTACGTCTCACCTTGGGGGAAGGTGCGCTGCCACGGGAGCGTCCCCGACGCGGGTGCCGACATCGCGATCGCGTCGTTGCCGACGAGGATCGCACCCCGGTTGGTGTTGAACTCGGCATCCCTGACGCGCACATTCCGTGGATCCTTGAGCATGTCCTCCGATCTGGCCACGGCCAGCCAGGTGATGTTCACCAGCAACGCCGCCATAAGCAGCGAGATGAAGAGGCTGACCTTCCGCAGGGGACCGTTCATTTCGCAATCACCGCCGTCGACTGGGCAGGAGTCATCAGCTCCTGCGGGGTGGCCGTTGCGCGCTGGGGCATGCGTGCACGGTGGGAGATCACCAGCAGGATGCCGATGATCATCCAGTTCGCGATCAGGGAGGACCCGCCCTGCGACATGAACGGCGTCGTCAGGCCCGTCAGGGGCAGCAGACGGGTGATGCCACCGATGATCGAGAACACCTGCAACGCGAAGGTGAAGGCCAACCCGCCCGCCAGGAGCTTGCCGAAGCCGTCCGGGCAGATCAGCGCGGTCTTCATGCCCCGGGCGACGATGAACCCGTACAGCAGCACGATCGCCATCATGCCGACGACCCCGACCTCCTCGGCGAGGCTGGCGGCGATGAAGTCGCTCTCGTTCATGGGTGTCAGCCACGGCGAACCCTGTCCCCAGCCGCGCCCGAACAACCCGCCCCAGGCGTAACCGAACTGGGCCTGGATGATCTGGTAGTTGGCGTCGTAGTCGCCGAACGGGTTCAACCAGGAATTGACCCGGCGCGGCACGTGGCTGGTGAACCTCCACGCCAGCAACCCCGCGATCACGAACGCGACGCCCGCCAGAATCGGCCAGGCCGGGCGCTGTGTCGCGACGTAGATCATGAAGGTGAACAGGCCGAAGAACAGCAGGGCGGTGCCGAGGTCGTTCTGGAAGACCATGATGCCCAGCGAGAGGAACCACATCACCGCGATGGGCCCGAGGTCACGGGCGCGCGGGAATTCAAGGCCGATGAAGCGCCTGCCTGCCAGGGCCAGCAGGTCGCGTTTCTCGTAGAAATAGGCCGCGAAGGCCAGCGCCAGGAGGATTTTTGCCACTTCGGCGGGCTGGAAACTGAAGGGGCCGAGTCCGATCCAGATCCGTGCGCCGTTCAGTTCCCGGCCTACCCCCGGCATCAGGGGCAGCAGCAGCAACCCCATGCCCGCCAGGAACAGCAGGTAGGGGAAACGCTGGAGCCTGCGGTGGTCGAGCAGCCAGATCACGACCGCGGCGAACAGCATGATGCCGAGCCCTGTCCAGAGCAGCTGGTTCGTGGCGGCGTGCGTGTTCTTGGCGTTGTCGAGGCGGGCGATCATGGCCAGGCCGAGGCCGTTGAGCAGGAACACGATCGGCAGGATCACCGGGTCCGCGTAGGGAATGCGCCACCTGATGACGAAGTGCGCGGCCAGCGCCATGCCGAACCAGATGAAGGTGCCGGGTATCAGGTCCTCCGGGGGGGCGCCCCGCAGGTTCAGGTAGGAGACGATCCAACCCACCACGCCGAACGTGCACGCGATGAGCGTCAGCACCAACTCGACCCCGCGCCGCTGCCGGTAGATGATGTACTCGCCCGTGGCCGAGGGCTGCTGCATGACCGACATCAGCAGGCCTCCGGATCCGCTTCCTCGGCGGCCGTCGGGCTCATCGGGGCGAGCATCGTCGGATAGTTCGTCTGTCCCGGTGAACTCGACAGCGACGTGGTGGCGACGGGTTCCGTCGGCAGGCCCGGGCCCTCCGGTTCGCTCGGCCGCGGTTCACCCGGATGTGTCACGGGACCGAGCCGCTGCTGACGTGCCCTGGCGCAGCGGGTCGCGTACCCGTCCAGGGTGTCCGCCGCATCCCGGGCGGAGGCGAGGTCGGAGAAACCGATCGTGTTGGCCACCTGCCGCTGGAAGAACACCGGGAGATCGGAGATCCGGGTGTCGCGGCGCTCCACCAGGGTGTTCATCTCGTGGCCGAGCAGCGAACCCGGTAGGCCGTTGTAGATCCCGACCCGCCCGTCGGCGGCCGCTATGAAGTACCGGGAGGAGCTGTAGACCCGCACCCCCCAGAAGGCCACGCCCACGACGATCGCCCCCGCCAGGATCGCTGCCAGGATGGTGGGCCAGCGGCGTTTGTTCCTGCTCTCCCGGGGGGCGTAGCGGGCCTGCTCCGTGGAGTCGTGGTCGGGGTCCTCGGTGGGCTCCGGTTCGGGATAGCCCGGGCCCTCCTCCTCGTGGGTGATCGTGGGGATCTCGCGTTCCAGGGCGGAACCGGCGAGCCGCGGTTCGGCGGCGTCGAGTTCGTCGCTCTGCGGCACCACCTGCGCCAGCACCAAGGAGATGTTGTCGTGGCCGCCGTGCTCGTTCGCCAGGGCCGACAGGCGTGAGACGCACTCGTCGAGATCGTCGAGGGACATCAGCTCGTGCAGGTCCTCCTCGCTCATCAGGCCGGACAGGCCATCGGAGCAGAACAACACCCGGTCTCCCTCCAGTACTGGCAGTTCGAAGAAGTCCGGGTCCGTGTCCCCGGCCCCGTTGAGGACCTTCAGGATCAGCGAGCGGTGCGGGTGGGTGGCCGCCTGTTCCGGTGTGATGCGGCCCTCGTCGATCAGCGACTGCACCCACGAGTGGTCGTGGGTGAGTTGTTTCAGTTCGCCGTCGCGCAGCAGGTAGCCGCGCGAGTCGCCGATGTGCGCGACGCCCAGCATCGTGCCCGAGAAGGCGGCACCCGAGAAGGTGGTGCCCATCCCGTCCAGTTCCAGGTTGTTCTCGATCAGGTCGGCGAGCTTGTCGTTGGCGCGCTGCACGATACCCGCCATGTGCTCCACGAGATGTTCGTTGTCGAGGCGACGGTCTCCCTCGCTGGCCTCCTTCGCGGCGACGGCGGAGGCCAGGTCCCCGGCGGCAGCGCCCCCCATGCCGTCGGCGACGACCAGCAGGTTGGGGCTGGCGAAGGCCGCGTCCTGGTTGTTCTTGCGGACTCGTCCCACCTCGGAGTGGACGCGGAAGTCGAGGGAGAACATCGGCCTCACACCTCCAGTTTCATCATGGTGCGGCCGATGCGGAGGATGTCGTTTACCCCCATCGGGGTGGGCTCGGTGATGCGTTTGCCGTTCAAGTAGGTGCCGTTGGTGGATCCGAGATCGGTCACCACCCAGGTTTCTGGGTCGCGTTGTACGAGCTGCGCGTGACGGGCGGAGGCGTAGTCGTCGTCGAGCAGGAGGGTGGAGTCGGAGGTGCGCCCCAGGTTGATGGTCGGTTCCAGCGGGATGGAGAGCCCCTGCTGGGCACCTTGGGTGATGGCGAACCGGGTGGGCTGGAAGCCTGCCTTGCCGCGCCTGGCGGATCCCTGCTCGTTCGCCGGCAGGTCGGAGGCCGACACCTTCCGGCCGAACATGTCCTTGCGGATCACGTCGGCGAGGATACCGATGAACAGCCATAGCAGGGCGAGGAAGACAATCTTGATCGCCGCTGCGACGAGATCTGACATGAGCTCACGCCTCCGAGGGCGAATGCACCAGCATCCTCGTGTTGCCGATCTCGATGCGGGAACCGTCCCTGAGCTGAGCCGCCTGCACCCGGGAGCCGTCGACGACGATGCCGTTGGTGGAGCCGAGGTCTTCGACGAAGAGGTTCTGGCCCATGAGCACGAAGCGCGCATGCCGGGCGGAGACGTAGCTTGCGCCGATGACGATATCGGCGCCGGGCGAGCGGCCGACGATGATGGGGCCGTGGACGGACATCTTGACGCCGCGCAGCTCCTTCGGGCCCTTCTCGACGGACACACCCCAGCTGCGTTCCTTCTTACGCTGGCCTTTGACCAGGCCGATTCCCGTGCGCATGATGGCGAACAGGAATAGATAGAGCAGCGCGACGAAGAGCAGGCGGCCGGCGAGCAGGATGATGTCGATCACGGCCGGGCTCCTAACGAAGCGTGAAGACGAAGTCGGTCACGCCGAGCGTGATGCGATCGCCTTCCTGCAGTCCTCTACGGGTGACGAACTGGCCGTTGACGTAGGTGCCGTTGGTCGATCCGAGGTCGGTGATGACCCAGACGCCCTGCGGCTCGAAGCGGATCTCGGCGTGATGACGCGACGTGTTGAGGTCGTTCACGACGATGTCGTTCGAGGTCTCGCGGCCGATGAGGATGCGGTTGGTGGCAAGGTCGTACGTGCGCATGGACACGGTGTTGACCAGACGTGCATGGGCGGAACCCTGGGAAGGCGCGTACGCGGAGGCCTGGGCGCCGCCCGTGAATGCGGTGGTGGCGTGTTCAGGCATGCGGCCGGCGGGCGTATAGGGTGCGGGCGCGGCC
>ERZ773069.2127-NODE-2127-length-10602-cov-15.603205_pt1 | contig 10602 bp, 6 predicted proteins | sample MGYA00580619_ERZ773069 | MGnify/ENA primary metagenome ERZ773069 (study PRJEB29015, sample SAMEA2738007) | human oral metagenome | biome: human oral; feature: human-associated habitat; material: dental | place: China | collected 2108 ...
CCTATCTAAATTTAAGTGCGTTGGCGTATATAGATTTTAATAAATCTCTTACAGGTTTAACTATTAAGGGTCTTATCGAGCGTAAGGCTGTTCCAGAAAAAGACCTTAATAGTCCAGAGCTCTCTGCCCTCCAAGATCATTCTAACCCTCGTCAAATTTTATCTGACACTAATTTCAAAACAGTTACTAACCTCAGATTTACTTTTCCCAATAAGACCACTAGAGTGTTGTATTAGGCTTATGTTTAAGATAAAATAAAAACAAGGCAGTAACATGAAGAATGATAAGTGGGGTGGTTGTAACTAAAAAATCTAAAACTAGAAATGCTACACAAGACGATAATGATTCTAAAAAAGTGAAAAAGCTTGTATTGATGATACTAAGCATAGGTTTTATTTTGTTGGTGACGGTGGCGGCTGCATTGAATATATATATCAAAAATGAAGAGGCGGTGTCTGAAACTAAAAATAAAATGGCTATTTATTTACACAATAAATACAACAAAGATTTTGAAGTGGGTCGTCCAAAGCTTAGCGGTGGTGGGCTGGACGTCCTCGGCACTTGGGAGGCTGATGCTTATCCGACTGACGACAAAAGTATGATGTTTCGTATTATAAAAGCAGAAAATAGAGATAGTTTTTCTGATCAATACACTGCAAAAATCTGGTCTCAGCGCGAGACCGCCCGCCTAAACAAAATAGCCCAGCAAAATGCTTCAAGTTCAAAGTGGAAAGTTAATGCTTCGGTAGAAATCTATTTGGCAGAACCATTGGCAGATACCGCACGCCCAGATAATCCGAAGATGGAAAACATTATAAAGCAAGATCATGGTTTGTCATATACCGTAACGTTGTCTTATGGTAATGTAGATGCTTCTTCGTTTGACAATGTAGTGTCTGATTCAAAACGTATCACTGATTTTATTCGGAAAGATAAAGAGGTTAAGAACCTTAACGTTGATTATTTAGTAAAAACTACTACAGGATCTATAAAAAAGTGTTCGGGGAGATATTATAAGTCGTTTGACTATTCATACGACAGCATAAAAACCTGTTTGAATAATACTAATCAAGATGAGGAGAGTGAATGAAATGACACTAAATATAAAAGACTATTTGAATCTAAGCTCGTTGGCTTATGGAGATTTTAGTAAAAATGCCAAAGATGTCAAAATAGGAGATATTATAGACAATAAGCTCTTTTCTAATAATCTCAAGCTATCAGACCCCGAACTCTCTGCCCTCCAAGATCCTTCTAATCCACTTCGCTCCTGGAAGGTTATAGCCCAATCCCCGTCTAGTGTCAGTGAAGTGAAAGTCGTAAATTATCGCGGATATAAACGAAAGGAAGTTGTTACTCGCTCTATCCCCTTTTCTTGCACTGCTTTTCAAAACCCCGAAACAGGTGAGATAGTGTTTGCCTTTCGTGGTACTAATAATATAAAAGATTGGGGCACGGACATACAAATAGCGTCTTTCGTTCCACAGGTATTTATTCGCCAATTTCAACAAGCAAAAGACTTTGTGTTTAACACTTTAAATGAACACGGTCCAGTATGTTACGAGACTAAAGATGCTATGTTCAAGGCTCTCAATCAGAATAGTAATGTTAGCTTTACTGGACACTCGCTAGGTGGCGGGTTGGCTCAGTATATGACATACGTAACTTCTGATATGGAAAGTGGTGATATAGGGGTAAAGTCAGTAACCTTTAATGGCGTTGGTATAGGTCAGAACACTTGGGATATTGAAATATGGGATAATGGATATAAGTATAATTCAACGAATCATATTAATTCTGGAGATCTTACTGGTAATTACGGCATGAGACTGGGCAGGCAAGTTTATCACGTCGATGCATTGAGTGGAGTGCGAGCTCAATCGGTGAACCTCAAGGCGTTAACAACTATGCTTATGTATAAGGTCTATAGCCTTACGGGCAAGAATCGCAATGTTGATTATCTTGCTAAAATAAAGAACATTCAAAAGGGTCTAAAAGACGGAGATGAGTATAGGAGTACTATGCTGGCATACGCAGGATTCTTTGGCGGCGGGGGTGGTTCGGGTATTGCAAGGTATCATATGCTTGACACTCTAATAGACAGGACAACTGGCGAAGTAACAGACACAGTAGAGGAGAATGCTGCTGGTTTAGCTAATAAGTTAGACGAAGACAAGGTTCAGAAGCTTATAGGGGCTATCAAAGTTATTGAAGTAGCTAAAAGAGAAGGTAATTATAAGGAGTCATTACTGACCAATAAATTACCTTTCTATAAATGGAAAGAACATAGATCAGGTAGATATGAAGGTATGCCTGGTAATCCTCCAGCAAAAGAGTATGGCAAAGCTGAATACAGCTATACGGACGCTCAGATTGGCTATGCAAACTACGTACTGAAAGAGTTTGAAAGGATGTTCTCGAGTGGAGAATATAAAGATATTGAGGTTATTTTCCAGAAAGCCCAAGCCGAACAGAACCGCCGCATTGATCCGTTGGTGTTTGACTTGGATGGCGATGGGATAACGACAGTTTCACTTGAAGAATCAAACGCTTTCTTTGATTTGGATAATAATGGCTTCGCTGAAAAAACCTCGTGGGTCAGTGCCAAAGAAGGTTTGCTGGCGTATGATAAAAATGGCGACGGGGTAATTAATGGCGGTAACGAACTGTTTGGTGACCGTACTTTAATGAAGGATGGTAAGACGTTGGCGTCGAGCGGTTTTTCTGCCTTGGCAGAGTATGACGATAATAAGGACGGCAAGATCGACAGTAATGATGCAATATATACGCTGCTGCGGATTTGGCAAGATTCTGATGGCGATGGTATTGCTTCTGCTGGCGAGTTAAGGCGATTGGTTGATCTGGGGATCGTGTCCATCGGCTTGTCGTATAGCAACACTGGCGTGACCGACGGTGCTAATAACATCCAAGTGCGGACAGGAACGTTTACCTTGGCAGATGGCAGTTCTCGGGCAGTTGGGGAATACCTACTAAATCGTAATCCAGTACATTCGGTAGATTCGTCGCCGATAAAGATTTCTGATGGCGTTGCGCTATTGCCAAACGTACAGGGAGCAGGAAATGTTGGCTCACTGCATAAAGCGATAATGCAGGATAAATCCGGTTCTTTGCGTAGCTTGGTTGAGCAATTTATTACAGAAAAGGATGTCGCAAAACGTGAGGCGTTGACTGAGGATATTTTGACGCACTGGGCAGGGGCGGATTCTGTTGATCCAAAGAGTCGCGGCGATGCGTTTGATGCCCGGAAATTGGCTGTATTGGAGAAATTTTTTGGTGCAGAATTTCAAGGTTCGCCAAATGCCAACTCGGCACCCTTGCTAAAATCTTCGTACACTAAGTTGTTTGAAGTTGTGTATGTATCGTTGATTTCTCAGGCGCAGTTGAAAGATATAGTGAATAGCGTGGCTGATGACAATGATGAGATTTCATTTGAGAAAGCTAAACAAGCTATAGATGCCGCTATTGCTCAAGATCCTGTTGCTGGCTCTGGCTTATTGGGCGAATTTGCGCGGGCGATGAAATATTATGGATTAAAGAGTAGTAAAGAGTTTGCTGTTTTGCGAGGTTATTATGCTGGTAAATCAGCGCAGTATGGTCGTATTATTGATTTTGCTGGCGAACAAGTTTTACGCGGTACGTCCAATGGAGATTCGCTCAGTGTGGGTGAGCTGTATACTTTGATAGATGGCGACGCCGGCGATGACACTCTGTGGGGCAACGCCGGCAACGACACCCTCTACGGTGGCACCGGCAACGACACTCTCTACGGCAACGCTGGCAACGACCTGCTCTATGGCGACGCTGGCAACGACACTCTTGAAGGCAACGCTGGCAATGACACCCTGGTTGGTGGCACCGGCAACGATCGCCTCGAAGGCGGCGAAGGTAACGACGTCTACGTCTTCAGCAAGGGGGATGGGGAAGATGTAATTGAAGAAGCAAACGGTCTAGCTGATGAGATTCGTCTAGGTCATGAATCTGTTGATGTGGTATTCGAAAGAGTCAACAGCAGTCTGCGCGTTCGCATGCCTGGATCACTTGATGCGATTACGATTGACTCTTGGTATAACGGAGACGCGTACAAGATTGAGACCTTCAAGTCTACCGACGGAAACGTAATCACTCACACGCAAATCGAAAGCCTCATTCAGGCAATGGCGTCGTTCCAGAACGATACTGGCATGACATGGGAGCAGGCGCTGTCCGAACAGCCGTCTCAAGTTCGCTCAATCGTTCAAGAGTATTGGACTGTGCCAACAGTGTAATGTACGTGTTGGTATTTTGCTTGGCGCAGCGTTGATCAAAATGTGTCGAAAAATCGTTTTATCATCAAACGAAGTAGTTTGTATAGTTCGTTGATTTCGCTATTTTTGCGTATGATTTTTGGGTGGGAGTCCGCGTCCTTTCCTCTGAGATTGTCTTGAGTAACTGTGTTTGTCAATAAGTTCAATAAAAATTCTACGTCGTAGCCTTCGCTATGAACTACTTGGCGGCGCGCCGAATTGATGGATTTCAGAAGAGATTTATAATCGCTCATGTCGATGTCTAATTTATCCAGCGCGATTTTTAGAGATTTCATAAAAGTTGGTCTGGTCATCAACGCATATATTTCTGCCTCGGAGCGTAGGTAAAAGTCACGTACGTCGCTAGTTATCTCCGTTTCGATTGCTTTAATTGCGGCGATGACTTTTTGAATAGACTCGCAATTGGCTTGTTTGTTGTGTTTGTTGATTCGCTTAAATTCTCGTTCAGCAACCGCTTCGGCGAAACTTTGCAAAGCAAAAATTAGGCTAGTTACATCCATGAAAAATACTTCTGAACTTTCGCTAAATCTATAATCTGTGATTCGCGCAAAAGCTAGACCAAGTTTGCTAGTGGCGCCCAAGCGTTTGTTGCGTTTTGGGTTTAAAAAATAATAAGTCATTTTCGCCAGGTTTTTTGAATGCAGCTCGCGGTTGATTTGTAAAATTGCTCGGTATTCCGAAGCGCCAGAATCCATGGCGTACAGGTGGTTTTTAGCTAGATACAGGGAAATATCGTCACCGAGTTTTATGGAATCTATCTGACAATCTATTTGGTCAAAGTAACAAATCCAGTAGAGCTTAAAGGCTAGTAAAATTTTACCCAAATCTACAAATGCCAGCGGTTTGTCGCTGCACTCGAATTGATATTTTAATAATGTAGCGAGCCGTGCGTCATTTTTATCACGCACCCGTTCGCTGTGTCGACGGATTGAATAGCCGGCGAAATTATTCACGTCGATACTTTTGTAGGTTGCGGATTCTAATTTTTTTGACAGTGCAGACTTGGTCAGGCGCTCATATGTGCCAGTTGTGTTGACAATTGAATGGATGCTGTCTGGAATATGTTGAGCATGAATAGTTATGCTAGCTGACGGCGCAGCGGCGCGAAGTATAAAAGTGATGCCGCGGCTAATTGACCAATGCAAATAAGCGCGAATATCGTATGAAACGCCGCGCGCCTCGCCGCCAAGCAAAGTTTGCTTGTAGGACGCGAAAGGAGCTATATAGCCGTCTGGTGTTTTTATAACAACAAGTATGCTTTTGAAGTTGCCCGGCTCAACGACCGACATGCTAGCCTTTAGTTTCAGTTTAGAAATATCTAAATGACCGTGCCCTTGGGCTACTATTTTTCCTGTGGAGCTGTCTAGATAAAATACTTCGCCGATGTACGAGTTTTTGGTTAATTTTTCGCGCACTATCTCTTCCTATGTTAATCGCATGACTTATTTACAATTATACAAAAACTTTTCTAGAGCTATCGTTTTACCCACGCTTAAGCTTTGAATTATCGACCGCGCCTGTTATAGTTGTAGGCAATTAGAGGGCACTCAAGTGAAGCATGGTAAATCGTTCAATGACAAACGCGGCGCAAAAAACTCGGATGGTCGAGCGGGTATTAAGGTTGGCGCGTCGCAGGAAAAGCAGTCTATGGCAACCGACCCTGGACTGTTTTGCTTCATTAACATCGCTCACTTCCACGGCATTCCCGCCGATCCGGAGCAGATTGTGCATGCTCTCGCGATTGACTCGCATGAGGGCATGAGCGAAGGCGACATGCTGCGCGCCGCCAAATCTCTCAAGCTCAAAGCCCGCGCTGCGACCGTAAAATACAGCAAATTAGCCAAGCTGCCACTGCCGGCAGTCGTCGGGCTCGAGAAAGAAAAGTACGCCATCCTAGCGCAAATTGTTGAGGGCAAAATGCTGATGTTGATGCCGGGTGGCACGCCGCCCAAAGTAATTTCCGCCGAAGAATTTCAGAAAAATTGGACGGGCAAAGTGCTGCTTTTTGTGCCGCGATTTTGGCAAGAAACCGATCGCAAATTCAACCTCAAATGGTTTATTCCAACAATTCTAAGATACAAAAAGCCGCTGCTGCAGGTGTTACTGGCGGCATTGATCGTGCAAATTATTGGCATTTTTACGCCGATTCTCATGCAGGTTGTTATCGACAAAGCCTTGAGCCATCACAGTGTTTCGACGCTGGATGTAATCGTCGGCGGGCTGGTGATTATCACGATTTTTGAGACGATGCTCGGTATCGCGCGCAACTATATTTTCACCCACACCACCAGCCGTATTGATGTGATTTTGAGCTCGCGGCTGTTTCGGCATTTGTTTGCGCTGCCGCTACGCTATTTTGAAACTCGGCGCGTCGGCGACACTACGGCGCGCGTTTTGGAGCTGGAGAAAATTCGCAGCTTCTTAACCGGCACGCCGATGACGACGGTTATCGACATCAGTTTTATGTTCGTTTACATCGCGGTGATGTGGTTTTATAGCCCGAATTTGACGTGGTTGGTCCTAGCGAGTTTGCCAGTTTTTGCGCTGCTTTCAGCGATTATTACGCCGGTGTTGCGCAGCCGTTTGGACGAAAAATTTAACACCGGCGCCGACGCGCAGTCGTATTTGGTGGAGTCTATCAGCGGCGCGCAAACCATCAAATCTTTTGCACTCGAGCCGCAGCTGCAGAAAAATTGGGAAGGGCGCCTTAGTAATTATGTGCGGGCAAATTACAAAACGCAGCTGCTGTCTGGCAATGCTGGCGCGTTCGGGCAATTGATTCAGAAAGTTTTTGACATTGCGATTTTGTGGGCGGGCGCACATATGGTGATGGCGGGCAGTTTGACGATCGGCGGGCTGATTGCCTTTCGCATGTTGAGCGGTCGAGTCAGCGGGCCGGTGTTGCGCCTGGTGCAATCGTGGCAAGATTTTCAGCAAACTGGGATTTCGATGAAGCGGCTGGGCGATATTTTCAACACCAAACCAGAGCCGACGCTTGACCCGAGCAAGTCGCGGCTGCCGGCGATAAAAGGCGACGTGCGATTTGAAAATGTTCGTTTTCGCTACAGTCCAGACAGCCCCGAGGTGGTGCGCGATGTGTCGTTTGGCATTCGTCCCGGTTCGGTGATCGGCGTGGTCGGGCGCAGCGGTTCGGGCAAAAGCACCATCTCGAAATTATTGCAAAGATTATATGTGCCAGAATCCGGCAAGATTTTGATCGACGGCGTCGATATCGCCACCACCGACCCGGCTTGGCTGCGCCGGCAAATTGGCGTTGTCTTGCAGGAAAATTTTTTGTTTAACGCCTCTATTCGCGACAACATCGCGGTGCACAAACCGAGCGCTAGCATGGAAGAAGTTGTTCGCGTTGCCAAAATCGCTGGCGCGCACGAATTTATCACTGAACTCACGGAAAGTTACGATACGTCGGTCGGCGAAAAAGGCGAGGGTTTAAGCGGCGGGCAAAAACAGCGCATCGCCATCGCTCGCGCCCTATTGCACGATCCGAAAATTTTGATTTTTGATGAAGCGACGTCGGCGCTTGATTATGAATCGGAAAATATTATCCAGCAAAACATGAAGCAAATCGTCGCTGGGCGTACGGTGATTATCATCGCGCATCGTTTGTCGACGCTCAAATCGGTCGACAAAATTATGGCGATTGACCGCGGGCAATTAGTCGAATACGGCGCGCCGAGCACGTTGCTAAAACGCGGCGGTTTGTACGCGCATTTGTATCGTCAACAGTTTGGAGTCGAGGCATGAAATTTTCAAAAAATGTAAATGATTTACAATATGAATTTTTGCCAGCCGCCGAAGAAATTATCGAAAAACCAGCTGCGCCGCTCGGGCAAATTGTGATTTATTTAGTCACCTTGCTGATTGCGGTGGCGTTGGCTTGGTCGTATTTTGGCAAGCTCGACATCGTGGCGGTCGCCAGCGGCAAAGTCTCGACCGAAGGCAGTACCAAGATTATCCAGCCGGCCGTTTCGGGCGTGGTGACGGAAATTAAAGTGCGCGAAGGGCAAGCCGTGAAGAAGGGCGACGTTTTGGTTCAGCTCGATAAAACCGTGGCGGAAAAAGACTTAGCTGCCACCACCCAAAGCCTAAATACAGCCCGCGTCGAGCGCGATATTTTGCGGCGTTTAGCTAGCGGCGGCAGCACTGATGACGTCATCAATTCGGCTGAACTTTCTATTGATACCAAGGCGATTTTGCGTGAATTTGCCAGCTCGCAGGCGGCGCTAAAAAACGCGCGTCAGCAGACTTTGAGCGGCAATATCAACAACTACCAGCAGCAACTGAATTTTAATCAGCAAACCAAAAATCGGCTAGAAATGAATTTGCAGGAATTGAAAAATCGAAAAGCCGAAATCGAAAAACAACTGCCAGAAGCCAGCCCAGTTGATAGGTTGCGGCTGCAGAATGAGCTTAGCACATTGGAGCAACGTATCGCCAGCAGCGACAGCGCGGTGATTAGCCAAAATCAGCAGCTGCTGCAATCGCAATCGGCGCTCAATCAAGCCGAAAACCAGTCGCGCAGCCAAATCGCCGAAACCAACAGTACGATGAGCAGTCAAATTATCGCTACCGAAAAGCGCATCACCGAACTCGAAAACAGCCTGGTCAAAGCCAAGCAAAATTTAGCGCACACTACCATCACGGCGCCGGTTGACGGGACAGTTCTGCTGCTGGCGACCAAAACCGTTGGCGGCGTGGTGAATGCCGGGCAGCAGCTGGCGCAGGTCGTGCCCGAAAAAGTGCCACTCTACGTCGATGCGACGTTAGAAAACCAAGATGTCGGCTTCGTCAAGCAAGGTCAGCGTGTCGTTGTCAAAATTGCTACATATCCGTTTCAGCGCTACGGCTATTTAGTGGGTGAAGTCGAAACCATCAGCCCAGACGCCATTGAGGACGAAAAGAAAGGTTTGGTCTACAAAGCCAAAATCAAATTAGACAGCAGTCAAAGCTCCAAACAAGCCGACCTCAAATTACTACCCGGCATGAGCGTCTCAGCCGAAATCACCACTGGCAAACGGCGAATTATTGAATTTTTCCTTGACCCACTCATTACACATACCGAAGATAGTTTAAAGGTTCGCTAGAGTGCGACTTTGTCGAAATAGCGGATTGTTATTAACCGCAGCAATTCATATAGCCGAGTAGCTTCATTATCCTCTTTCATGACGGGCCGTTGATTGCCTTTCTCATTAGCACTTAACTACATAAGATTAGATAGGTACTCCCATATTTAAATATTCTTCCCAGCATTTCAATGAATCCCTACTAAACTCCGGCAGAAGCCGTTCGCTTTCGGCGAGGTTTTTGATAAATTCGTAATATTTTCGCTCTTTTTCGCGAAGGTCGCCGGTGAAGAATAGTGCTAAAATCTCATCGTTATTTTGCGAGTCTAATGTTTTGTAGCTGTTTTTCGGCGAGCCACCAGCTGCGCACGCCGCTCACAAGCGTTAAAGGTTTATTTAAGTATGGTGCTCGACGGCGACGCGGGCGAAATCAGCGCTTCGCAGCGGCAGTTATTGCAAGAAGTCTTTACGAGCAGTGAGCGCATGGTGCATTTGATCAGCGATTTTCTGAACGTGAGCCGGCTACAAACGGGCAAGTTTGTTATTGATCAAGTGCAGACAGATCTAGTATCTCTGGTCGCTGAAGAGGTTGCGAATGTCAGCCAGGTAGCGTCGGCGCACAAGGTGAATGTGAGGCTCCGTAAGCCTGCGCGCTTTCCGCTATTGTATTTAGATGAGAATAAATTGCGCCAGGTAATTATGAATTTGATTGATAACGCGATTTATTATTCACCGAACGCTGATACAGTACGCGTGCGTTTGTCGATTGAGGATGGCGATGTAGTACTGCGAGTCGTCGACCATGGCATGGGCGTGCCAAAAGACGCGCAAAAGCGGCTTTTCACGAAATTTTTCCGCGCTGAAAATGCTCGCCGCCAGCGCCCAGACGGTACAGGTATCAGTCTGTATCTTGCAAAAAAAGTGATACATGGGCACGGCGGCTCGCTTATTTTTGAGTCGGAGCTTGGAAAAGGTAGTACTTTCGGATTTCGGCCGCCGATTCGCCGGCTGGAAAAGCCGCCGAAAAAGACCGTTCCGTAACGTTTTGCTTAGCGGCAGAGCGCTTGCGCTATAAAGTGCCATCTGGTAAAATAGAGCAACGCGCTTTAGTAATTGCGTAGGGTATATACCTACCTCTGTGGCCTTATCGTCTAACGGTTAGGACACCAGGTTTTCATCCTGGCAATCCGGGT
>ERZ773069.2129-NODE-2129-length-10594-cov-13.890787_pt1 | contig 10594 bp, 10 predicted proteins | sample MGYA00580619_ERZ773069 | MGnify/ENA primary metagenome ERZ773069 (study PRJEB29015, sample SAMEA2738007) | human oral metagenome | biome: human oral; feature: human-associated habitat; material: dental | place: China | collected 2108 ...
TCTCGAAGTCGCCGGACTTGACCGAGTGACCGGTGTGGCGCGCTTCGAATTCGCGATAGTCTTCTTCGTCTCGGAAGAGCGGGGCCAGTCTCTGCACCTCGTGGTCCATGGAGACACCCTTTTGGAGGCGCTCAATCAAGTCATTGATGTCCACACCCGCTTCCTGTTCGGCGCTCATCGCGGAGCCGATGGCCGCGAAGAGGTGGGAGTTCTCGGGATCGATGATGTACTCGTCCGTAAGTCTCAGGGTTCGGACGAAGGCGTTCTTTAACTCCGGCAGGAAGTGGAGCGGGCCGCCGAGAAAGGCGACGTGACCGCGAATCGGCTTACCGCAGGCAAGGCCGGAGATGGTCTGGTTCACGACTGCCTGGAAGATAGAAGCCGCGAGGTCCTCGCGGGTCGCACCCTCGTTGATGAGAGGCTGAATGTCCGATTTCGCGAACACGCCGCAGCGCGCCGCAATCGGGTAAATCGCCTTGTAGCTCTTCGCGTAGTTGTTGAGGCCGGAGGCATCCGTCTGGAGCAGCGAAGCCATCTGGTCGATGAAGGAACCCGTTCCGCCGGCGCAGATGCCGTTCATACGCTGGTCTATGCCGCCGGTAAAGTAGATGATCTTTGCGTCCTCGCCGCCGAGCTCAATCGCGACATCGGTCTTTGGTGCGATGGCCTTTAAGGCTGTTGCGACCGCGACCACTTCCTGCACGAAGCTCACATGCAGGTGGGTTGCGAGGGTGAGACCGCCGGAACCCGTGATCATGGGAATCAGGTCGAGCTCACCGAGTTTTTCCTTTGCCGCGATCAGAAGGCGGGCAAGCGTCTCCTGAATGTTCGCAAAATGACGTTGGTAATCCGAGAAGAGCACTTCGTTCTTCTCGTCTAAGATGGCAATCTTGACGGTCGTGGAACCGATGTCGATGCCCAGTCTGTATTGTTTTCTATCCATGCTTTACTTTCCTCAAAGTCGTAAAAACGATGCTGTGCAGACGCCACGCGGACGCATGCACAGCGATTATACCATATATAGCGATAAATTCTAGCACAGCACATAGGGAAACACAAGGAGGGGACAAGAACGTGCGTTTCGTTATTTGACAAAGCCCAAATCTTCTTAGATAATAAGTCTATTCTTGATAGGAGGAAGGTACATGAATACCTTGGATCGCCTTGAGAAGCGCTTTGGGCGCTTTGCCATCCCGAATGTGATGCGAATCTTTACCGTAATCTATGCCATAGGCTTGGTGCTTTGGATCATCAATCCGACGGCCTATGTGCTTTACCTTGCGCTCAACCCGAGCGCCATTTTGAGGGGGCAGGTTTGGCGCCTGGTTACCTGGCTCTTATTCCCGCCGGGCTATGGCGAAAATATCATAGAGACGGTGGTTTACGGTGCCATGGGGCTCTACTTTTACTACTGGGTCGGCGGCATGCTGGAGCAGAGTTGGGGGCGCTTCCGCTTTAACTTCTATCTCTTCCTCGGCATACTGTTTCACATTACGGCAGCCTTTTTTGTCAATTTCGTGATGCACAGCTTTGTGCTGATGACACCGACTGCGCTGAATTTGTCGCTTTTCCTTGCGTTTGCGCTCACCTACCCGAATCTTCAGATTTATTTCATGGGACTGTTTCCTGTCCGCGCGATTTATCTGGCGGTGCTCTATGTGGGAATTGAGCTCTACTATTTCATTATGGGCACTGCGGGCAGCCGGGTTGCAATTTTGCTCTCGCTGCTGAACTTGGGACTCTATCTTCACTGGTCCGGCGCGCTGAAGCGTCTTCTTGCCGGAAAATTCGGGGGTACGAAGCGGCGGCAGGGCAATGCGGGCGGCCCCAAGATTATTCCGCTGGACAGCGCAAAGCGGAAGAAAGAAGCTGCGCCCGAAAAGACCGCGCGCCATCGCTGTGAGGTCTGCGGGCGCACGGAGCTCACGAACCCGGAACTGGAATTCCGCTATTGTTCCAAGTGCCAAGGGGATCACGAGTACTGCAACGAGCATTTGAACACGCACACGCATACGGAATCATGAGGCAAGTTATGAAAAAAGAGACATTTCTGACACTGGAACAGGCAAGGGAAATTGCGGCCCGGTATCCGACGCCCTTTCACATCTATGACGAGAGAGGCATACGCGAGAACGCGGCCCGTGTGCGCGAGGCCTTTGCATGGAACAAGGGATTTCGCGAGTACTTCGCGGTCAAGGCGACCCCGAATCCCTTTCTGTTGAATATTCTGAAGGAGTACGGCTGCGGCGTGGACTGCTCCTCGGAGACCGAGCTTATGATGAGCGATGCCTGCGGCTTTTCGGGGGAGGAGATTATGTTCTCCTCGAACGACACCCCGCCGGGTGAGTTTGCCTTTGCCGCAAAACTCGGCGGCATCATCAACTTGGATGACATCACCCACATTGAGAGCGTTGAGGCCGAGCTCGGGGCGCTCCCGGAGACCATGAGTTGCCGCTACAATCCGGGCGGCATGTTCGAACTCTCGAACGGTATCATGGATAACCCGGGCGATTCGAAGTACGGCATGACCCCGGCGCAAATTACGGAGGCTTTCCGCACGATGAAGGCAAAGGGCGTAAAGCGCTTTGGCCTGCACGCCTTCCTCGCGAGCAATACGACGACGAACGAGTACTACCCGAAACTTGCGGGTGTCCTTTTCCGCGAGGCAGTGCGCTTAAAAGAGGAGACGGGCGCGGAGATTGCGTTCATCAACCTCTCCGGCGGCGTGGGTGTCCCCTATCGCCCGGAACAGAGCGCCAACGATATTTTGGAAATCGGCAGAGAGGTGAAGCGGGTTTACGAGGAAATCTTGGTTCCCGCGGGACTCGGTGAGGTCGCGATTTATACGGAGATGGGCCGCTTCATGCTGGCTCCCTACGGTGCGCTTGTCACCAAGGCCATTCATGAGAAACACATTTACAAGGACTATATCGGTGTGGATGCCTGCGCGGTCAATCTGATGCGTCCTGCCATGTACGGCGCCTACCATCACATCACCGTGCTCGGCAAGGAAACGGCGCCGCACGATCATGTCTACGATGTCACGGGCTCCCTCTGCGAGAACAACGACAAGTTTGCAATCGGCAGAGAATTGCCGAAAATCGAGATGGGAGATTACCTCTACATCCATGACACGGGTGCGCACGGTTTTTCGATGGGCTATAACTATAACGGTAAGCTTCGGAGCGCCGAGCTTTTGCTCCGGGAAGACGGTTCCGTGCAGCTGATTCGCCGTGCAGAGACCCCGAAGGATTACTTTGCGACCTTCGATTTTTGCGGACTCATGGACAAGTATCTGAAATAAACGGCGCAATCGGCAAATCAGAATCTTTTTGAAATCATGGGTAAAGTCGAGTTATGGGACCAAAAGAGTCAATCAAAAGTGCTGCAAAACCTCCGCTTCATAGAGTGAAAACGCATGGAGCCGCCCGTTTGATCGCTCGGTAGAAAAGAGCTTAGGGAAAAAGGACATGAAAAAAGCCTCCGTTACCGGCCGGAGGCTTTTCTCATTAGGGTGGGGTTTCAAAACAAGAGAGAGTACTTCTTGTATGCATTGTTGATTTATGCTTGTTTGTATTGCTCTTTGTTGTGATTTTAGTATAGACCGGGAGGCGTTTGAATGCTTGAAGTTTGTCGAAAACTATTCTGAATATTCATTGAGGAGTCGTTACGAAATCCTTAAACGACAAGACTCGTTTTACGCGACAACTGTGGCGAGCTATGGGAGGTATGTGTATACCACAGAGCGGTTGAGCGGAGGTGCGGATACGCAGAGAGAATCCGTAATGACAAAATCGGGCTTTGGGACTACAATGAAGAGGCGCAAAAGCGCAGGAGGTGTATTATGACAGAAGGACCGAATACTTATACCGCCTTGTTGGCGCTTGCAATCCTGGTAGGGATTGTTCTGATAACCCGTTTCATTTTGAAGCACGGCAGCCATCAGCACAGCACCGGTTGCAGCGGAAACTGCGGCAGCTGCGGCATGGGCTGTATGTCGAGTTACTCTTCGGAGAAGAAGGACTTTGACCGCATTATGGGCGAGGGAAAGCCGGAAAGCGCGGGAAGCGAGGCGGAATATGTCTGAGCGGCTCAGACGGCAGTGCTACCGCGCTGCCGTTCTTTTTTTGACCTTTTCCTTCCTTTGGGTCGCTCTTCGGGCTGCGGGTTCCCTCTTTGCGTTGCCGAAGGCAATCGCGAGCCGCAGTTTTCGGACAGAGAGTGAATTGGACGCGATGTTGCTCCTCTTTCTCGTGCTGATTTTGCTGTTTCAGCTTCTCTTTTCGCTGGCCCTTGCGGGCAGCGCCATGGCGAAAGAGACGCAAGGCATCAAGCTGGGCAGCTTTGTCCTGCTCGGCTTTTCGCTCTACCTGCTCGCCTGCTTAAGACCCTATATGCTGCTTGACAACCACTTTACGACTGCCTGGTTTATGACCGGACGCTTTGTGGAGAGTCTCGTGAACTCCCTCGCCAATCTGATTGCGGGTGTTTTTCGAATGAAGATGAGTTGGGATCGCAGCGCGGGCTGGAGAATCGCAGCGGCGCTCTTTTTTCTCTATCCCTTTTATTTGAGTGCGAGCACGCTGGGGCGCAGAAACTTTTTGCCGGTGCTCTTGGCCTCCTGGTTGCCTGCCTCGGCCTGGCTCTTGGGGCACAGCTACCTGCTCGGCGGCTGGCTGCAGCTTTTGCTCGGTCTCCTCGCGGCAACGGGTTCTGCCTTGATTCTCGTCTACTTGACAAAGGAACGAACGCTCGGCAGGCGGAGACCGCCCAAGAAAAAGAAAGCTGTATTTTCTCTCGCCGTGAGCCGGGAACAGACCTTGTTGCTCGCCGCGGGCTGCCTGTTGCTCTGGGTTCTGACCGTTGTCACGGGGCGTATCTCCGGCTTCCGCGATGTGATGAAGCTCTTCTTCGGGAGCAGCATTTACAACTATCAGGGAAAACTCTATCAGCTGCAGAATCTCGGTGTGGTGCAGGCGCTCGCGATTTCCTATTTTCTGTCTCTCTTGGTGAATCGCGCGCTGTCCCTCGTGGAAGTGAAGATGAACTCGAAGTACGCGGCAAATATCAATGCGGCCTATCTTTTGTTGTTTCAGATTTGGATATTGCCGCTGTTATCCGGGCTTTTCAACCGGGCTGCCTCGAAGAGTCAGGATGCCGTTTCGGGCGATGCGCTCGCAGAGACCTTATCGCGCCCGCTTCAAAATGTCGCGGCGCTCTTTACGAGCGGCAGTTGGCTCAAGATACTGCCGCTTGCGCTGCTCGCACTGCTGGTCGGCGGGGCGCTGGTCTGGCTGATTGTGAGACTCCCGGCGTTTCGGCTCAGCATCTGGTTTTTTGTCTGGTTCTCACTCTGCAGCTATGTCTACTGTGTGCTGGGACTCTTTTTCCCGAAACGGGTCAACAGCACGCTGCTGCTGTTTATCTGCTATTTTCTGAACCGGGCGCTCGAGTGGATTTTAAACTCCGGAGAGGGCTTACGCCTTGCGGTGCGGCGCCCGCACACGACGGGAAAGCGGTGAAGTGTGGTTTAGCCTTTGCTTCGCGTTTTCGATTGTTTCGCGACGGATCGGGCTTCATCAATGCGAAAGTCTCCGGTATTGGATATGGCAGAGCGCAAAGAAGTGCGCTGCGGCGCAGGGAGCGCCGGAGAGGAGGAAAGAAATGGACGAGAATCTTCGCTGGGAGAAGTTGGAAGATAAGATTATACGGAAAGACCGTTATATTGACTTTCGGGAGGCGCGGTACCGCTTGCCGAACGGCACCGAGATTGCGCCCTTTTATCATTACAGTGGGAGAGACTTTGTCGTGATTGCGGCCAAGGATACCGAGGGCAAGTACATCTGTGTGCGGCAGTACCGCGTGGGCATCGATGCGGTCACGACGGAATTCCCGGCGGGCGGCATTGAGCGAGGCGAGTCCGCATTGGAGGCCGCAAAGCGTGAACTTCTCGAGGAGACCGGGGCGGTTGCGGAGCGCTGGACGGAACTTGGAAGCTTTTTTGCGAATCCGACCATGGGCACGAGCCGCGCGCACTGCTTTCTCGCGGAGGGCTGCCGCGTGGTTTCCGCACAGGAACTCGACGAGAGTGAGTGTGTGGTCTATGTGAGACTCGGCGAGGAGGAACTTCGTCGCGCGATGGAAGACGGCAGCTTTGCGCAGGCGGTGCACATTGCCCTCTACTATAAGGCGAGAGAGGCAGGGGAAGGAAAGTAAAATCGCGGCAGCGAGCAATCAAAAAGAGCCGGGCTTATGCCCGGCTCTTTTTGCCTTGCGCCTTCGATTACTTCTTCTCGCGGAGCGCGTCGCGAATCTCGGTGAGCAGGATCTCTTCCTTGCTCGGCTTCGGCTCCTCCGCCGGAGCTTCCTCCTTCTTCTTGTTGACCGCGTTTGCCGCCTTCACGATGCAGAAGACTGCAAGTGCAATGAAGAAGAAGTTCAGGACGTTCTGCAGGAATGCGCCGTACGCGAGCGAAACAGCCTCGCCGCCGAGCGGATTCTTGATGGTCAGAGCGAGCGTCGCAATGTTAATCTGGCCGAGAATCATACCGATCAGCGGCATGATGATATCATCGACCAGCGACTTGACAATCGTGCTGAACGCACCACCGATGATGACACCGACCGCCAGATCAAGGACATTGCCCTTCAGCGCGAACTCCTTGAACTCTTTCATAAATCCCTTCATGAGTACCCCCTTACACGAAACAACAATAGCAACAATTGCTGTTTTCGGACTTAGTATAGCAGTGTACCGCGAAAATGAAAAATAGAATGTTGCGCCGGAAAAAGCCCCTTTTATGGTATAATCGACCAGAAAACAGCGATAAAAAAGGGAGGAGCAAGCATGCAGGCAGTGATAATGGCGGGCGGCAAGGGAAGTCGCCTCGCGGCGCTCACCAGAGATGAGATTCCGAAGCCCATGGCCCCGTTTCTCGGGAAGCCCCTACTCGAATGGCAGCTCGAAGAGCTGAAGCGCTACGGCATACGACGTGTCACCCTTGTGGTCGGGCATCTGAAGGAGAAAATCATCTCCTATTTCGGCGACGGCGCTGCGCTCGGCATGGAACTCGACTATGTCGAAGAGACCGAGCCGCTCGGCACGGCAGGGGCGTTTCCGCTCCTTCTGCCTAAAATCGAGAGCGCGCACTTCCTGCTCCTCTTCGGCGATATCCGCTTTGACATCGATATCGCGCGGATGGAGCGCTTCTTCCTTGAGAAGCGGGCGGAGTGCCTGCTCTTTGCGCACCCGAATTCCCATCCCTACGACTCGGATCTCATTGTGACCGATGCGGAGAACCGCGTCACGGGCTTTGATTCCAAGCACAATGTGCGGACCGGCTGGCAGGACAATCTTGTAAATGCCGGCATCTACCTGCTCTCGCGGGATATGCTGCGCCGCGTCCCGGAAGTGAAAAAAACGGACTTCGAGAAGGAGATTTTAGCCCCCATGGCAGCGCGCGGCGAGGCGATTTACGCCTACCGTTCTCCGGAGTACGTAAAGGATGTCGGCACGGTGGAGCGCATTCAGGCGGCAGAGGAAGAATGGAAGTCCGGCTTCCCTGCAAAGCGGAATTTAGCGTTTCCGCAGCGCGCGGTCTTTCTTGACCGGGACGGTGTCATCAACCGTTACAACGGGTTCGTGAGAACGCCGGAAGAATTGGAACTTCTGCCGGAAGCGGCGGCGGGCTTAAAGTGCTTAAACAGCTCGGAATATCTCGCGATTGTCGTGAGCAACCAGCCTGTTGTTGCGCGCGGGGAGACGAGTGAGGCGGAGCTCGAGACCATCTTCAACAAGATGAAGACCTTGCTCGGGCGGGAGGGGGCCTTCGTGGACGATGTCTTCTACTGCCCGCATCACCCGGACAGCGGCTTCCCGGGCGAGGTGAAGGAACTGAAAATCGACTGCGATTGCCGAAAGCCGAAGACGGGTATGCTCCTACGCGCCGCGGAGCGCTACCACTTGGATCTCTCCGCCTGCTATTTGATCGGCGATACGACCGGCGATATTCAGTGTGGGAAAAACGGAGGGGTCAGAACCGTGTTGGTGAAGACCGGTGAAGCGGGGAAGGACGGCAAGTATGACGCAGTGCCGGATCTCATTGCGGAGAATCTCGCGGATGCGGCTGCAAAAATACTCGGTGAGAGCTGATTTCGCTGGAGTGCGCGGACGTTTCGTGATACAGTAGATAAGGAAGAAAGTAAGACGATGGAGGGAAAGAGTATGGCGAGCAGAGAGTATTCACGGCCGATTGCGGAAGCAATCGATAACTACTTGATTGAGAACGACTGGAGCATTTCGTTTGACGAGGAGTCCGGTGTGTTTCGCTTCGGTCTTTCGATTGACGGAAAGCTAAAGCAGATTCGCTACGTCATCGTGGTCAATGAGCAGTCTTATACGTCCTATGCGATTTCGCCGATCGGCGCCGACAAGGACGATGCGCGCATCATGAAGGAGATGGCGGAGTTTACCTGCCGCGCGAACTACAATTTAAAGCTCGGAAACTTTGAGCTTGACATGCGGGACGGTGAGGTGCGCTTTAAGGTGCACACGGACTGCACGGGTATGGTTCCGAACCGCGACATCATCGACAACAGCATCTCCTGCGCAGCGGCTATGTTCGAGCGCTACGGCACGGCGGTTGCGGGCATTGTCTTTAACGACGAGACGGCGGAGAAGGCAGTCGAGAAGTGCGAAGAGGATATGTAATCCAATCAAAAGAAGAACGGCCGCGGCCGTTCTTCTTTTTTGAGTTATAGGACAAAAAGAGTCGGTGAAAAACCCCGCAACGCCGGAAAATTGTTTGCGGGTTTACACGTCTCAGGGCGCAATCCAGAGTCCGCTCGCGCCGCAGGGAAGGGTGAGCCCGTTTCCGCTGACCGGAAGCCCCAGTTCCTCGGCGGCAATTTTTCCGCCGAAGCGCGGCACAATCAAATCGCCGAGGAGGTAGGAGAGCACCGAAGCCTGTAAGCCCGTTGTGTAGGAGCTGATCAGGAAGAAGAGCGGCGTGTCGGAGAGCAGGGAGACACAGTCCGTCAAGAGTTCGTAGAGCGTGTCCTCGAGCTTCCAGAGCTCGCCGTTCGGGCCGCGTCCGTAGGAGGGCGGATCCATGATGATGGCATCGTAGCGGCGGCCGCGGCGCAGCTCCCGCTGTACGAATTTTCCGCAGTCATCGACGAGCCAGCGTATCGGTGCTGCGGAGAGTCCGGAGGACTCCGCATTTTCCTTAGCCCAGGCGACCATACCCTTGCTCGCGTCGACATGGGTTACTTCCGCACCCGCAGCCGCTGCGGCGAGCGTCGCGCCGCCGGTATAGGCAAAGAGATTTAAGACGCGCGCGGGACGTCCTTCCTTTGAGGCGCGGTTAATAATGGAAGAAAAGCGGTCCCAGTTTGCGGCCTGCTCGGGAAAGAGGCCCGTGTGCTTAAAGCGGAAGGGTTTCAGCTGAAAACGGAGCGTACTTGTGCGGGGATTCACAAGGGACTCGGGAAGCGCATAGGAGATATCCCACTGCTTCGGAAGCGAAAAGAACTCCCAGTCGCCGCCGCCACGATTGCTCCGGTGATAGTGGGCGTCGGGCTTACGCCAATACGGGTCCTTCTTGTCGCTGCGCCAAATAACCTGCGGGTCCGGGCGCACCAAAAAATAATCCCCCCAGCGCTCCAGCTTTTCGCCTCCGGCGCAGTCCAAAACCTCATAATCTCTCCAGCGATCGGCTCTCAGCATAGCAGCCTCCTCTCTCATGCATATGTACGGGTCTAGTCTAACAAAGGGAGCGGAGGGCTTCAAGGAGCTTTCTTGCAACTTTCTTGTGTTTTTATGAAAAGCTTTCAAGAATTGCGCCTTCGTGCTAGAATAATGAGAAATCACTCGAAGATGATTTACAGCGGAGGAAAGTCCAATGAGAAGAAAGAAGATGGCGCTTGCGCTTCTTGCGACGGCGAGTCTTGTGCTTGTGACCGCTTGCGGCGGGAAGAAGAACAGCGATACCACTGCGGCGGAGTCTGCGAGCAGTGCGGTGGAGAGCATGACAGAGACGGCTTCCGGCGAGAGCACGGACCCGGGTGATGAGAATGTCGTTTACGATACCCTTTCCCCGGAGGAGCAGGCTTCGATTGAGGCTTCCGAGGCGGCGGAAGAAGCCGAGGAAAACGAAGAAGAGGCTGCCGAGGAGGAGACCGAGGCAAAAGCTGCGGAGACCAAGTCCCAGGCAAAGGCGACCCGGCAGACCTATCCGAGCCAGATTTTCCATGAGGGCGAAGATCCGACCGAAGCACCGGAGACGGACCGCGCGGATGATTCCGGTCCGACCGGGAAGGTGACCAAGATTAAGAAGAACAAGGCAGGCAATTACGTAAAGCCGGAGAGCACCAGCAGAGCGGTGGAACCGCCGTCGGATGCGACCATGCCGGAGAACGGACACTGAGTCGAATTGTTTCTAAAAAAGAGCTGTGCTTTTACTTGCACAGCTCTTTTTTTTGTGTTAAGCTATATGGCGCTGTGACATGATAGCTGTGAAGCGAGAGGTTGCTGTCTCAAAAGAGCAGGAGTTCCGCGGAGCGAATGTCAAGTCTCGATACTGACGACAAGTCA
>ERZ773069.2134-NODE-2134-length-10588-cov-19.830722_pt1 | contig 10588 bp, 7 predicted proteins | sample MGYA00580619_ERZ773069 | MGnify/ENA primary metagenome ERZ773069 (study PRJEB29015, sample SAMEA2738007) | human oral metagenome | biome: human oral; feature: human-associated habitat; material: dental | place: China | collected 2108 ...
CTGGAGCGAGTCCGGAGCCCGGCCGGAGCGGCACGGGCGACCGGCGTAGGAATCACCGGTCGCCCGCGGCGCGGCTCCCGTGGACGAGGTGGAGGGGGCTACTGCCGAGGGCCCGCTCCGGACGCACCCTCCTCGCCGGGCAGATCCTGGGCGAGGGCGCGGATGCTGCGCAGCAGATCCGCCGCTTCGGCGGGGATCGGTGCTGAGCCGAGAGAACTCAGCTGGTCGAAGAGACGGTTCGCCTCGTCGAGGCGACCCTTCAGCTCCCTGTGGTGGGCTTCCAGGACGCTGATCTCGTCGCTCTTCCGCCGGACCTGCTCGGCCAGCCCGTCGACCTCGGCCTGCGTGCGGCTGCGCTCGGCTCCGACCTCGCTGACCTGCCCGACGAGGCGTTCCCGCTGCTCCTCGAGCGCGGCCCTCTCCCGCTTGGCGACGGTGAGGGCCCTCTCGTGCCGGGCGATGTCGGCGACGATCTCCTTCTCCGCGGTCTGCGCGGCCATGAGCTCGTGCTGCATCTCCTCCAACCGGGCCCGCTCCGCGGACAGTCCGACGCCGGCCAGCTCATCCGCCTCCCGCTGGAGCCGGATCGCCTCATCCTGGATGGCGAGGAGCGCCTGGTAGCGCTTGCTGAAGTGGTCGGCGTCGCGGGAGGCCGACGGCGAGCCCATGGAGCCGATGCGGGCGCCCAGTTCCAGGGCCGCGAGTTGGGAGCCGTCGGGGAGCAGGCCGAGGTCGGCCGGCTGCTCGGGGCGGGCCGGGGAAGCTGTCTGCTCGGGACGAGCCGGGTCGGCGGGGCGCTCAGCGTTCTCGCCGACGAGATACGGGGCGACCATCGTTTGGAACCGATCGGTCCAGTGGGAGAGGGTTTGGTCCAGTATGATCCGCATCTGCTCGGCGACCTTCTCGTTGGCGCTCTTCCCGAGATCGATCTCGCGCTGGAGCATGTCCTCGCCGATCTCCCTGGTCCTGCGCGCCTCCCGGTCGATCCGCTCTCGCTCCTGAACGTTACGAGCCTCCACCTTCTCCAGCTCGGACTCCTGGAGTTTGCGGAAGACCCGGTCGTACTGGGACTCTCCGCGCACTGCCACCATGGCCTTGATTCCTACGGGGAGTAACTCGATAACGATGAAGAGCAGTGCGATGGCGCCGTGTGAGAGGATACCGGTCCAAGTTTTGAAGCTCGCGCGCTTCAGGGCTATGATCTGCGCCAGAAGACCACTATTGTTGCGGACGATGCTTTCGACATCGTTCTCCCGTGCGAATGCCTGACGCAAATCATAGGCCTCCTTCTGGTAGCCTTCCGAGCATTCCTCACTGAAAACGCTCGCTTCGGCTTCCATGGGTGATGCCTCTCCGCAGAGCGCTGCGTGAGCCTCTTCTCTGGCTCGCTGTGCACTGGCGTTCTTGTTGGCGAGAGCCGTTTTCTCCGCTTCTATTGCGTTATCCAGGCGCGCCTTTATCAATGACAATTCGTATTCCCAGGAATTGTAGCGATCTCCTCTGCCTGGATCTCCGGTAATTGCGACGTTGCTGCAGATCGGCTGGTTGGGGTTATTCTCGCACTCCATCAGTGTCTGGGTTTTTTCGTACTCCTCCTGGGTCGCCTCTCTGGTCGCGACGGCGTCATTGTAGGTCTGGGTCGCTTGATCTACGCTTTCATCGGCGTTGGCTGTACCGTTGAGGATGTTAAGTTGCTCGCGGATCTCTTGTTCCTTGTCCTTCAGTTTCTTTGCGGTCCCGAGATTGGCGTTCTTCTCCTTGATCTCCTCGATCTGGGCGGTCTGATCCTGTTGGAGTTGGACGGCCACCTCGCCCCGGAAGATATGAAGTGAAAGGGGTACGGAGACCACCAGACCGATAATGAAGGCGAGGAGAAGTCTGGGGGAGGCGTACCAGAATACTCGTTTGAGACCGTAAACGCCATGCATGGTCTTGATCATGGCCCGGTCCACAACCAGGATGAACACACCCCACAGGATTCCTAATATAATGGATGCGATGAGATTGATCGTCGGTTGGTGCTGTGCCCGTTGACCGGTGCTCGGGTCGGACACGACGAGTACAGCGTTGTACATGGCGATCGTCATGGACAGGGCCGCGAACGAGGCCGTCCCGAGCATGACCGCGCCGATGCTGACGAAGGCGTTTCGTTCAGAGTCGACGTGCTTGAGGATCTCGGCATCGGCTCCGCCGAGGGTGATGAAGAAGTTGGATATTCTCTTCTTGGGAGGCTTATTCGAGGTGTTTTTTCTCATGGAGAAGAAGATCTTTCTGTGTGTGCCGGAGGAAGGGAGTGTAGTGAGCGGGGGCATTTCGTCGATGGGCGGCACTCTGGAGCGCGGCGAATCATCCGATTTCAACGCGTGCAGCGGTTATAGCGGTTAAGATCATCGGATCGGATGAGGACTGACGCTGATTGAGCTCCTCCTCGCTCATTGGCGTAATTGCATTTGACTTGAGTAGTTAAAACTTCTTGTCGGCCTCGTCTGCGGGAAGTTCTCGGGCGAGGGTGCGGATGCTGCGCAGCAGACGTTCCGCCTCGGCCGAGGCCGGGGTATGACTGAGCTCGCTCAACTCGGCGAAGATCTTCTCCGTCTCAGTCAATTGCTCTCTGACCCGAGCCCGCCGCTCCTTCAATTCCTTGGTTTCCTTCTTCTTCTGGCTGACGGCATCCTTAAGCCTCTCGATCTCTCTCCGAACACGGTCGCGCTCGGCCGCGGCCTCGCGCTCCTCCTCCACCAGTCGGGTGCGTTCGGCGCCGAGTTCGACGGTCTGGCGTCTTATAGCGGCCAACTCCGCCTTCTTGTCCTCGATGGAATCATGAAGCTCCTTCTTCTGCTTCTGCACATCGGTGATATCATGACTCAGCTGCGACAGGCGATTCCGCTCGGCGGTCAGGTCGACGTCGCCTAGTTCATCGGCCATGCGCCGCAGACGGATCTCCTCCTCCCGCAGGGCGAGTAGCTTGGAGTACCTGCCCTCGATGTCATCGGCTCGGAAGGCCGCCACCCGCCCCTCGAGTTCAGCAATCTTCGCCTCGAGATCCAGCTCGGAGATCTGCGCGTCCTCCAGAATAAGCCCCAGGTCCTCCAAGCGCCATTGCAGACTCTGGAGCCGCTGAACGTTGCGCTCGGCCGCGTCGACGGCGTCGTCAAGAAGAAGTTCTCGAGCCGGCCCGTAGGTGGGCAGTGACTCGGAGTTCGCGACGGCGAGTCGGTACAGGGCGTCGGCGCAAGCGCTGTGGCTTTCGCGGAGGCGCTGTACAGCGCGCAGCTGCGCCTGCTCGCTGAGCCTTCCCCAGACGTCTTTCCAGGACTCGGAGGATTGCGCCTCGGCAATGAGGGGGAGCCATGCGGTCCAGGGGACTGGATTCGCAGAGGAGGCGAGTTCGGTCAGGAAGTCACGCAGCATCATGAATGCCCATCATCCTCTACCGGACCGAAATGGCGAGGGGAGAAACAATTTTCTGCCGATGATTCCCTTGAGCGTTCGGCTCATGGCATTCAAGTCGCCGGAAGCCTGCTGCAGAGTGGACTGAAGATTACTGGTGAAACTAGTCAAGTCGTCTGTCACGGCGCGAGTCCGCTCAAGGCGACTCTCGAGATCGTGTATCTGCGTGCGGAGTTCTTCCAGATGAGCCTGCTCCTGATTCCACTCGTCCCGTGCCTCGGTGAGTTCCTTCTCGGCGACGGATCTGTCCTTGCGTGCCTGCCGAATCACACTCTCGAGCTCCTTCTTCTTGGCTCTCAACGATTCTGTCTCTTCGATAAGACGTTGATGTTCGGCCTGTCGTTCGTCCCAATCGCGGCCGAGCAGGCTATCTCTGTAGGTCTTCAACCGATGGATATCCTCCTCGAGTGCGTGCCGCTCTGCGAGTTCAGGATCTTGATCTATATTCTCCTGCCAGCGCTGTTTCTCACTGCGGAGTTCCTCGATCGCGGTGTAGCTTTCGAGTACCTGCGAGAGGCCTCGCACATCGTCCTCGACGGCTTTTTTGAGCTCATCGAGTCGTTCGAGCTGTCTATTCGTCGCATCAGCCGCATCGTCGCGAGCCAATTCGAGCAGCGGGTCATCAGAATCTGTCGGCGTGTTGTTCGCGATGCTGCGCAGGATGTGGTCGGACAGAGGACCGGCGTCCTTGCGGAGAAGAGTGACGAGGGTCTTGCGGTCGGCGGGTTCGAGGCCCTCCCAGGCTCCACGCCACTGGCGGGGTCCCTTGTGAGCGGCGAGAACGAGGGCGAACCATTCGTCCCAGTCCAACATCGTCTGGGACCGCGCGAACCGTATAAGTGCGGCCTGCAAAGTCATTACTTCACCTTCCTGGATGTGTTGTGGAAGTTCTGATGCGAACAGCGGATGATCCAGCTCCACTGCCCGAAGCGGTCTTGGACTCGATGATCTGCTGTGGAGTTCTGGTTTTGAGAGCGGAATGCGCTTCGTCACGGATGCCGAGTCCTCCCGTCTGAGTACGGCGCGGTCGGTGGAGTTGCCCCTGGATGTCGATGAGCTTTCCTCCGGCGCTACCGTTGACGACGAGTCTCAGCATTCCTTCGGTGTCCGCGGTGAGTGTGACTTCGACATCCTTCAATGCGTCGCCCGAACCCGACAGCTCACGCTCCCAGGTCCGGTCGTAAGGGCTCCTCAGATCGTCGAAGACGACGATTCTCTGGATGAATTGATCATTGGGTTCGATATCGAGTTTACCGAAGCCGAATTCTTTAAGGCTCACCGTCGCCGGAAGACTCGCTCCCTTGGTCAGAAGCGGGGAGATAACACAGCGACAGGAGTCATCGAGACCGAGGCGGCGGGCCATCTTCTCGGTCACCCTGATCTCCAGACCCACGTCCCATAGGAGGCGCTCCTCGATGGAGATCTTTCCCGCGGCTACGAGTGCGGCGCCCATGGCGACCGCGGTCGAGAGCCTCGAGTCGTTGAAGCGGAGCCGGTCAAGGCGGCCGAGGATCTCGGAGGCCTCAGTCGGACCGGCGAGTTCGCGGATCACCGGTTCGATCACTTGGCTCCGCAGTGCGCCGATCCGGCTCCCCCCGCCCGTCATGAGAATGGCGTGAGGAAGCTGTTCGGATCCCGCGCCGCGGGACAGGAAGCGGGTGAGGAGTGCCCTCGTGCTCTCGAAGAAGGGCTCCAGGCGCGTGAGATACTCAGAACATGACATACTGGTGACGACCGTGTCGTCACCCACCGTTGAACTCATGACAATGAGGCGTCGACCCCATTTTCCGGCGAGTTTTTCGGTGAAGTCCTCCAATTCCTCAATCATCTCTAACCTTGCGGACAGCGTGTGGAGTAGTTCGGTCTCCGCCTTGGCGAAGGCCTCTCGGAGCCATCCCTTCTCCGTGCCCTCCAGGTTGGCGAGCACGGCCTCGGGTGTGAGTGGGACGTCGATGCCGATCTGGGAGCTAACGGTCTCCAGGTGCTTGCCGAGCAGAAGAGCGGTGGCGTAGTCCCCGCCGATGTCGTTGTTAACGGCATCAATAACGGTGAGCGGCTCGCCGGGCTCCCCCACGCGCACGAGGCTCAGGTCGGTAGTCCCACCTCCGATATCGACGATGAGCATGTTCTTGCCGACAAAGGTGGCGGCGGCGTCGGATGCGTACAGGGCGTAGGCGGCCGCGGCGACCGGCTCGTCGACCGTCCTGTCGGCTACTTTATATCCGAGCGCATGTTCGTCCCTTCCCTCCCTGCGCGATTGTCCGTCGGCCTGCGCCGCACGGGCGGCCTCTCGTGTGGCCAGGCACTTCTCGACATGCTCCCTGCGCCAGCCGTGGGGCACGGTGACGACGACGGAATCCACCGTCTCACCGCCCAGGTCCTGAGTGATTTTCTTCATGATGTGCTCCACGAGCCAGGTCGTCAGCCACTCGGGAGTGATGGTCCTCGGCCCGTCCCCCCAGTCCTGGGTGACGAGTACCGCGCCCGTGGCCATGGACATCTTCCATCTGCGGAAGGTCTCCGAGGGATCGGCGTCCGAGTCCGCCCAGACGTCTCGGGCCCTCCTCCCCACAATGCGATGTCCAGAGTCGCCTTCAACATGAATGATGGAGGGCAGCAGATCATTGCCCTCGAACTGGTGTATTGACACCTCGCCCTTGTCATTGACCTTGGCCACGACCGTGTTCGACGTGCCGAGATCGATTCCGATGCTCACCATGGGGTTACTGTACTCCTCGCTCCGGATCTGTTCCGACTACTCCATGCTCATGCCGTTTATTCCCGTGTCCTTGCTCCTCCAACAGACGGCGCAACTGCTCGATGCGCACTATCTCCTTGATGGTACTCCCGACACCTCCGCTCACGAGGCCGATGACGGCCCCCTGTGAGGGATCGATGAGGGGTCCCCCACTGGCGCCGTGGTCGAGATCGCCGCCGACCTCAAAACTCGGTTTATCCCGCATATTGCGACTGACATGGACCTGGATGGTATGGGGATCCTCACCCGGTCTCCAATTCTGATAGCCCACCGTCAGCAACTTGCTCGGCGCGCACACGTCCCGGCTCTGCCCGAGCGGCAGCGGCTCGTATTCCGATACGGCTTTGGCGGGCAGATGGAGAAGTGCAGCGTCCGTCTCCTCATCTACCGCGATGACTTTGGCCTCGACGCCTTCCGGGCCGATGGTCACGTGTACCGCATCCTGAAGGACGTGGGCGGCGGTGGCGACCAGGCCGGATGCGGCGATGAGGAAACCGGTGCCTATATCTTGATAGTCCTCCCGGGCAACTACGATCGGCAGGATCGCACTTCGTAGTCGGGTTATGCACTCGGAGTCGGTCATGACTCCGAGAGGAGCCGGCGGAGCCGTCTCCGGGGAGACTGAAGGAGCGAGGCCGAGCAATCCAGAGAGCCTTGGGTCCTCGCTGCGCAGAGCGGTAACCAGATCCTGTTCGATCAGACAGGTGTCATCGACTGGTGAGGCGCTCTTCGACGGAGAACCCATACGTACGATCATGTTCTCCTTCGCCTGCCTATACATATCCATTACCCATCGAATGTTCCCGAAATTCTGTCCCGCAACCTCTCTCGCGATTGGGACCATGGTCAATAGGTGTTGTTCGAAGTCCTCGCTCAATCGGCATCTCTCCTCCTGGGCGCGCGTGCGCATGATCTTCAACAGCGATTTAGCGGACATGTGTTCGAAGACGATCTTCTGATTGAATCGGCTTTCCAGTCCCGGGTGCCTGGAGATGAGATCGTCGATCTCCTTCTCGCTCCCCTCAAGTATGATGAGTGTTCGTCGATTATCCGGGTTGGTCACCGCGGCGGTGAGGGCGCGGATGGTCTCAGCGCCGTAGATATTGTCTGTGGGGAGACCGCCCGCTCTTTCGATGACGAGTGCGCCGCCCCTGGCCGCGTTGAACAGGTTTCTCACCCTTTCCGCGGCGTGACTGCCGTAACCGGCCTGAAGATCGTCGATGGTGACTAGCTTGGCTGCGGGGCGGTCGATGAGGCCGATGCCGTACAGGTAGGGGGCGATGACCTTCTTTGCGATGGATGTCTTGCCAGTGCCCGGCGGGCCGACGAAACACAACCCATCGACCCGAGGGCGGGGCTGATTGTACTTTTGACGACTTGCGAGAAGGACTTGCTTGGCATCCATAAATTTGCGCAAGTCTTCTAGTGCGATTAGTCCGACATATTCCGCCAAGGCTTTCTCGGCCTGCGTCACTCGGGTGCCATCTGTGGTGATGGTAGTGGGAATATCCGTGATTCCGATGATATTCGGGGCAGTATTGTGTTTGGAATCATGGATGCCGCGTATCTGCTGCCAAATATTGCGAGCCTCTCCGGCGTTGCCGAAGCCCGCGTCGAGACGTCTGTCCTCGAGGAGCTGCATAAGAGGAGCATGGGTGTCTGCGCTCATGGCGAACCCATCGGCTCGTGCCATGTCGCGTACGACCTGACAGAGCTCCTCGGAATCGTAGTCATGGAAAATCAGGTTTGTGGGGAAACGGCGCTTCAGGCCCTCATCCATTCGCATGAGTTCGTCGATGCCCTCAGTGTAGCCGGCGAGGATGATGACCGTGTCGTTGCGATGATTCTCGGCGAAGGTCACCAGCGCCTTGATCGACTCTTCGGAGTAAACATTTCCCATGAGTTGATGCGCCTCATCGATGAAGATGACACCGCCGCGCCCCTTCATGAGACTGTTCTGCATCCGTTCTGTGGCCTCGTTCGCATGCTTGGAGGCGAGTTCTGTCGGAAGGATTTCGGTGACTGCGCCGGTGGGAAGAATTCCCAGTGCGTGGAAGAGTCGGGCGATAATGCGAGCCACAGAAGTCTTGCCAGTGCCCGCGGAGCCCTTGAAGACCATGTGCATGGTGTTTTCCGGCAGTCTGCCATGCTTGCGCAGCTCTATGCGGCGTCGCCGAGCGATGTTAGGAAGTCCGTGGAAATAACTCTTGATGTCCTTGAGTCCGACGAGGGAGTCCAGCTCCTGGAAGATGGAGGTGATACGAACTTCGTCGGGATCGGGCAGGTGCAGGAGTGTGTCCATGCCAATGCTCCGGGCGCCCCTGGCGAGCGAAGCGATCCGTCTGAGAGAGCTCTGCAGGTTCCCGTTCGTGGCCAGATGGCTGGCGATACTCTTTGTGTGGCGTATGGTGATGTCGTGCCGCAGTGAGACTCTTGCGAGGGCGAACTCGATCTCTTCCGGGGTCGGTGTAGGGATATCGATTGTGATTGAACTGTGGCTCTGCAAGAGGTGAGCGTTGAGTTCGGTTCTCGGATCGACTAGAAATAGGAAGGAACCGATGTTCTCCTGTGCGTGTTGGACGAGTGCGCGCACCGTTTTGCGAAGTTCAAACGATTCTTCTTTTTCGGATGCGATTCTCTCGAACTGCTCCGGCAGACCGAAGACGATTGCAATGATGCTACGGCTATGGGATCGAGTGAAAATGGAGGACAGAAGGGCAAGCTGATCGGCGTATCTTCGATTCTCGGTGCGGGAGCAGAGGTCCTCGGCGGCGCTCTCCGCGGTCCGGTCGAAGGGATGGGAGACGGGGATGCTCTCGGAGGCGTTCGCGTGAATACGCTGGGGAACACGCGGTTCGCGCCTGGAATGCAGAAGATTGGTAAGAGCGTTCGCCTCGGATATCAGCTCGCCCTCGGCGGTGAGGACGACGATGAGAGCCTTGGGGTCCTGTTCGAGCGTCCAGTGTCGGATGGTGTCGGTCAGCGAGAGGCATCCGAGATAGGCGTCGTGGAAGAAGATGTCGTCTGTGTTCCCCGTCAGGTGCCATACGGGCTCTGCGGTGGACGGTGTCCGACCGCGCAGGAAGCGATGGGCTCGCGAGACCATGAGCGACTCCTTTCGGGTGAGCATAGGTGCAGGGCGTCGAAAAGGAGGCTCGCTCAGATGAGATCTTTATCTTCCAAATAAGGGCCTTTGCCGGGAAATGCGGACGCGAAAATGGAAAACATGGAAATGGAGGCGATGAAAAGGATCCACGACATCCCCGTGCGGAACCAGGAGTCTGGAATCCAGGGGAACCAGGATGTTGTGAGGGCGGGGAGTTCGCAGCCTCGAAATACTGGAATGAAGTCGATGTGCTGAAGAAGTATTACGAGCATCATGGGCATTACGAATCCAATGAAATTTTGATGAGCAGTAAGGCCAGCGATTTCAATTCTTCGCCTTTTGAGTGCGATGTGGGCGAAGACGGATAGTTGAAGTGCCCAACACAATGCCGTGAATCCGATAAGGAGAATGAGTATTGGTGTGACTGCGTGAAGGCAGGATACGGCGAACCGGGACATTGCACCGGTGATTCCCTGAGTGCTACTCGCCGTGATCTGGGACATGCGTTCATAGTATGTTTCAGTAGCGAGGCAAGTGCGAGGCGACACGTTGTGATTGACGGTGAGCATCACTGCAAGGACGAATGGAATGAAGAAACCGATTGGCGCAATAATGACGGCCTTTAATGCCTTGCGCTTGGTAGTTGTCTTGGATGCTCTGCCGTCCGAGGTCGTCGTCTTGGGCGTACTGACGGGAGTGGTCGTCCTGGAATCGCTGTCCGGAGGAGATAATTCTTCGTCCCTAAAATGCAAGAATCCGGACTCTGGCTTTGAGGGGCGGTCCGAGGTCTCTTCTGGATTCTGTATGTTGATTCCCAACGGAACTCCTAGGGACGGGAAAACCCTCGATCGGGTACTCGAGGGATAATATGAGTGGATAGGGGCGAGTCCGAGCCGGGGACCACGGCGCTCCGGTCGGCATCTGAGTCGCGGATGACCGAGGACCTCCTTAGCCCCCACCATCGGCGCACACGGGAACACCTTAGATGCCCCGCGCCCGGCGGCGAGCCGCTTCACCAGTCTCAATTCTTAGACTTGTGGCGTGTCTGACGCCGGATCGTGATGCGGGTGTGATCGGCCCGACTTGCCCCGCGTCCTCCGCGCAGGCGCATCCGCGTCCGCACGCCCGCCCCGCCCCCGTCCTCTCCTCCCGCCCCGCGTCCGTCAGACACGACGGACCCTCCGCCGACTCGAGGAGACGATCATGACCGTCGACGCGCGCACCCGCGCCTCATCCCGCTGCTACCGGCTCGACCGCCTCGTGCGCGTCGACGA
>ERZ773069.2137-NODE-2137-length-10567-cov-4.759513_pt1 | contig 10567 bp, 9 predicted proteins | sample MGYA00580619_ERZ773069 | MGnify/ENA primary metagenome ERZ773069 (study PRJEB29015, sample SAMEA2738007) | human oral metagenome | biome: human oral; feature: human-associated habitat; material: dental | place: China | collected 2108 ...
TAGCTGAGAAAACCGAAATTCCCCCAATTGTAGCTTAAAATATGCTCCGAAAATGTCAAATCTAAATACTCTATTCCAAGTTTGGATTTTAATTTCTCGATTTCAGACTGCGGAATTTCTTTTTTGCTGAGAATAATTCCGTCTGTTATTTCAGCATCAAGTCCATCTGTTTCTTCCATTATCGAAGATATTATTTCGTCGATTGTTAATAGTTGCATCTATAGTTCCTTCCTCTAGCAAAACAACTCATCTTCATCATCATTAAATATGCTATTCTTACGACGTTCCACTTCTTCGTCTTCACGATGGTATTTTCCATCATTACAATTATAAATATATTCACTTCTAGTCCAGCTAATTCCATCACTATCAATCTTTTCATATTCACTAGAATCACAATTAAAAGCTCACCTTGACATAATTAATTTCCCTCAAAATTATCTAATACATACTTCAACATTTCATATGCAGCCTTTTTCTTTGCCTGTTTCTTAGAAGAGGCTTCTGCATAGAAATAGTACTCCATTTCATCAATATGACATTCCACATTCCAAAAAGGGTTGCCGTCATTATCATGAAACTCTTTAAAACTATACTCTGGAATAGAAAAATAGCCGCGACGCGATAGAGTCTCCAGCTGGTTAATCGCCATATTTAATGAGGGATTAACGATTTCATCCTTAATTGTATATAACATGTTATTTGCTTCCAAATAGTCATATATGGCTTTTGATGCTTCTTCATGCGCCATCGCCTTGGTCGCACCATAACCAACGAATTTTTTTACTCCGTCTACAGTGATATAACAAGCGTACTTTGCGCATCTATTATGTTCTTTGGAAACCAATAAGTCGAGAATTGTGTTATAACCTCCGTAGGTTTCCACAAACTCACGTTTCGGTAAATCTCCAGTTCTTCTTAAGTTCCAATCTTGAACTTCTTGAATATAATTGATTTTATTTTCAAATATAATGGCCTTTGGATTAAGCATTACCATAACTGAATCCTGTATTCGTGAAATATCATAATTCGAATCGATTGCTTCTGCCCCAAGTATAGCTTCAAATAAATCTTCCATAACCGAATGTGATTCCTGGACATTATTCTTTTGATCACCATTTCCCATAATCAAATACTCAGCCAGCCCTAGATTATAAATACAATTTGCAAGTGTGTCTTTCTTAACCAATCTTTTTTTAATTTCAGTAAGTTTGTTTTCCTGGTATTTAGATACAAACTCATTAAAATCTTCATTTGTGTTAAAGTTATCCCTTTCTGATGCAAGCATACCAAACTCTTCAGAAAGTATTTTCACAACTATAAAATCAAGTACTTTGTCGCCAATAAATTCAAGCACCTCATTGTGCTCGCCACCGTACTCCTTTGAATATGATCTGCGCACAAAAGCCTGTTGAAGCAAATCTAGATTTTTGAAATTAAAAGCAATAATTTGTTGGATTTTTGATAGATCATTTCTATCCATTAAGATTCCTCCTTATTCTAAAAGAAGGCACAATAATAGCCTGACGTTTTTCCACATGAAAAGACTGCCCGACCTAATGAGATTAAATTAAATTCTATGTTTCTCAGTATTTTACTAATATACACTTGCATAAATACTAGCAAATAAAAAGATACATTGTTTTCAATTTAAAATTACTATGCCTAACAACATTTACAGAAGTATTATACTTATACCCAAGTCAATAAGCAAATAAATTGGGGAAATCAAAGTTTATAGAGTCTAGTTTCAGTATCAGATTCGATATACGAAAAGCGAGGCAATTTTTACTCTTGCCCCGCTTTTCACTTTCTCATAATACGTTTTTGGGTAAACATCCGAGAAAGGAATTCATATAAATACTATCACATCTTTACTAGACATAGAAGACAACGATCTTGGGTTATGTCTTGTGAAGTTCAGGGGTTAAAGAAAATTGTTACTCTTGGAAATGCGCCTACACCTCACTTCTGTCCGAAGTGTTCTTGCAAAATACATTCTCGAGGGATCAAAACTAGGACAATCAATCATACTGTGCTTCAAGTCGGTTATCAACTAGTAATAAAACTCAAACAAAGACGCTGGCGCTGCACAAATAGCGATGGCCTTTACGAACCCTTTATATTTCATCTTTCCCTAAAATTTGACGGTTCATTTTCTTTATTTCAAACACATATTTTTCTTTTAATTTTGAGCATCTCTCTTGTGGAATTATTCCTTCATGTTGCAATCTGCCGGCTACAATTCCCGGGTGAATTCCTATCGTTTTAGCAAATTCAACAATCTCATCATCAGATGTATATCTTGAAGGAGCTAATCTTCTATAATCCTCAGGCGAAATCAAATAGTTCTTTGCAAACTTATCTGCATCTATTTCCAGTTTATTATTAATATCCATCATTTCTTCTAGCGTACTGCTGATAAAGACCTTTTTAATCTTTTGCTGAAGTACATGCCTGATTTCATGAAATAAAGAAAACCAGAACTTATCTGCATAAACTCCTCGATTGTTTATCGCAAGAACTACCCTATCGTCTGTTACCCACTTGACAGCACCATTCACTCCTGAATTCTTCAAGTATGGTAATAAAACAAATGCAATACCGCACTCAGCAAATATTTCATGCATTCTTGGCAAAAATTCCTTCGACTTCTTTACCGTCATACCTCTAAGCTCAGGTAAATACCCTTTTAACTTCGCTGCATTATAAGGCTTCGTCTCAATATCTTTTGAGATGTTTATAGCTGTTTGAATCCATGCTCTAGAATTAATTATGTTCTTATCACTGTTAAAAGATGAACTTGATCTAAAATTTATTAGAAAATCCGGCTGCAACATAATTCTTAAATCTGCAACCTTAAAAAACTTACATAAATTTGCAACCTTATCGTTAATACTTCTTGTTTTTGGCAAGCCAACTACATCAACAAAATATTTATAATCTATTTCCTTTACAAGCTCTGCTTGTGCATCAATATCTTTAGCCTGCTGTATCTCTATCAGCTTTTGATCATAAGTATTCTGCAGGTTCTGCCAAACCTCTACACTTGTTCCAAGCATTGCAGAAAGCTTCTTTGCTAGGTCATTGGAAATATTAGCCTGTCCATTAATCAACTGGCTTAAAGTCTTTGCTGTTGTCCCCATTCTTGTGGCAAATTCAGCCTGACTAACTTCCATATCTTCAATAATATCTGCAATATAATATCCAGGGTGAAATGCCACTATATCATTGTATTCATTTACATTACTCATAATGATTCGACACCTCCGTTACCTTCACTATTCTAATCATTTTACATTGAGCCAAAATATCTCCTTCTATAATCTCTCTTCCATCATTATAGCAAGGAATCATAGTGACCCTATATCCTGTATTACCTAACCGTATGCTCCATTCATCTTTTCTATTACCCTTTAAACGCTCGAAATGAAACGGCGGATAATTAGCAAGATCCATTAACGACTCTGCATTAAGTATAAAGTTTTCTGCAGATATAAGTTTCTTTTTTACTTGCTCGGGATATCGCCACTTTTTCTTGTACTCAGAACAAAACTGTTTCTTTACTGTTTCATTCTTATATAGTATTTGGATTCCCAAATCTAATTGCTTCCCTTCTTTTATTTCGTTACCATTTTAGTAATGAAATTATAAAACTGCTCCTCTTGAATTTCAATGCTTTTCAAATAAATTTTATACTTTCATTACTTTTTACGTAACAAAAATTTATGCATGTGCGCCTCTTTATTGAGATACGCCTTGCATAAAATCATGGTTTATCGAGAGCAATCATACCGTCTCAACATGAAATGAATGAACATTCAGTACGTTAACTCAATCTGTCTGTATATGTGAACATATCCACAAAACTATTTAACGATAGCTTAAAGTTATCGTTAAATAGTATTACCTAGATAAACTGAGAGTTAGTTTGAAAAAATATTTTTAAGTATTGGTATCAAAAACATAATTATACCTATAAAAATTAGTCCTTTAACATCCAACCCGGCCTTTTCTTCTATTGCATCTTTGATCATTAATAACCATCCTATAAAGCTGATAATAACTCCTATAAATGTTAAAAATAATCCAATAGGCGCCAGCATCTTAAACAATATACTTGGATAGGCTTCACCAGAAAAAATTAGCACTAATAAAATTATTATTCCAAAGACTCCTATCATAACGCCAATATTATATAGTCTTTTGTTCATAATGCTTTCTCCCCTCAACTTACAACTATCTCATACTTTTTTTCTAAATTATCCAAAATACAATTAAATATTTGTCTTTTTATTTTCGATGTAAGCATTGATTCTCTTGTTTTTTTCATCCAGATATCCTCTACAGAACATCGCACAGAGTTTTAAAATAATCATAACAAAATATATGCAATCTCCAGTGTAATACTCTTTTTCCAGATTTAATCCATGTCCAATCCTATTCCTGATATTAGATCCTGCTTTTTGCTGCATTAAGCCATCAAAGGTAAATATTATGTTCTCATCAACACATTCATTCAAATTTTCACCAAGAAATACCTGGCTTAGAACTTTCTTTTGTTGTACGCCTTCATTAGGATTATAGTACGTCATCAAATCCCCACACATTTCAGCTAGGTTTCGAATAAGATTCTCTGCCTTAGGCGCAAGCTTATCTAATGAATCTGACATGTGACCAATTAACCCCAAATACACCCCTCTTTGTATATCCTTTTCTTGTCCGTTGGGAATAATTGGGTTATTTTTAAAAATCATATCCAAGTCCGTCTCTTGTAAATCTTTTTTTATAAAATAGTTAATAAACCAGCACCCAATCGTTTGTCCTTGAATACTTTCATTTTGTTTTGCCTTATTATACATGTGCAGAAGAATATTATTTTCATCTTTCAAATTAAGAGGTTGTAATAAAAATTCGGTTTGTCCATCAGAATCCATTAATTGAGTAGGAAACATATCTGATAATGAATGATTGTCTACAATATCATTTCGAATGTCTTTTTTCCTTTGAAATTCAAATGCAAAAACAACATCCCATATTAACTCTTCAACACTGTGACCTTCATATGCATCACTAAATTTTTTATAAAGCCCAGATGCATCAAATTTAAACTCATGCATTTTCATATATTTTTTCTTTTCTCTTTGAAATTCAACAAGGCATCTTAGAGCATTTTTATCTTTTTCTTGAGCACCGTGATTCCTAAATAGTTCTATTGCTCTTTTAATATTCTCCTCTGCAATAAACCAGTCTCGATTATCATTAGAGCTTTTGTCACCGGTCTCTTCTACCAGTTTATTCGCCTCCTGCATTAGATAATCAGCATATTCTATATAAACCTTATTTTCAGATGCTTGCCCATTTTGTTTCTTGTGAATTTCAGCTTTTATATGATAAGCTTGTTCTAACTCTTTAGATGTACTAATACTGCCCTTATTTTTACAAATTAGTTTTTCTGTAAGAAGAATCATAGTATCGAAATCATAGTTATAATTTCTCATAACTAGTAATTCTAATAATTTAATAGATAGGAACGAGGAATCGTTTCCGTTTAACGTTACTACATCATTGTATACTCTATCTAAAAATTCTTCTTCCTTTACTTTGTCTCTTATTTTTACTGAAAGTTGGATAGCCCTATTTATGTAATCAACACAGGTTACCCAATATTCTTCATGAAACCATTCAATATAAGATTCATAGTATTCTTCAGCCGCGATTTTTGCAGCTTTATAGTTTTTATTACATAGCCAAATAACATCATAAATGTGTGCCTTAAGATTTTTGGGTAACCTTTTCCAATCCAAGGACCTAAATATCTTAAGTTCATCATCTGTAAATGGAGTAACATCTTCACCTCCATACTTAATATACTCATTATTTTGTTCATTTTCTATTTGATCATGTCTGTAAATAATTTGAATTCTATAAGCCCTTTCAAATAAATCAAATACATTCAAATCAAAAGAATCCACTAATTTATCACGATTTAATTTATGAAAGGATTGTGGAAAATAATCAAGATGATAACTCCTTTTCGACACCCCCATTTCACTGATTAACTCATATATATCCATGCCTACTCCTTGCTATAAGCTCTTCCTAGTTAACGAATCTGAATGTTAAATTTATTTAACATATGATACAGTAATATCCCTATTAAAATAGATTTAAAGTATTATGTTCTTTTCAATCTTCTATATCACTTTAAATATAAATTTTTTTCATTATTGGAATAACTATTTTTGAACAAATCTCTCCACAAGAGATGGTAGTGAAGAGCTTGCTTGTATTTCTTTTGACGGAATAAAGATATATCGCCATTCTTTCCGACCATTCGCTTTTGACCAGTTGCTTACTACTTCACAATATTTGACAGCCATATTCCCTTTTGCGATAACATCGGCATCGTTAAGCTTATCCTCTCCCTTAACCTCAATGAGATAAATTTCCTCATTCGTTTCTACTACAAAATCAGGGACATAATGTCTACCTCTATTGTAGGTGATATTAAACTCATTTTGAGCAGGTCTGAGCCAATTTACAACCTCGTTATCCTGTTCTAAAACTCTTGCGAGCACAAGCTCAGGCAAACTGTCAAACTTAGCTGAAGTAAACACACCCTTTTTTATACCGTCAAATAAAACAGACTTGATATTTCCTTTATACTTTTCATAAAAGTTTACACGCTCAATCCATGTATATGTCTGTCTAAGGTTTGTCGTATTCTCTCCAATTACTGAATATTGAACAAGTCCATTTTCACAGTAAAAATGCGTATCCAACATCATTTGTGAATAGATTTTATTTGCAATATCTCGCTTATTCATCATAACGATATTTCGCATAAGATTGGTGCCATACTTTTCTTCATAATAGCTAATTGCCTGTGATATCAGTTTAAAAAGAAGTTCTGAACATTTTTCATAATCTATTTCAGGTTTTGTTCTAAGAATTTCAAGGATTACCTTCTTCGGATTATAACCATCAAAATCTATGGCATCACCCTTTATCCTTTGCCTATCGGACAAATCTTCAAGGTTTTGGATAAGAAAATCGCAATTGATAGGAGCATGCTTAAACTCACTTAAATCTAAATCAAAATCCACAAAGCCATATTCCTCCAAACCATTATCCGTAATTTTCAGTTTTGGAATAGATATGAATTTCTCCTTAGCACTCATAACAGTGTCGATTTTACTAATGTACCACCTGAAATACAAAGCCATTTATAAAAATTTCGATAAGGCTATTTAAAAAACACTAAATATATATGCCTTTTATATTTAATATATCTTTTATACTATAGAGTTCATTTTCTATTTGCTTTTTATTATCCTCTTCAAACTCATACACCGATAATGTTCTATAGGAATAATTACATAATAGCAGTCTTACAATAATATAACTATTTAAACTGAAATTTCTTCTATTTCCTTTTTCGCCAAGTTCTATGAATTCCGCATATATATTTTCATCGAACTTTTTAAATAACGAAAACCACATCCATTTAATAAATTCTCCAAATATAAAATGAGAAACATGCGACTTCGAAATTTCGCAGCAAAACTCATCTACAAATTTTGTTTTTTTCAAATCATCAATATCTTTTCCTACTATAAGTTTATTAATCGCGCTTTCCCAAACTTTAAATTCATCAATTTCCATTATTGCTCTACCAGAACGTTCTGCATATGCGAGTCTAAAAATCAATATTACGATAATGTCTTCTAATTGCATAAAGTCAAGAAGATACTCCAGAATATTTTTTGACATTAAGTCCCCTCTCAATAATATATTCTTACTAGCCTCATTCCTCTCGCAAATAATATATTCTGGCAAACCATATTTTTTCATCTTATCCGAAAACAATTTAATAAACTCATTATCTTTAATTTCATTATCAGTAATATGTTCAAATGAAATTATAAATATTGAGGATAGATACCTATGATTTGTAATCTGATTATCTATTCTATTTAAAACATCAAATAATTTCATAATCCTATCTATATCATTGGCCTGATTTAGGAAATTAACATCTCTAAACTTTTCTTCTAAAATTGTGCATATTTCTGAAATACACAAATTGCTTTTCCCCTTGTCCTTGCTATAAGAATCACATTCTGTGTAACTTCTCCAGAATATATTTTGATAATCTTTATTTTGATGCAAGTTCATCTCTATTTCCAACAATCTACTTAAATCTTGAATTGAAATATTCACAATCTCTATCGGTAACACCTTTAATTTTTTTATTGTATTCCATTTTATGTGATAGTACAGTTCAAGCAGTTTAATAATGCTATCAAAAAGATAGTTATCAATAAAACACTTTATCTTTTTATTTGTATCACATTTTGCATATTTATAAACTTTATTTAGTAGATCATCTATTTTATTACCTTCACATTGAAATGCAATTTTATAAAATTCTATAATTTCAGAATCACTTGCACTAACTTCATTCCCCTTGTTAATAATGTAATTAGTGACTCTTTCAACATTGCTATAATAATTGTTTTCTAATCCTAATATATTTTTAATATTGAAAATATTATTAAATATTTCTTCAAAATCCTGCTTTATCTTATTTTTTATTTTGGATTCTTCAAAGTTATTTGTACTTTTATACAAATAACTTTGTGAGAAATTTTTTCTTGATAAGTCTATTGTCTCTATCAAAAGGGCGATACAAAAGAATGAACCAACTATGAATGCAGAAAGCCATATTGAATCTATATATTTAATAGGTGTAACTATTGTTCCAAGTATTTCATTTAATATTTTAGAGCGATAATCTAGCTCAACACTAATAGGAATAATCGGAAGAATAGCAATTATCCAAAATAGAAGTTTAACTGGGAGTTCATTAAATCTTTTGAACCAAAAGTTATTATGAAATTTAATTTTTTTTATATTATAGCCCAAGTAGAAATTATCTTTATTCTCAATATCAATTGTCTGCTTCTCTAAAAAGTTCGATATAAATGTAATTATTGATACCAATCCAACAGACATCAAAAACATATCTTTTCCTTTTATTTCTATAGATAGATTTCCATAAATCAATAATGCTAACAATCCTACTAACCATATTGAAATATTTTTAATTGGATGTCTTGCAATTTCATAAACGAAAATTAACAATCTCATAAACTTTCTTAAATAGGGGTATGATAAACACCATAATTTGCATTTTACTTTTTCTATCATAATTCGACACCTTTCTTCGAGCGTTTCCATATTCTCCAATTTCCACATTACTATGCAGTTTCATTTCTAGTTGAACTGCTTTAAATTGCCCTTTGGATATTATCACTTTATGATGTTGCTCATATAAATGTTGATTCTCCAATCCTCCTGAATCCGCAATTGCTACATCACCTGTATATTTTTCTCGTGTGAGCGTAGATTCAATCGCTCCTTTACTCCACCATCCTTTACCTTTTGATGGTTTTATTCTCTTTTCTTTCTTTTTGTCTATTATTCCACCAGTACTATATCCTTCAAAATAGCATTCGTAAATTCTTCTGACAACTCTTGCTTCTTCTTCATCAAAGAAAAGAATTCCATTCTTATTTTTTTAGCCACAATAGTCTCTATTATATAGTCCTGATGTTCTGTCCTCTGCTCCATATTTCAAATCAAAACGCATATTCGTTTCTTTAGTCACTTTTGCTTATTCACATGCTTCAATAATGGTAATCAGAAGTTCATCTTTTACTGACTCTGTGTCTATCTTTTTTTCTCAAATATGAGCTTTTTTCACGCAACTCTTATTTTTTTAGTAGCTTCTAAAACTTCTTTAGCCTCACTTCCAAAGCGGCTAAGACTTTTAGTTAAAACAATATCTATTATTTCCTACACATTGTTTACTTAATGTGTGCAACTCTGGATATCAAAACTACACACTCCACATGAAACAAGTGAACACTGAGTATATCACGTAGCTATGTTCGTATGCGGGAACATAACTACATACTTTTTAACGATAGCATAAGGTTATCGTTAAAAGGTATCAGACAGATAAATTTTGATTTATCGCTCTGTTCAGCAAGTTCAACAAATTTGTTTTGAAGTTCAATGCTTGCTAACGGAATTGGTAACTTATAAACTTGCTCTTTGTTAATTGCTTTGAAGGTTGACCCAACTCCCATATTTGCTATCATTTCTTCAATACTTCTCATTGCATAGAGAATAAACATAGTTGTGGTTTTTCCTTCTATACGCCTGATTGCCGCTAAACCGCGTCCAATACAGCATTCCTCAGTGGCTATATTAGTACTACCAACAGGAGCTCTTACAGACATCAGTACATCATTTGCTATTGCAATCCTCGAAGGAGCGGTAGTCCAAGTAGTAGCTTCACCAATATATAGATCTCCAAACTCCGTCTTGCCCTGATAAAACGCCATCCCATCGCCAGTATCATTATACGTCTTCCCATCAGGAGACTGTCCCATGATGATGGTAGCCACATCACTTAATTCGCCTTTTTTAACATCTGTGAACATCTCGATAAATTGCGACTTAACGAGCTCATCGGTAGCTAAAATAAGCTTTT
>ERZ773069.2138-NODE-2138-length-10566-cov-7.029683_pt1 | contig 10566 bp, 10 predicted proteins | sample MGYA00580619_ERZ773069 | MGnify/ENA primary metagenome ERZ773069 (study PRJEB29015, sample SAMEA2738007) | human oral metagenome | biome: human oral; feature: human-associated habitat; material: dental | place: China | collected 2108 ...
AAACTAAGAATCAACGGCTTAAAAATATGGTAAGAGATTCTATTCCTGTTGGAATACTTGGAATTGGCGAACCATTAATGTATGCTGTAACTTTACCATTAGGAAAACCATTTATTACAGCCTGTCTAGGCTCTGGAATTGGTGGGATTCTTGCAGTTCTATTCCACTTAGGAACAATTTCTCAAGGTGTCTCAGGCTTATTCGGACTTCTTATTGTTGTTCCTGGAACTTGGATTTACTTTATAATCGCAATGCTTGGAGCTTATGCAGGCGGATTTGCACTAACTTATTTATTTGGAATTGATGACGAAAAGATAGAAGAAATGTATGGAAAATAAATAAAAGAAATTATAACTAAAATTTTTTTTTAATATTTCTAGCTGAAGCTAAAATAACAAGTTAGCCATTCTATAGCTAATCAATATATTTTTACTTTAATTTTTAAGCAGATTGATTATAATTCTGGATTACTAAACTATGGGCTATTTCATTTAATCTTTTATTGAAATTAGCCCATATTGTTTTTTCTATTTTTTGGATTTAATTTCTGTATCTTTTCTCAAAAATTTTCTTCCTTTTGTTTTAAAAACTTAAAATAATTTTAAATATAAATTTAAAAGATTAATCTGCATCATCCACATTGACTCTACCCTCAAGCGATTTCCCCAACGTCGCCATATCAGTATATTCAATATTTCCACCCATTGGAATACCACTTGCAATTTTTGAAATTTTAACATTTTTTTCTTTTAGAAATTTTGTCAAATATAAGCTTGTAGTTTCACCTTCCAAATCAGGATTTAAAGCCAATATGACTTCTTTAACACTCCCATCCAGCCGATTCATCAACTTTCTCAAATTCAAATCTTCAATAGTAACCCCATTTAAAGGATCAATTTTTCCACCTAAAACGTGATAAAGCCCATTATATGTTTCAGATTTTTCAAAAGCAATCACATCCCGTACTCCTTCAACTACGCATATCACTTCCTTATCTCTTTTTTTACTAGTACAAATCTCACATATATCATTTTCAGATAAATTTCCACAGATCTTACAATGTTTAATATTCGTATGTGAATCCTTTATTATTTCTAGCATTCTATCAACATCAGCTTCACTTCTATCAAGTACATCAAATGCAATTCTTGCTGCACTTTTTCTCCCAATTCCAGGTAATTTTGCAAAAACATCAATTAAATCATCTAATTTTTTCATATTTTTATTTCCTCTCTTTTTTAATCTTAAATAATTTTAAAAAAGGGAAAGGCATAAAAACCGTTTCCCTTATAAAAATATTTATGATTAAAATGTCAAACAATCAAACTAAATTATTCTCCAACTCTTTCTACTCTGAATGTATTAGTTGTTCCTTCTTTAGAAATTCCAGTAACTAATACTACTAAATCACCTTTTTTAGCTTCTTCGTGATTAGCTGCAATTTCTCTTGCTTTTGCAAAAAAGTCATCAGTTTTATCTAATCCTTTTTCTACATAAGCTCTAACTCCTCTTACTAATGCCAATTGTCTAGCAGTTTGTTCATTGTCAGTTAATGCAATTATAGGTACAGTTGGTCCATATTTTCTAATCATCTTAGGAGATCTTCCTGTTTTTGTCCAACATACGATTAATTTAGCATCCAATGATTGTGTAGTACTTACTGCACCGCTTGAAATTGCTTCTGTAACAGAAATTTCTGATCCAGATGGAGTTTCAACTGGTTTGAATTTTTTAAATTCATCTGTTCTTTTTGAAATAGTAGCCATCATTTTAACAGCTTCTACTGGATATTTACCTTTTGCAGATTCTCCTGATAACATAACCGCATCAGTACCATCTAAAATAGCATTAGCAACGTCTCCTGCTTCTGCTCTTGTAGGTCTTGGGTTTCTAATCATTGAATCTAGCATTTGTGTAGCTGTAATAACTGGTTTTCCAGCTTTATTACATTTTCTGATCATCATTTTTTGCATGAAAGGAACTTCTTCAGCAGGAACTTCTACTCCTAAATCTCCTCTTGCTACCATGATTCCATCACTTAATTCCAAGATTTCATCGAAGTTGTCAACACCTTCTTGGCTTTCAATTTTAGGAATAATTTGAATATTTTTTCCACCATTATCATCTAATACTTTTCTTACTTCAGCAACATCAGATGCTTTTCTTATGAATGAAGCTGCTACAAAGTCTACACCTTGTTCACAACCAAATTTCAAATCAGCAATATCTTTTTCAGCTAATGCTGGTAAACCAACTGAAACATCTGGCAAGTTTACACCTTTAGTTTCTCCTAATTCTCCAGTATTTGTAACAACACATTCAACTTCTCCAGCTTCTTTGTTGATAGCTTCAACTTTTAATCCAACTAAACCATCATCTAATAAAACAGTACTTCCAACTTTTAAGTCGTTTACAATTCCAGGATATGAAACTGCAAATTTACTAGCATTTCCAACAAAATCATAATCTGTTGTCATAATTACTTTTTTACCAGTTTCTAGTAATACGTCTTTCCCACCTTCTAATTTTCCTGTTCTGATTTCAGGACCTTTAGTATCTAATAAAATCCCTATTTCTTTACCTGTTTTTTTCATTACTTCTCTAATATTTTTAATTCTTTGTCCATGTTCAGCAAAATCACCGTGAGAGAAGTTTAATCTCATTACGTTCATTCCACTTTCTACTAATTTTGTCAACATTTCAACACTTTCAGTTTTTGGACCAATGGTACAAACAACTTTAGTCATTTTAATTTTCATTTTTCCTCCTAAAATTTAATTTAAAATTTTCATTGTCTTAAATTATCAATGAATTCTTACTAAAAAGCAAGAAAGTTCATTTACATCTTGTTAAAATAAAAAAATTACTAAACTAACATAATTTTTTTACTAAATTATAATGATAACATATTTGCAATTGCATAATCAGCTGCAGATGCTTTTGAATAATTTTCCCAAGCATAAGATAATTTATGAGTTGTAACTTCTTCACTTTGGATTCCAACCATTAATCCACCTTTTCCTTCTTCAATTAACTCAACAGCTCTAACACCCAATCTTGTAGCTAAAATTCTATCAAATGCTGTTGGAGCTCCACCTCTTTGAATATGTCCCAAAATTGTAACTCTTATACTTGTGTCAATTCTTTTTGATAATTCTTCTTTAAGCTGAACAACATTTCCAACACCTTCAGCAACAACAATTATGTCATATAATTTACCTTCAGCACGTCTTTTTTTGATTACTTCAGCTAAATCATCAATTGAGCTTTCAGTTTCAGGAATCATAACTCCACTTGCTCCTCCTGCGATTGCAGAATAAAGTGCTAAATCTCCACAGTTTCTTCCCATTACTTCAACTAAATATGTTCTTTCGTGAGAAGTTGCCGTATCTTTCAATTTTGAAATTGCATCCAATATAATATTTAATGCTGTATCATAACCAATTGTATAATCAGTTCCAGCTATATCATTATCAATAGTTCCTGGGATTCCGATTGTTTTAATTCCATGTTCTTCATATAAGTAATGTGCACCATGGAATGATCCATCTCCACCAATTACAACTAATCCGTCAATTCCATATTTTTTCAAATTAGCCGCCGCTTTTGCCCTAACTTCAGGATCTTTAAATTCAGGCAATCTTGCTGATAGTAAGATCGTTCCTCCTTTATCAGCAATTCCACTTACATCTAATAATGTTAATGGAGTGATTTGATCTTCAAGCATACCTTTATATCCTCTTTTTATACCATAAACTTCCATACCTTTGTTGATGGCAGCTTTTGTCACAGCTCTTATCGCTGTATTCATACCTTGTGAGTCTCCTCCACTTGTTAAAATTGCGATTTTTTTCATCGTACTTTTTCTCCTTCTATGACATTTATGATTATTCAAAAAACTAATTTTAATCTTTACATTTTTATATTAGCATTTTTAAAATCCATTGTCAATTAATTTTTAAAATTATTTTGAATGAAGCCGTATTTTTCATTATTTTTTAAATTTTCCATAATAAAATTATTTTAAAAATAAATTTTAATTTATTTTATTTAATTTTTTAAATATACTCATATATGAATAATAATTTCTTCTATGCTTTTTCTCTCTTGAACAACCCATTCTAATGCAAGTCTGCTAAAATACAAAATACCTTCATCTACGATTTTATCATAACCTTCCAATTTTATTTCAACATTTGCCCAGTTCAATCTATACAAATAATCTAGCATATCTAAAATTTTGCTTTGTGAACGAATCTCACGCTTTCTAGCAAAAGACTTTAAATTTTCACGTTTCAATCCATTAGCAAGGACAGAAATATCACAAAACACGTTAAAGTCATCAAATTCAATATCAATAACTGACAACACCCAAAGCAGCATTTTAACAGCTTCTAACATAAAATAAAATTCAATATTTAAATCTTTATAATCTGATGGATTTTCCAAATAATTTTTTTCACGTTCAGTCAATACCTGTCTAAATTGGTATTTTTCTTCAAAAATATCAATGATCGTTGAAAATTTCTTTTGTCTATTTTCTTTTTTTTCAAGATAAGTTCCTGCAGCAAGCCGTGTCATTACTATTGCCACAATTCTTCTTATAATATCCCATTTTTTTACGTATTTTTACATTTTTTTCAGATATATTTACTTCCATTTTTTAACTCAAGATAAAATCTTTGGTTTTTTCAGTTAATTTTTCTCCATTTTCTACAGTAACAGTATCAATTCTATCTGCATAAGTTTCCAAAAAATTCTTTTAAGGTTCCTCAACTGATTTCTGATTTGAAAAGCATACCCCTGATTTTATTTTTTTCTTTTTCTTAAATAAATTCAATAGATTCATTTTTATGTTCCCTTTCATATTTTTTAACCCTTAAAATTATCCAATTCTTTTTCCAAAATTGAAATAACTGTCATATCTGCAGGTATCATACTTAAAATTTTTTGATACAGTTCAGTTTTTTTTTCACGGCATACTTTTAAAAATAATAGACATTCTCTCTTTTTCTTTAATCTCAAGCTATATCCATCATTTAAAAGAATATTAAAATTTATTGTCTTAAAAGTTCCCTGACGAATAAAAATTCTTGTTAAAATACAAAGTTTTACTTCGTTAATATTAAAATATATTTGCTGTTTTTTTATTTTTGGTATAAAGGTAAATATAAATTCCCCATCCAATTCTTCCAAATTTTCTGCATTAAACTTAATCTTATTCATAATAATAGAAAAAATCACATAAATTATATATAAAATTAATATTATTGTAGGTAAGGGTAAATTAATTTGCATAATTTCCTCCTTTCAAATTCGTCTTTATAAAATATTATGTTAATTTATTTAGAAATACCGTTGCCAAACTTAAAAATATTAAAAATCCAAAACAATCTGTCGCTGTCGTTAATACCACAGCTGAAGCCATCGCAGGATCGATTTTTAATGCCTTTAATGTTACTGGAATTAAAAATCCAATCATACAGGCAATTACAAGATTTCCAATCATTGCCAAAAATACAATTAATCCCATATAAAAATTCCCATAAAGTGCCCACAAAATTCCTCCACACAATAATCCTAAAATTGCTCCATTTATTGCCCCAACTAAAAGTGTCTTTCCAATTATTCCAATCGTATCCTTTAGATCAACTTCTCCTAATGCCAATGCACGAATTGTTACAGATAAAGCTTGAGTTCCAGCATTTCCTCCCATTCCACTAATTATCGTCATTATTGAAGATAAAATAACTACTTTTTCGACTGTATTGGAAAATAGTCCAATTACAAATGAAGCAAGAAAAGCTGTTGCCAGATTTATGACTAGCCAAGGCAATCTTTGTTTAACAGAAAATAAAAATGTCGAATCAATCTCCTCTTCTTCTGAAATTCCCCCTAATTTCAAAATATCCTCCGTATTTTCTTCTTGAATTACATCAATAATATCATCAACTGTTATAATTCCCAATATATTTTTTTTATGATTGATAACTGGTATTACATGTAAATCATATTTTGATACTATTCTCGCTACTTCTTCCTGATCTTCCTCAACATAGACATATTTTATATTTTCATCCATTATATTTTCAAGTTTTGTTTCTTCAGAAGAAATCAATATATCCCGTAAATCAGCTTCTCCCACAAGTTCCTTTTTTTCATTTGTAACAAAAATAGTTTCAATTACTTCTGTCTTTGGAGCAATAATTTTTAGCTTAGCCATCACATCTTTTATTTCTAAATTTTGCTTAAATGCAATATACTGAGTTGTCATAATTCCCCCAGCCGTATCCTCCTCATAACCAAGCAACTCCCTGAATTTATTTGCCTGTGAACGTTTCATCTTGTCAAGAATCGACTTGCTTTTTTGAATGTCAATATATCCTAAAATATCAACCACATCATCTGGCGACATATATCCCAAAATATCAATATCTTCCTCATCTGAAAGCAAATCTATAATTCTCGTCTGCAATTCTTCATCCGCCTGCTCCAAAACACTAGCCTTATTTTCATCACTCATTAGCTTAAATACTCTTAAAAGCTCATCATCATCTAATTCTTCAAAACTTTCCGCAATATCAATCGAATGATTATCCTCAAAATACTCTTCCAGCTCTTTCTCTGTTTCAATTTTTTGAATTTCCTCAGCCATTTCTTCAGGCGATGCTTCCTCTTCCTCTTCAAAATTCTGAACATCCTCTTCAGACATACGGTTTCTGATTTCATCTTTTAATTTTTCCACATTCAGTTGTGTACTTTCCTCTTGAGTTATTTTTTTTGTATCAATGTCAGCATTAATGTCAATATTTTCTTTATCTAAATTTATTTTATCATTTTGATCCATTAATTCCCCCTTTCTATCATCTTACATTTTTATTTTTTATTTTTAAATATCCTACTTTTTTCTCGAAAAATAAATTATCGCAAGTATCGTTTTCATATCATTTGAAAGTTTTAAAATATCCTTCACATCAACCCAGACAACCTTCACATCTTCTCCATTATCCAGTGACTGCTCAAGTGGCTCAATATCATCTGATTTCAATCTGCCGCTAAAAAAATACAGATTTTCCGTAGTATACCCAGGTGACACATAAAGCCCTTGCGGCAATTCTTCTACATCCACAATATCCTTTTCCAAATATCCAGTTTCTTCTCGCAATTCCCTAAAAGCCGCTGTCTTAGGATCTTCATCCCCATCAATCAGCCCAGCGCAAACCTCCAAAGTATAATCCTTCGGACCTGGACGGAACTGTTTTACCAAAATCGCCTTTTCTTTAGTTTCATTAAACAATACAAAACAAACTGCATTAGACTTATTCAGATATTCCAAAGTTATCCCAGTTGTCGGATGTATCATTTTTGCCCCTTTTAAAAATTTAAAACTATTATCCATTTTTATTTATTGTATGATAACAAATATCACACACTCCTTTCTTTTAATTTTTCATTTTCTATGCAAGACTATTGCTTTAATCTTTATATTCAGATAAAGCCATTTTCTTTTGCTATTTTTTCAGCTAATCTCGTATTACTCTTTGTAAATTGAAAATTATTTTTTCATATTACAATTTCAAAAAATACTCTCAATTACATTCAGCCCAATTTCCTTTGCAAACTCCCTTGCAATTTCCATCTCTTTATCTTCCATCCTGTTAAAATCATGTGCATCTGAACCAATTATTGTCCTAACATTATACTGTTTTACAATTTCCCAAAATTCCTTATATGGATACATATATCTATCCCAATCCGGATGTCTTTCAAATGATTTTCTTATTCCATTTGCATTTACTTCAAGCGGTACATTCATTTTTTCTGCTGCTTCAGAAATAATATGTGCTGCTTTTTCACAGCTTTCATCCCAGTTCCGATAATTTATTACATATAAATCTGGATGTGCAATGTAGTCAAATTTTCCACTTTCTATCGCTTCAGCCATATATTTTGCATAATTTAACACATCTTCGCCTGTTTTTATTTTCCAGGCATTATAATTTATGTTATCACCAGGTTTTCTAAATGCGTGTAAGCCTAAAACGAGATAATCTAACTTTTTTCGATATTTATCATATTTTTCAAGAAATTCTGGAAAATATTCAATTTCTAGTGATTTATAAATTTTAATTTTATCTCCATATTTTTCCTGTGCCTCTTCAATTTCCTTTAAATATCCGTTCAAATCCTCTTCCTTCATTCGGTTATTTTCATAATATTCAGGCATTGGAGCATGATCTGAGATTCCAAGTTCAGTATAGCCTTTTTTGATTGCGACTTTTACATAATCTTCTACATTTCCAGCGGCATGTTCACATCGGTAATTGTGAGTATGAAAATTTGTCTTATTCATAGTTTACCCCATTCTATCCTTTTCAAATTTTTTTCTTTTGTATATTTTACCAATTATTTTGGAAAAAATAAAGGTTTTGAATAAATTTATTTTGTTTTTAGTGAAAATTTTTGATATAATATAAGTAAAATATAAATATTTAAGGAGGAAATTTTTTGATTTCAACAAGTAATTTATCTGTCCAGTTTGGTGGACGAAAACTTTTCGATGAAGTAAATATAAAATTTACAGAAGGGAACTGTTACGGCATTATTGGACCGAATGGGGCTGGAAAATCGACATTTTTAAAGGTTTTAACTGGAGAGCTTGATTCTACTTCTGGAGAAGTTATTATAGAAAAAAATAAAAGACTATCATTTTTAAAACAGGATCACTTTGCATACGAAGATGAGGAAGTGCTAAATGTAGTAATGATGGGACATGCAAAATTATATGATATTATGATGCAAAAAAATGCACTATATGCAAAAACTGAATTTACAGAAGAAGATGGAAATTTAGCAGCTGAACTTGAAGGGGAATTTGCAGAATTAGATGGCTGGGAAGCTGAAACAAATGCTGAAAAATTTCTAGTTGGACTTGGAATCCCCGCTGAAATGCATCACAAATTAATGAAGGAATTAACAGAGCCTGAAAAGGTAAAAGTGCTGCTTGCACAGGCTATTTTCGGAAATCCTGACATTCTATTGCTAGATGAGCCTACAAATGGACTTGACTTGCATGCTGTAAAGTGGCTTGAAGATTTTCTGATGGATTTGGAAAACACAACTGTACTTGTTGTTTCCCACGACAGACACTTTTTAAATAAAGTTTGTACTCATATTGCCGATATTGATTACGGGAAAATTAAAATGTTCGTTGGGAACTATGATTTCTGGTATGAATCAAATCAATTAATGCAGGAATTAATTAGAAACCAAAATAAAAAAATGGAGCAGAAGAAGAAGGAACTGCAAGACTTTATTGCCCGTTTCTCTGCCAACGCTTCAAAATCAAAGCAGGCTACTAGCCGTAAAAAGCAATTGGAAAAATTACAATTTGAAGATATGCAAGTTTCCAACAGAAAATATCCGTATATAGAATTTAAGCCTGAAAGAGAAGCTGGAAATAATATGTTGAAAGTTGAAAATCTGACAAAAACCATTGATGGTGAAAAAATTCTTGATAATATTTCATTTACAGTAAATACTGGAGATAAAGTTGTTATTTTATCAAAAAATGATATAGCTAAAACTACTCTTTTTCAAATTTTAGCTGGAGAATTAGAACCTGATTCTGGAAAAGTTGAATGGGGAGTTACAACTTCGCAAAGCTATTTTCCAAAAGATAATTCAGAATATTTTGAAAACGTTGATTTATCACTAATTGACTGGTTAAGACAATTTTCAGAAGATCAACATGAAGAATATGTACGTGGATTCTTAGGAAGAATGTTATTTTCAGGAGAAGAAGCTAGAAAGAAAGCTAAAGTGCTTTCTGGAGGAGAAAAAGTTCGTTGTATGCTTTCAAAAATGATGTTATCTAATGCAAATGTCTTATTATTAGATAATCCAACAGATCACTTGGATCTTGAATCAATTACGTCGTTAAATAAAGCGCTGGAAAGGTTTGACGGAACAATTTTATTCACAACGCACGACCACGAATTTATCCAGACAATTGCAAATAAAATCATTGAAATCACTCCAAAAGGAATTTTGGAAAAAGAAATGGAATATGATGATTATTTGAATGACGAAACTGTTGAAACAAGACTAAATAAAATGTATAGACTTTAGTATAAATAACCTGTCGGAGTATTTTTCTGTACTGGCAAAACTATTTGAGCATAGCGAGTTTTTTATCAATACAGAAAAATGTTGTAGACTAGCCATAGCTTGTAGGATTTGCAACAATGAGCAATCCTACAAAAATAAAAAAGAAAAAACATAGTAATATAAAAAAATATTTATTAATCAGGATGTCTAAAAAATAATAAAAAATAATTTAATTGAATGATTATGAATTAGCTATTAAACAACCCTATTATGAAAATTTATTCCTATTCTTAAACAGAGTTTAGTATTATTCCAATCTCAAAAAAAGAGTGTGTAAAAATTTTTGTGTGAATAGAGTAGTAAAGTATTGAATTTACTGGATTTATCTATTAGTTTACACAAAATTATAGACACACTCCATAAGAAATATATTTTATCATTTTTATAAAGTCTGTA
>ERZ773069.2140-NODE-2140-length-10558-cov-9.102637_pt1 | contig 10558 bp, 10 predicted proteins | sample MGYA00580619_ERZ773069 | MGnify/ENA primary metagenome ERZ773069 (study PRJEB29015, sample SAMEA2738007) | human oral metagenome | biome: human oral; feature: human-associated habitat; material: dental | place: China | collected 2108 ...
CTCTGCCCGTGCAGCAAGGAGATCTCTGCCTACGGGGCGCACAATCAGCGATCCACGGCGCGCGTGCGGCTCAGGTATCGCGAGGGGGTGCCGTGTATCTACATCGAGGATCTGGCAGAACTTCTCGAACGACAGGGATCTGCGCCGATCTATCCGTTGCTCAAACGCGCGGATGAGAAGTATGTCACCGAGGCGGCGTATGAGAATCCGAAATTCGTCGAGGACATCCTGCGCGATACCGTCCTCGCGCTGCGCGCCCTGCCGGGGCTTGCATATTTCTCACTGGAATGCGAGAATGAGGAGTCCATCCACAGCCACAACGCCTTTGCGGCTCATGAAGAGTATTTGAACGAGTAGGAGAAAGGGGAGAGCGTAGAGCATGAGCAAATTTGCGCGGCGCTTCCTCTTTCTTTTGGTGCTTGTTGTTGGTATCTCTGCTGCGGTCATCTACACGACCGTGGACATCAATACTCTCCACAATCTGACGCGTTTTCATCCGTGGTCGCTGCTGCTGGCGCTCCTCGCCGTCGGTCTCGGGATGTTCTTCGACGGCAGCCGCCTCATGCATCTCGTCAAAATTTCCAACGAAAAAATCACACTGTACCAAGCGGTACAGGTGATCTTTGGCAATTATTTTCTCGCGCTCCTCACACCCGGGGCGACGGGCGGCGCTGTTGCACAGGTCATGTTCCTGCGCCATGCGGGCGTACCCACGGGCAAGGCGGCGGTGCTCGTCATCGTGCGAACGCTGCTCTCGATCTTCTTCCTCGCGCTCTGTATGCCGTTCATCTTTCTGCACGATGAGGGGATTGTGCCGGGGATATCGAACGATATCCTCATGGCGATTACGCTTGCCGCATTCGTCGGCATCGTCCTCATCGTCGTCGGTGCGCGGCGTGGCTACCTCGACTATCTCGTCGTCTGGATCGCGCGTCGTCTGCGCGATAAGAAGCGTCATCAGCTCTTTGGACTCTACCGCGACACCAAGAGCGCGATTTCGCTCCTCCTCGGCGCGCCGCGTCAGATGCTCGTCGTCTTCGCCGAGTCGGGGTTGAACCTCCTCTGCATCTACGCCGTTGTGCCGTGCCTCCTGCTCGGACTCGGCGTTACGGATGCGGACTGGTACACCGTTATGGGGCGTATGATCTTCCTCAATATGCTCCTCTACTTTAGCCCAACGCCGGGCGGCTCCGGCATCGCCGAGGGCGGTTTCGTCCTCCTCTTTGCCGCCACCGTCCCTGCGGGCACGGTCGGCATCGTCGCCGTCTGCTGGCGGCTCATCGCTGAATACCTCCCGTTCCTCATTGGATTCTACTACACCGTCACCGTCTTTGGCCGCGAATTTTTGCGGCGGTATTGATGCGATGTTCGCTGCGCCGTTCATAACGGCGCTTTTTCTTTGAGTAAATGTCGCATCAAGTACGATTCAGGGAATCCCATGGATATTCCGCCAAGCCGAACTTCTCGTTCATACGCCTCATTATGTCGTAATGACAGGCAATTCTTTCGGCGTAGGTTCTATGTACCCATGGGGGGAGCTCAGACGATTGAAAAAGTCTGTGGCTCCATTGAGGATTGTCATGAAAAACTCTTTTTCCGGCAATGTATATCGTTTGTCATTCCAGTTGGTGCGTACGATGACGAAATTATGACCACATTCTTTGATGGATATTTCGCATGGACATCCCCAGAATCTGCAGGTTGCTTTTCCTGCATGGAGAACTTCATCTATACATTTTACCAGATTGTTCCAGAGAATATCCACATAGTCCCAGTTCCTTAGCGTCAATATGGACTGGTCGTAGTAATTCAGTATAATTGCCCCCTCGATTTCATCATTACCGATGTATTTTGCAATTTTACGGACACTTTCTTCATCGTTTATATTGATGAAAGTTCCAGGAGGAATATTTTCTAAGTCGGTAACTTTTTTCTTGGGGTGCAGTAAAAATGACTGATAGGAAAACATTTTGTCGATAATCATAGCAGTGGCCTTTTTCCATAATGTAATGTGCTGTTTGCGGGATTTTACGGGCGGCATACTCCGCAGGGGGCGTAACCATCGGCAATGGCCGCCTCGCGTGAGCTGTAGGGAACGAAGTGCGGCGCGTCGGGATGTTTGATCGTTCGGCAGGTTGCGTAGTGGAACTTGCCCGACTTCGTGTTGGCGAGATAGTCCGTTGCGAGCGCGGGTGTCGCTGCAGAGAGTGTAACGGCGGCAAGCGTCGCGAGTGCAATTTTCCTAAGCATACGTATTCTCCTTCTTTCTATTGATATATGATTATGCCTTAAAAGTTATCAAGCTGCAAGCATAGCGTATATCATTCAGCTAAAAATTTCTACGAAAACGCGCTCATCATATAGGGAAACATTAGATCGTAAAAAATTATTTTCTCCTTGATATAATTGGCACTTGCTAAAAGTCAAAAAAACAAATATAATATAGAAAAGCACAATTAAGGAAATACCAGAGAAGGTGATATGATGAGCAACATTGCGGATATGATCGAGTCCTATATTCTTCGTCAGCTTGCTACGCGGCAGGATGGGCAGGTAGAGCTGCGGCGGACGGATATTGCGGATGAGATTTCATGCGCACCGTCGCAGATCAGCTATGTGCTCTCCACGCGTTTTACGCAGGATAAAGGGTTCGTGGTGGAGTCACGGCGCGGGCTTGGCGGGTTCATCCGTATCGTGCAGGTGCCGCTACGTGATCTCGTCTATCAGGATATGCTCTCGAAGATTGATGAGAACACCGATATGGAGACGGCGCAGTCGATGGTGCGCTACCTCACCCAACACGGGATGGTGGAGACACGCGAGGCGGCACTCCTCATGCAGGTGGTGACAGGGCTGTTCCACTCGGAGACCCTTGCCGCCAAGGAGCGCGTCCAAATGTTGAAGACGATGATATTGACACTGGAGAATTTCCGATAGCTGTTCGATATAAATAAAAAGAGCGCATATTGCAGGAGCTTGACGGAAAGGCAATCGTTATGATCTGTGAGGAATGCGGCCGCAATGACGCGATTGTGCACATCGTGCAGATCGGGCCGGGTGGTCGGAGTGAAAAAAATATATGTATGAGTTGCGCGGCACGCTATGGGGCGTCAATCTTCCGCGCACAGCAGGAAAATGTCTCGGCGGAGGACTTCCTCAAGGGTATCTTCGGAAGCAATCAGCAGGAGAGCGCCGCAGAGGAGGACGCGCCGCATATTACATGTCCGAACTGCGGAATGCAGTTTCAGGATTTTCCGCAGACGGGGCAGATTGGCTGCTCGGTCTGTTACGAGACGTTTCATCACGAGCTCACGCCGCTCCTGCGGCGGATTCACGGTGCGAGCGTGCATCGCGGCAAGATTCCGCGCCGCTCGGGCTCTTCGATCATGCTCCGTCAGGAGGCAGAGCAGTTGCGTGCACGCCTGAAGGAGGCGGTGGCGCGCGAGGAGTACGAGAAGGCTGCTGAGTACCGCGATCGGATTCGCAGTCTCGAGAGCCGTATGGAGGAGCAGCCCTATGGCAGTTGATGAGCTCCTTCGGAGCAGTCGGCTCTCGTGGTTCGGCACGGAGGGCGCGGACAGCGATGTCGTGATCTCGAGCCGCGTGCGGCTGGCACGCAATCTCGTATCGCTGCCCTTCCCGGGGCGTGCCAATCTCGCGCAGCTGGCGCAGATTCAGGAGACGCTTGACCCTGTCCTCGCGGGACTCGGGGCGGAGCTTGGGCAGCCGTTTGACCGTATCGCACTCGATGAGCTCACTGCCCTGCAGCGTGAGGTTCTAATCGAGAAGCGCCTTATCAGTGAGAAATTTGCCGAGGCGCAGCCGCATCGGCTCGCATACATCAGTGCCGATACGCGCATCAGCATCCTCGTCAATGAGGATGACCATCTCAGGATTCAGTCGATGACGCCGGGGCTTTCGCTCACGCAGGCATTTGAGACAGCGTCACGCGTGGATGACTATATCGAGGAGCGCCTTGATCTCGCCTTTGATGAGACGATGGGTTACCTGACGGCATATCCGACGAACCTTGGGACGGGGCTGCGCGCCTCGGTCATCCTGCATCTGCCTGGGCTGGTCTACACGCGCAACATCGAGAACATTGTCAATACATCGCCGCAGCTTGGACTTGCTGTGCACCCGCTCGAGGGGATTGGCGAGGGGGCACATTTTTACAAGATTTCCAATCAGCTCACCCTCGGTTACTCAGAGGCGGAGATGATCGAGAATTTGCAGACGGCTGCAGGAGAGATCGCCGCACATGAGCGGCGCGCACGCAAGGCTCTTTCCTACTTCGGGAAGGACGGTATCGAGGACGGCATATGGCGTGCCTTCGGTATTTTGTCCTACGCGCGCTCGCTGACGGAGCAGGAGCTCTTCGCGCTCGTCTCGCGCGTGCGCTATGGCATTGACCGGGGGATCATCAAAGAGGTGACACCGGACTGCTATGCGGAGATCATCGTTGCGGCACGCGACGGTTATCTCAAGTATGCGGCAGAAAACGAAAATCTATCAACGGGGGAAATCAGCGCCATACGCGCTTCGCGTGTGCGCGCGATCTTACAAAAATATCGAACGCAGGGATGAGGAGGGGGACAGCTTGAACTACCGTCAATTTTTTACACAGGCGGCGATTAAAGCCGTAGAGTTTTCACAGTATATCGCGCAGCGGCGCGGCAAGGGGTACATCGGAACAGGCCAGCTTCTGCTGGGGATCATGCACATGCGTGACACTATTGCAGCGGAGGTGCTGGATAAGTTCGGCGCGGATTATGACAGTGCGGAGCAGGTGATTCGCAATTCGGACGGGTTTCAGGATGTCCTGCACCCGGCCGAGGATGTACCGTACTACACGCGCCGTGCCCAGCGCGTCATGCAGGGCGCAATCGACACCGCCCGCGAGGAGCGTTCCTTTGTGACGACGGAGCACATTCTGCTCAGCCTGCTCACGGAGGCGGAGGGCACTGCCGTTCATACGCTCGAGGAGCTGGACGTCGACATTGAGGAGCTGCAGAGCGAGGTGCTCGAGCGTATGAGCGACGCAGAGGAGGAAAAGGAAAAGTCCACGCGTAGAAAGCCGAATAAGGGCGGCACGAAGGGACTGCCCGCATCGCTCAAGAAATTCGGGCGTGATCTGATCGGCGTTGCGCGGACGGGCGGGATTGATCCCGTCATTGGGCGCGCGGCAGAGATCGACCGCGTGATCCAAATTCTCGCACGCCGTACGAAGAACAACCCCATCCTCCTCGGGGAGGCGGGGGTCGGAAAGACCGCGATTGCAGAGGGGCTTGCCCAGCGCATCGCAGACGGCGAGGTACCCTTCCTCCTCGAGGACAAGCGCGTCGTCACGTTGTCGATGACGGCGCTCGTAGCGGGGACGAAGTACCGCGGCGAATTCGAGGAACGGCTCAAGAATGTCGTGGACGATGTCATTAAGGCGAAGAACATCATCCTCTTCATTGACGAGATTCACACGCTCATCCGTGCCGGTGGTGCGGAGGGCTCCCTCGATGCGGCAAATATTCTGAAGCCCGCTCTTGCGCGCGGCGAGATGCAGATCATCGGCGCAACGACGCTCAGCGAGTACAAGAAGCATTTTGCGAAGGACTCCGCACTCGCGCGCCGTTTCCAGACCGTCATGGTGGAGGAGCCGAGTGAGGAGGATGCAGAGCAGATTCTCTTTGGTCTGCGCAGCAAATACGAGGAGTTCCACCGCGCACGTATTGAGGATGATGCCGTGCGTGCGGCAGTGCGCCTCTCGAAGCGCTACATTACAGATCGATACTTGCCGGACAAGGCCATTGACCTCATCGATGAGGCAGCCTCGCGCGTACGTATGAAGAACACGGGCGGGACAGATCAGCTTGCGGGTCTGCGTGCGGAGATCACGGAGATTGTACATCAGAAGGATGAGGCAATCAGTGGGCAGGACTATGAGACGGCGGCCGAGCTGCGCGACCGCGAGCAGGAACTGCGTGCCCAGCTTGAGGCGTCGCGGCGCGGAGAGGATCAGCGGACGGAGATCCTGGTGACAGAAAGCGATATTGCGGACGTTGTGGCGCAGTGGACGGGGATTCCCGTCCAGAGGATCGCGGCAAAGGAGTCCGAACGCCTTCTCGCACTCGAAAAGCATATCGGGCGCCGCGTCATCGGTCAGGACGAGGCAGTGCGTGCGGTCTCGAAGGCGGTGCGCCGCGCACGTGCGGGGGTCAAGGATCCGCGCCGCCCGATCGGCTCCTTCCTTTTCCTTGGCTCGACGGGCGTAGGAAAGACGGAGCTTGCACGGGCACTTGCGGAGTCCGTATTCGGCTCTGAGGATGCGATTATCCGCTTCGATATGTCCGAGTACATGGAGAAGCATACGACGGCACGTCTCGTCGGTGCGCCTCCGGGCTACGTCGGCTACGAGGAGGGGGGGCAGCTCACGGATGCCGTGCGCAAGAAGCCGTTTTCCATCATCCTCTTTGACGAGGTGGAGAAGGCACACCCCGATGTCTTTCACATGCTCCTGCAGGTGCTTGAGGACGGACGTCTCACGGACGGACAGGGCATGGTCACGGATTTTCGCAATACGATCATCATTATGACCTCAAATGCAGGTGCCAACCACCTGCGTTCGACGACGGGCACAATTGGCTTCTCCATTGGAGCACAGGCGAAGGACACGGACGAGGAGCGCGCGAAGAAGCGCGTCATGGAGGAGGTCAAGAAGATCTTCCGTCCGGAATTCCTCAACCGCATAGACGATATGATTGTTTTCAATGCGCTGGGTGAGCCCGAGCTGACGAAGATTGTGGACATCCTCCTGCGCGATGTCAAGGCACGCCTTGCCGAGCAGGAGATCAACATCGAGGTCAGCGCGTCGGCAAAGCGCGTGCTCATCTCGAAGGGGACGGATGTCAAATTCGGTGCACGTCCTCTGCGCCGTGCGATTCAGAAGAACATCGAGGACGAGCTTGCCGAGCGTATTCTCGCACGCGACTTCACGGCGGGGGATATCATCTCCGTGCGCAAGTCCGGTGACGGGCTTGACTTCGTAAAGAAGGATACAAGCCGCAACAAGCGCGTCAAGGGCGATAAGCAGGCATCCTATCATGAAGTATGAGCGGACTGTCAATGTCTTGGCACCGCCGACACGCGTGGGGCGCGCGGGGGATTTCCTCCTCAATCTGGGCTGGTCGCTGTACTGGCTCGCCCGTGCGGTGCTGCGGGCTCTGATAAGTAAATGGAAGGGACTGTAATGAAACAGTCCCTTTTCTTTGGAAAGAATCGGGTTTTATGGCAAAGAAGAAAAAGACTGCATATATCTGTCAGAACTGCGGCTATGATACGCTCAAGTGGATGGGGAAATGCCCCGGCTGCGGTGCGTGGAACTCTCTTGTGGAGGAGATTGTCACGCCGCCCGCAGAGGAGCGCAGGGGCATCGGTACGGGGAATGCGGAGCGTCCGCAGGCAATCGGCGAGATTGCCGTTGAGGATCTGCCGCGCTTCTCGACCGGATCAGGGGAACTTGACCGTGTGCTCGGCGGTGGTGTCATCCCCGGCTCGATGGTGCTCATCGTCGGCGATCCCGGCGTCGGCAAGTCGAGTCTCACGCTGCGCGTTTCGGCAGACATTGCACGCGCAGGACAGCGCGTCCTCTATGTGACGGGGGAGGAGAGCGCGCGGCAGATCCGCATGCGTGCGGATCGTCTGCAGGCGATTGCTGACGATCTCCTCGTCGTCAGCGAGACGAATCTCGACGCAATCTGCGCCCATGTGGAGCGCGAGCAGCCCGTACTCTTCATCATCGATTCCATCCAGACCATGTACCGCCCCGACATTGAGAGCGCGCCCGGCAGCGTCTCACAGGTGCGCGAGTGCGCGATGGAACTCATGCGTGTTGCAAAGACGGCGGGCATCGCGGTATTTGTCATCGGTCATGTGACGAAGGAGGGCAGCCTCGCAGGACCGCGCGTCCTCGAGCACATCGTGGACACCGTGCTCTACTTCGAGGGGGAGCGCAACGCCGAGTACCGCGTGCTGCGCGCCGTGAAAAACAGATTCGGCAGCACGAACGAGCTTGGTCTGTTCGAGATGCGCGACGTTGGGCTTGTCGATGTGCCGGACGCATCGAAGCTCTTTCTCTCCGAACGCGCAATGGAGAGCGGTTCGATCATCGTGCCGACGGTGGAGGGGACGCGCCCGCTTCTCGTCGAGGTGCAGGCACTTGTTGCACCGACGCCGTATCAGCCGCCGCGCAGAACGGCGGACTCCGTCGACGTGAAGCGCATCCAACTGCTCCTTGCCGTGCTCGAAAAGCGCGTCAAACTCCCCATCGGCGCGGCGGATGTCTACGTCAAGGTCGCGGGCGGCATCCGCCTCGACGAGCCCGCTGCCGATCTTGCACTCTGCGTTGCAATGGCATCGAGCTTTGCGAACCGTCTACCGCGTCCGCATATGGTCGTCTGCGGTGAGGTCGGGCTCTCGGGCGAGGTGCGCGCAGTCTCGCAGGCGGAGCTCCGCGTTGCTGAAGCGCGGCGGCTGGGTTTTCACGCGGCGCTCCTGCCGATGAAGAACTATCGGCAGCTGCAGGGGAAGTTCGAGGATATGCAGCTCTTTGGTGCGGAGAATATTGGCGATGCGCTGAAATGTGCCATGCCAAAAAATATTTAAGGGAATATGAATTTCTTCCGATAAAAAAATAGAAGAGGTGATGTGTAGATGAATGCAAGCAATCTCATGGCTGTAACACCGGCTGATGGGATCTCCGCGGGGACAGGCGCACCGAAGGGGCGCAGCGGATCTGCGGGGAATCGTGCGCAGGCAACCTCAGGGAAGAATTCGTTCAGCGATACGTTTGGCGCACTGCAAAAGGGAATGGATGCAGAAGCGGCAAAATCAGAGACGCGTGTGACTTCCGCCGATGCGGCACAGACGAAAACGCCGCAGACGGAAAGTGTTGCGCCGTCGCAGGACACACAGGATGTGACGGCACAAATGCCGAAAGCTGCCGATCAGAAACAGGTGGAGCCCGGCACAGAAAAAACAGCGTCGGTAGATGAGGCAGCAATTCCAACCGCTGCTGTAGCGGCACTCGCGGCTCTTGTGAACACGGATGTGCCGCTCGTGGACGGCGATGTGAACGAGGGGCTGGATGCCGCGCTCACAGAGATCTTGGAGCGCTATGAACTGACGGCGGAGCAGCTCGGCGATACGAAGCTGCAGACAGCCGTACAGAACCTCCTGCAGCAGATCCCGGAGGAGGGGGCGAAGAGCCGTAATCTACTCCTCGCACTGGAGGGACAGCCGCTTACGCAGGAGAATGCAGCGGCAGAACTCGGCGCAGCTGTTCAGGGTACCGAGGCGGGGAAGAACGCCAACGCGGAGCAGGTTCTGCGTCTGGCGGCGCTTGAGACCGTACTGCCCGCGCAGCTGCGTGCCGTGCTCAATACAGAGCCCGCATTGACAGTCGAGAATGCACCTGTACTTACGGCTGAGACCGTCCCAACAGCAGAGGCGCTTGCAGCAGAGGCGAATGCTTCGCGCAATGCTGCAAATATCGCCTCCCTTGTTGAGGGGCAGGCAGAGAATTTGCAGCCGGCAACGGAGACGGTTGTTGCTCCGATGCTCAGAGCGCAGTCCGAGCAGACACAGCCTGCGGTACGTACGGCGACAGCGCTCGTTGGGGAGAATCTGACAACGGACGATGGCACTGCGAACCCTCTTACAGTGCTTGCTCAGCGTACGATGCGTCATGATACTTCACCGCGTGATACGGCGGAACAGGGCACACAGCAGCAGTCAGCACAGGGCGAGCAACAGCCTGCGCGCATGGCGACCACGATGCCCTTTGAGGTTCAGACGCGCACCACGGAGACGGCACTGCAGCCCGCACAGCCCATTGCAGTGCAGGCGAATACAGGAACAACGCCGATACAGGAGGTTGTTTCTCCTGCACCCGCACAAGAGGCACAGCGTCCGCAGCCAGACTATGAGATTCCACGTCAGATTGTGGAGCAGGCGCGACTTATGCGCACACTCACGGATACGCAGATGGTCATCCGTCTGCGCCCCGAACATCTCGGCGAGCTTACGCTTCGTGTGGCGGTTGGTGCGGATGGTGCCGTACAGGCATCGTTCCACAGCGACAACGCACATGTGCGCAATGTGATTGAGAACTCCATCGTCCAGCTCCGACAGGAACTGAACAACCAGGGACTCAAGGTCGACCGCGTCGGTGTTTATACCGGTCTTGCGGACGGGCAGATGCCGCAGGGGCAGGGTCAGGAAGCGTGGCAGCAGAGCAACAGCCATCGCGGGGAGACGCAGTACTACGGGCACGGAGATGCCGATGACTATCTCGATGAGGTCGAGGGGCTTGCTCCCATTACGGCAGAGGAAAATAACGGAAATACTGCTACGGATGGCGTCGACTATCGCGTATAACGGATCGAGGAGGAAATATCGTGGCAAGTTCAAATCCACTGAATACAATCAACGTCGGCGGTGTTGTGCAGAAGCTGTCGGACTACGAGGCAGCGCAGAACCAGGCGAAAGCGAAGGACAAGAAGAATGA
>ERZ773069.2141-NODE-2141-length-10557-cov-7.004380_pt1 | contig 10557 bp, 8 predicted proteins | sample MGYA00580619_ERZ773069 | MGnify/ENA primary metagenome ERZ773069 (study PRJEB29015, sample SAMEA2738007) | human oral metagenome | biome: human oral; feature: human-associated habitat; material: dental | place: China | collected 2108 ...
GGCGCGGGGGACGATGGGCGCGATCGGCCTGGCCGCGGCCATCGTCGAGGCCCGCGACCCCGAAGCCGTCGTCGGCTCCTTCGCCGCCGACCATCTCATTGCAGACGAAGAAGCCTTCAGACGGGCGGTCCTGCGCGCAGCGGAGGCCGCCGAGCAAGGCTACGTCGTCACAATAGGGATTTCCCCCGACCGCCCATCGACCGCCTACGGGTACATTGAAGCGGGAGAGAGCTTCGGCCCGGCGTGCTCCGTGGCCCGCTTCGTCGAAAAGCCCGACGAGGCCACGGCCGCCGAGTACCTCGCCACGGGAAGATACCTGTGGAACGCGGGAATGTTCGTCGCCAAGGCAGGCGTGCTCATGGACGCGCTCGCCCGCTTCCATCCGGAGCTGGCCGAACCGCTGCGCGCCCTGGCCGCAACGTGGGAGGCCGGGCGCGAGGACGGCGTCGCCGAATACTGGGAGCCCTTGGAAAGCGCGGTCATCGACACCGCCGTGGCCGAGCCGCTCGCCGAAGAGGGAGGCGTGGCCGTCGTCCCCGTCGAAATGGGGTGGTCCGACGTCGGCGACTATGCCTCGCTCGCCGACGTCGTCAATTCGAACGAACAGGTGGCCCCGCGAGGGTCGGAGCAGACCGTCCTCGCGCCCCCCGACGCCCTCGTCTACACCGGGCACAAGCCCGTGGTCGTTGTCGGGATCCCCGAGGCCGTCGTCGTCGACATGGACGATGTACTCTTCGTCACAACGCGCGCGAGTTCGCAGGACGTCAAACTGGCGGTGGAGGCGCTCGGCCGGTCGGGACTAGGAAGATTGGCGTGAACTATTCGGTAGTTAACCGAAAAAGAACGTAGACTTGGATCACATTCTCCGCGTCTTTTTCCGACGCGGATGCACACAACCAGGAGAAACAAGCGTGAAGAACAGCAAAGTTGCCGCGCTTCTCGGCGTTGCGGTATTGGCGCTCAGCGCCTGCGGCGGCGGCAAGGCGGGAGAGAGCGCCTCGTCGAAGGAAAACGCGACGAAGGGCCCCGCGGCAAAGCAGATCGACTATCGAGCCTGCATCGTCTCCGACGCCGGGGGGTGGGACGACAAGTCGTTCAACCAGTCGGCCAAGGAAGGTCTGGACAAGGCCGTTCACGACCTCGGCGTGCGGCCCAATACCGCGGAGTCGAAATCCGACAACGATTTCGCCCCCAACGTGAAGTCGATGGTCGAAGCCAAATGCAATTTGACGATCGGCGTCGGGTTCAAGTTGTCCGAAGCGGTTGAAAACGCCGCGAAGTCCAACCCGGACAAACAGTTCGCCATCGTCGACGCGACCTTCCAGAACCAGCCCGAGAACGCCCGCGCCCTCGTCTTCAACACGCACGAGGCGGCCTACCTCGCCGGATACGCGGCCGCGGCCAACTCCAAGTCCGGCAAGGTCGGAACCTTCGGCGGAATCAAGCTCCCGACCGTCACGATCTTCATGGACGGATTCGCCGACGGCGTGGCCCGCTACAACAAGGACCACAAGAAGGACGTGAAGGTCCTCGGATGGAACAAGGAGACCCAGGAGGGCCAGTTCACCAACACCTTCGACGATCAGTCGAAGGGGACCGCCGTGGCCAACCAGCTCATCCAGCAGGGCGCGGACGTCATCATGCCCGTCGCCGGCCCAGTCGGCCTGGGCGCGGCCGCCGCCGCCAAGTCCAACGGCAAGACGCTCGTTGTCGGCGTCGATTCCGATTGGTACGAATCGGCTTCCGAGTACAAGGACATCGTTTTGACCTCTGTCCAAAAGGGCATCAACCCCGCCGTCGTCGATACGATCAAGTCCGGCGTCGAGAAGAAGTTCGACAAGACGCCCTACGTCGGCACGCTGAAGAACGGCGGCGTCTCGCTCGCCCCCTTCCACGATCTCCAAAAGTCCCAGCCGAAAGGCTTGGAAGACGAATTGAAAAAGATCAAGGAAGAGATCGTCTCCGGCAAGACGGTTGTGAAGTCCTCGGCTGCTTACGAAGTCAAATGAGCGAGGAGGGGCCTGGGACGGCGAAGGAGTCCGGGCCCCTCCAAGCTTGAAAGGTTGGGCATTCTGTGCATCTGGAACTGCGTGGGATCACCAAGCGATTCGGCTCGTTCGTAGCCAACGACGGTATAGACCTCACTGTCCGGCCGGGGGAGATACACGCCCTTCTCGGCGAGAACGGCGCGGGCAAATCGACCCTCATGAACGTCCTGTACGGGTTGTATCGGCCCGAGGAGGGCGAGATTCTGATCAACGGCGAGCCGGCGTCCTTCTCCAACGCCGCCGACGCCGTCGCCGCGGGCATCGGAATGGTCCACCAGCATTTCATGCTCATCCCCGTGTTCACCGTAGCCGAGTCCGTCGCCCTCGGATTCGAGCCGATCAACCCGGTCACGAGGCTCCTTCGCCGCAAGAAGGCCCGCGGCCTCGTGAAGGAATGGTCCGCTCAATTCGGCTTTGACCTCGATCCCGACGCCAAGATAGAGGACCTGCCCGTCGGCGTCCAGCAGCGAGTGGAGATCGTCAAGGCATTGGCCCGAGGCGCGGAGCTGCTCGTCCTCGACGAGCCGACGGCCGTCCTCACCCCGCAGGAGACGGACGGGCTCATGAAAATCATGAGAGGGCTCGCGGACTCCGGGGCCTCCATCATCTTCATCACCCACAAGCTTCGAGAGGTCAAGGCGATTGCGGACAGGATCACCGTGATCCGCAGAGGGGCGGTGGTCGGGCAGGCTTCGCCCGAGGCCTCCCAGGAGGAGCTCGCCTCCATGATGGTCGGGCGCCCCGTGCTTTTGCACGTCGAGAAGAAGCCGGCGACGCCGGGCAAAGCTGCGCTCCGCGTTGAGGACGTCTCGCTTGTGAGCCCGGGCGGAGAAACCGGGGGAACCCTGCTCGACCGCGTCAGCTTCGACATCCGCGAGGGAGAGATCCTCGGCGTCGCGGGCGTGCAAGGCAACGGCCAAACCGAGCTCGCCGAGACGCTCCTGGGGCTCAGACGCCCAGATTCGGGCTTGATCTCGCTCAACGGGAAGCCCATTTCCAACGCCAGCGTGCGCAGGCACATCGACGCGGGCATTGGATTCGTGCCGGAAGACCGCTCGACCGACGGCATGATCGCCTCGTTCTCCGTGGCCGAGAACCTCGTTCTCAACCAGTACAGGCGCCCGCCCTTCGCGCGGGGGCCGGCCATGAGCGTCTCCGAGGTGGCGAAAAACGCCGAGGAGCGCGTCGTCGAATTCGACATCCGGCTGAGCGACGTCAACGGCCCGATTTCCAACCTTTCCGGAGGGAACCAGCAAAAGGCCGTGGTTGCGCGCGAGCTTTCAGGCAATCTGTCGCTTTTCATCGCCAACCAGCCGACGCGCGGCGTCGACGTCGGGTCCATCGAATTCATCCACAAACGCATCGTCGCAGAACGGGACAAGGGAACGCCCGTTCTGCTCGTGTCGTCCGAACTTGACGAGATCGTCGGGCTTTCCGATCGCATCGCGGTCATGTACCGCGGGCAGATCGTCGGGATCGTTCCCGCGAACACCCCGCGTTCCGTCCTCGGAGTCATGATGGCGGGAGGCACACCCGAAGAGGCCGCCGAACAAGCCGAGCCGACCCTGACGGACCGCGTCGAGGAAGAAGGCGTGCCCGGGCGCGGGCAAGACAGCTTCGCGCCGAAGGGCGACGCGCTGAAACGGTTCGGGCCGAAGGGCGAGGCTGCGAGGGAGGAGAACGCACATGGCTGAGACGCAAGGCAACGAAGCGGCCCGGAACGGAACAGCTCAAAACGAGGCGGGGCTGGGCAAAGCGGGGCCGAACGAAGCCGTGCTGAGCGGCGCGGGGCCTGAGGAAAACAGAGCGCTCCTAGGAGGGGGCGAGGCGTTCCGAGCCGAGGGCGGAACTTTTCAGGGCGAAGAGCGGCGAGAGCCGAGCCGCCCGCGTCTGGCGATGTGCCGTTGCCTCAGTTTGCTTTACAGGGCCTTGAGTTCGAGCGCCGCCGTCTACGTTTTGGCGATTATGGTTTCGCTCGCCGTCGGCGCGATCCTCATGCTCGTTTCGGGCGCCGACGTCGTCGAAGGCTATTCGGCGATGATCCGCGGGTCCGTCTTCAATTGGAAGGCGCAGTCCCTTCAGGGCCAAATCGCCCCGCTCACATCGTCGATCTTTTCCTCCCTCCCGCTCATCATCGCGGGGCTCGCCCTAGCCCTCGGCTTTCGCGGCGGCCTGTTCAACATCGGAGGGACCGGGCAGATCGTCGCCGGGGCCATCGGCGCCGCCTGGGTGGGATTCCAGTGCCACATGCCGGCGGGAGTCCACCTGCTCGCCTGCCTGCTGGCCGCCGTCGTCTGCGGCGGAATCTACGGTTTCATCGCGGGTTTCCTCAAGGCGACGACCGGCGCCAACGAGGTGATCGTGACGATCATGCTCAACTCCGTCGCCACGCTCGGGCTCGCCCAGCTTTTGACGTATCAGTCCTTCCGGCGGCCGGGGTCCGGCGATCCGCGCTCGCCCACGATAGACGCGACGGCGCAGCTGCCCGAGACGGCTCCGCCCTTCCAGATCAACGGCGGCGTCGTCATAGCTCTCCTCGCGACGGTCTTTGTGTGGTGGTACCTCGAGCGTTCGACGTGGGGGTTCGAGCTGCGAGCAGTCGGAGCCAATCCCGACGCCGCGAAGATGGCGGGAATGTCGATCGGCAAGGTGACGACGGTGACGTTGACCCTTTCCGGCGCGCTGTGCGGCCTGGCCGGCGGGGTGACCATGACGGGGGATCTGAAGTACCTGACTGACGGCGTCGCAGGAAGCACCGGGTTCGACGCCATCACCGTGGCGTTGCTCGGCCGGAACAGGCCCGTGGGCACCTTCTTCGCCGGAATCCTCTTCGGGGCCTTCCGGGCCGGCGGACGGACGATGGATGCCCAGGCCGATGTGCCCATCGACATGGTCCTCATCCTCCAATCCGTCATCGTTTTGCTCATCGCTGCCCCCGCATTCGTTCGCTGGCTTTTCCGCCTTCCTACGGGCGAGAACGACAGATGGCGCGCGTACCTCGCCTTTGCTCGGGAAAAGGAAGAAGCCGCAGGCAGGCCGGAGTCTCACCAGACGCTGGGGGGCAAGCCGAAGCGCAGGAAACAGCTGACAAGAAGGAGGCCTTGAGATGAGCGTCAAAGTCACCGACAAATCGCTCGAAGCGTCTGAGGAGCCCGGGGCTTCGCAGGGGTCTTCTCCGGCCGTTGTCGGTCGCATCGGCTGGCGCGTGCCCATCGCCTATTTGATTTTCACCCTCCTGCTCGGCGCCATGTGGATGAGCGCCGAAGGCGTCGCGACTTTCTCCCTGACGAGGGGAGGCGAGAGCATCGAGATTCCCGATGTCGCCGTCGGGTCGCGGACCGCCTGCCTCGTGCTTGGCCTCGTCAGCCTCGTCGCGACCGTCTACGCCTTCGTGCGGGCCGCTGCGAGGAAGAAAGCGGGCGTCCTACCCGCCGTCGCCGTCGGAGTGAGCGCCGTCCTAGGGCTTCTCGCCTGGTACGGAGGAGGATCGTCCAGCAACATCACCCTCGCCTTCACCCTCGCGTCGGGGCTTGCCTTGGCGACGCCGCTCATTTTCGGCTCCCTCGCCGGCGTCGTCTCCGAACGGGTCGGAATCGTCAACATCGCGATCGAAGGGCAGCTCCTCGCCGGCGCCTTCGCCGGGATCGTCGTGGCCTCGTGGTGGCAGAGCGTGTGGCTCGGCCTGATCGCCGCCCCCGCAGCCGGTGCGATCGTCGGCGCGCTCTTGGCCTTCTTCGCCATCAAGTACAACGTCGATCAGATCATCGTCGGCGTCGTCCTCAACGTCCTTGTGCTCGGCCTGACGACCTTCTTCCTTGGAACCGAGCCGTTCAAAACGAACAAAATCAACCTCAATTCCTCAATCTTCCACCTCGATCGAATCGCGATCCCGGGACTGTCGGACATTCCGGTCCTAGGGCCCGTCCTGTTCAACCAGACCGCTCTGACGTACTTCATGTACGCGGTCATCGCTGTGCTCACCGTCTACCTGTACCGTTCGAAGTGGGGTTTGCGGCTGCGGGCGTGCGGCGAGCATCCGAAGGCCGCCGCGACCGTGGGCATCAACGTCCGCGCCACGCGTTTCAGGAACAGTCTGCTGGCCGGGGCCATTGCGGGCCTGGGCGGCGCCTACTTCACCATCGCCGCGGACATCGGGCACGAGTTCAACGACAACATCTCGGCCGGCAACGGTTACATCGCCCTCGCCGCCATGATCCTCGGCAAGTGGAACCCCCTTGGGGCCGTGGGCGCGGCGCTCATGTTCGGCTTCGCTCAGGCCACCGCCATCCTTCTGTCGTCTCTCGATTCGAGCGCGCCGGCGAATCTCATCAACATGATCCCCTACGTCATCACGATCTTGGCCGTCGCAGGATTCGTCGGCAAGTCCCGCCCTCCGGCCGCCGAGAACAAACCTTACTAGAAGGAAACAACCCCTGTCGAAGAACAACGGCTCTCACTAGAATGCGGCAAGGTCTGCCTAGAATAGCGGCAAACCCCGCCGGAAAGCGACGGCACTCAGGAAGGCTGCAAGACCTGGCGGAAAAGCCGTCCTCGCCGGAGGAAGGCAAGATAGACATTCCAGCGAGGGCAACCCTAAGACTCAACGAGGAGGCGATGTGACGGAGGATTGGCGACCCGAGGTCCCTTGGCGACGCCTGCGAAAGCTCGCCCTCGAAGCGATGTCGCGGGCCTACGTTCCGTATTCCGGCTATCCTGTGGGGGCGGCGGCGCTCGTGGACGACGGACGCCTCGTCTCGGGCTGCAACGTCGAAAACGCCGGGTACGGGGTGACGCTGTGCGCCGAATGCGGGCTGGTTTCCGAGCTTGTTCGCGGCGGAGGCGGGAAGCTGCTCGCCTTCGTGTGCGTCAACGCCGACGCCGAGACGATCGCGCCGTGCGGCAGGTGCAGGCAGCTGCTGGCGGAGCACGCCGACCCCGCCATGGTCCTCGACATGCCCGGCGGCCTCATGCCCATGGCCGAGGCCCTTCCCTTCGCCTTCGGGCCGGGCGATCTGAACGCGGTCGAACGGACCGCGCCGTTTGTGAGCAAGGAGAACTGAGGTGGCAGAAGCCTTCGATGCCGTCGACGTCATTCGACTCAAGCGCGACGGCGGCGAATTGAGCGATGCACAGATCGACTGGGCGATCGACGCCTACACCTGCGGCGCCGTCGCCGACGAGCAGATGAGCGCCCTCGCCATGGCGATCTTCCTCAACGGGATGAGCCGACGCGAGATCTCGCGATGGACCGCCGCAATGATCGCCTCGGGCGAGCGGATGGACTTTTCGGGGCTTGCGCGGCCCACGGCCGACAAACACTCCACCGGCGGGGTGGGGGACAAGATCACCCTCCCGCTCGCCCCGCTCGTCGCCTCCTTCGGAGTGGCCGTCCCGCAGCTTTCGGGCAGGGGACTGGGCCACACCGGCGGCACACTCGACAAGCTCGAATCGATCGCCGGGTGGCGGGCAGATGTGAGCAACGAGCAGATGTGGGAGTTCCTCGGAAAAGGCTCGGGCGCCGTCGTCTGCGCCGCGGGGGCCGGGTTGGCGCCCGCGGACAAGAAACTGTATGCGCTGCGGGACATCACCGCCACCGTCGACTGCGTGCCGCTCATCGCCTCCTCGATCATGAGCAAGAAGATCGCGGAGGGCACGGGTGCGCTCGTCCTCGACGTCAAGGTCGGCTCGGGCGCCTTCATGAAAGACATCGACAGGGCACGCGAGCTCGCATCGACGATGGTCGGCCTCGGCGCCGACGCCGGAACCGAGACCGTCGCGCTGCTGACGGACATGGACGTGCCCCTCGGCCTGACCGTCGGCAACGCGCTGGAGGTCCGCGAGTCCGTCGAGGTCCTCGCGGGAGGCGGGCCGGACGACGTCGTCGAACTCACCGTCGCCCTCGCCAGAGAAATGCTTGCGGCCGCGGGAAAGAACGACGTCGACGTCGAAGCCGCCCTCGGCGACGGCTGCGCCATGGACGTGTGGCGGGCCATGATCCGCCAGCAGGGAGGCGACCCCGACGCGCCTCTGCCAACGGCCCGCGAGACTCACGACGTGACCGCGCCCCGCGCGGGGATTCTCACCGAGATGGACGCGCTCAAGGTGGGAGTCGCGTCGTGGCGGCTCGGCGCCGGGCGCGCCCGCAAAGAGGACTCCGTCCAGGCGGGGGCCGGGGTCGAAATCTTCGCCAAGCCCGGCGACCGCGTGGTGAAGGGCCAGCCGATCCTGCGCCTGCACACCGACGAGCCGGACAGGTTCGAGAGGGCGATCGACGCGCTTGGGGGAACGCTGACCGTGGACGACGTCGCCCACGCCCCCGGGCCCGGCGTTTCGACCGGGAGAGACGCTCCGCCCCGGGAACCCCGCGATCCGAACGGGACAGACGACGCTGCCGCGCGGAAGCCGCGACGGCCGGCCGCGGGGAAGCCCCGCCGCTCGGTCGTCCTCGAAAGGCTGGGATGAAACTCAAGAAAGGAAACAAGCATGCCGTACACCCGTGACGATGTCGCCAAGCTCATCGACCACACCCTGCTCAAGCCGGAGGCGACGCACAGCCAGGTACGCGAACTCGTCGAGGAGGCCAACGAGCTTGGGGTCTGCTCGGTGTGCGTCTCGCCCTCGCTGCTTCCCCTGCCCTTCGACCTGGGGAACGTGAAGCTCGCGGTCGTGTGCGGATTCCCCTCGGGGGCGCACCACAGCGACGTCAAGGCGGCCGAAGCGGCCCGGGCCGTCGCCCAGGGCGCCGACGAGGTCGACATGGTCGTCAACCTCGCGTGGGCGGTCGGGAACGAATTCGAGAAGGTCGAGGCGGACATTCGCGCCGTCCGCGAGGCGATGCCTCGGGCGGTTCTGAAGGCCATCATCGAGTCGGCGGCGCTGAGCGACGAGCAGATTGTCGCCGTGTGCGAGGCGGCAAAGGCCGCGGGCGCCGACTTCGTCAAGACCTCAACGGGGTTCCACCCGTCGGGGGGAGCTTCGGTCCACGCCGTCGCCCTCATGAAGGCAACGGTGGGAGAGACGATGCAGGTCAAGGCTTCGGGCGGAATCCGCGACGGGAAATTCGCCGCGGAGCTTCTCGACGCCGGGGCTACGCGCCTCGGCCTCTCGGCGAGCGCGAAAGTGCTCGACACCCTCTGAGGCCGCCCGCCGCGCTCGCCGGAGGCTAGAGCCCGGCCGCTAAAGCTTGAGCGCCGCCGAAACGTCGGCCTTGAGCGCTTCGAGCCGGGAAGCTGCTGCCTTCTTCGCCGAATCGAGGCCGCCTTCGACGGGCTCGCAGACCTCGAGGTAGCACTTGACCTTGGGCTCGGTCCCCGAGGGACGAATGACCACGCGGTCGTCCGCCTGAGTGTGCCACACGATCGCATCCGTAGGAGGAAGATCCTCCGTCCCTTCGCTCAGGTCGAGGGAGCCGACCACGGGCGAGCCCCCTAGGGAGGAGGGAGGCTCGCGGCGCACCTTGTCCATCGTGCGTCCTATGATGGACAGGTCCTCGACCCGGACGGTGACCGGCGCCGTGAGGAAAACCCCGTGAAGCGCGTACAGGCGGTCGAGTTCGCCGAGGAGCGAGGAGCCGGAGGCGGCGAGCCCCGCGGCGACCGACGCCAGGAGGATGCCGGCCGACATGCCGTCCTTGTCCCTGACGGCCGCCGGATTGACGCAAAAGCCGATGGCTTCCTCGTAGCCGTAGGCGATGTCGTGAACTCGCGCTATCCATTTGAAGCCGGTAAGGGTCTCGCGGTGCTCCGCCCCGTGCGCGGCGGCGATGCGTCCGAGCAGCCTTGAGGAGACGATGGAATTGGCCAGCACGCCGCCCGGCCTCTCCGGAGCGCCGCTCGGGCCCGAAGCCGCTTGCCTTTCCAGCTTCTGCGCCGCCTGCTCGCCGAGAATCGAGCCGATCTCGTCGCCCGAAAGCTGGCGCCACTCGTCTCCGTCAGGGACGGCCGCCGAGCATCTGTCGGCGTCGGGGTCGGAGGCGACGATGAGGTCCGCCCCGACTCTGCGAGCCGTTGCGATCGCGAGGTCGAGCGCGCCCGCCTCCTCGGGATTCGGAAAGGCGACGGTGGGGAAGTCGGGATCCGGCTCGCACTGTTCGGCCACCTCGACGACGTCGCGAAAGCCCGCGGCCGCGAAGACGCGGCGCATAATCTGCGCGCCGACGCCGTGCATCGCCGTGTAGACGATTCTCAGATCGCGCGGCCCGGCGGGGACGAGCGCGGCGCATTCGGCCACGTAGGAATCGACGAGCTCCTCGCCGACCGTCGCATAGTCGGTTGCCAGGGGGATGTCGGCGGCGGACCCCGTCGCCTCAATCTCTCGCGCGATCTCCGCGTCGGCCGGGGGAACCAGTTGGACGCCCCGTCCGTCCTCGTCGGTGTGCGTGCCGCCGAGGTACACCTTGTAGCCGTTGTCGCGAGCCGGGTTGTGCGACGCCGTGACCATCATCAAGGACGGGAGGGTCGTCGAGCACGGCGATCTGGAGCATCTGCAGTCCCTGGCGGCCACTCGCATC
>ERZ773069.2143-NODE-2143-length-10554-cov-2.779693_pt1 | contig 10554 bp, 15 predicted proteins | sample MGYA00580619_ERZ773069 | MGnify/ENA primary metagenome ERZ773069 (study PRJEB29015, sample SAMEA2738007) | human oral metagenome | biome: human oral; feature: human-associated habitat; material: dental | place: China | collected 2108 ...
ATTCCATAAACCTTTCATAATTAGCCACTTGTTGCTCATTAAAAAAAGCTATAAATAATAGCTCTTTGTATTTTTGTATATCATTTTTAGCATATTCACAGATTAAGTCTAGTGTTCTTATTAAATCTTCTTGTAAGGTGTTTCTAGCTACTTTAGAGACTTTTTTTATTAATCTATTGCTCATTTATAATCACTGTCCCAACTACTAATATCTCATCATCTGCAATTTCTATATTAGAATTAGAATTGTTTACTTTTACAAAGTTATCATTTACTCCATCTATTTCTAAAATAGCCTTCTCTAAACGATTGATAGATAATATTGTTTTATTAGCTTTCTCAAATGTAGCATTCCCAGTTTTTATAACAGCTTTCAAAAGAGATTCAATCTTTTCTTTTACATCAGATAAAACATATCCAGATTTTAATATAGTATTAACTTCTATGTTTATAGTCTTAGCTCTAAAGCTTTCTATAGTTACATCAGCTCCAACAGGTCTACCGTCATCGCTTTGTATTCTTTCTCTAACTTTTTGAATTAGAGATGAATCAGCTATATCATTATTATAATTAGCAACTAGAACTTTAACAGTTCCGTTTCCATTCCAAAGAGGTTTTACTAAGACTTTTCCAACTCCATCAACTTGTTTAGCCCACTGCTCATAATCATAGATATTTCCACTGTGAGCAGGTCTCGTAGCTTTTTCTTTTGCTCTTGCGACTAGCACAGAATTAGGTTCTTTATCATATCCATTGATAATTTCTTTTTCGTTCGTAACACTGTAGATATTGCTATTTTGAATTTCAAACGTTGTAATTTCTCCTATTGCAGCATTACCTACTTTTCCTTCTGAAAGACATTCTATTTCTATTTCTGTAACTCCTGATGTGCTTAAATATTCTCTTCTTAAAGATTTATATTTTATACCATCTCTATTAAGAAATATTGTATTTTCTTCTATGATAGAGTTTGCTTTTCCTGTTATTTTTAGAGTTCCTTTTGCCTTAGTTCCTACCCTTCTTTTCACTCCAAACATTAAAGCATGCTTATCAACGTATTCATCTTCTGTTGCAGTATCTATAAAAGTTTGTTTTTCCCAAAATTCTAACTCTTTGTAAACTTCTTCAGCTGTTATTCCAAATGTTGCTGCGATATCGAAATTAAATGTCCCTTCCATTTTTGAAAGTGGGTTTTTAAGATTATCTAAGAAATTATTTCTTAATTCAATTTTATCTTTCATTTACACCTCCATCTTTAGCTCTCCATATATAGTTCTTACATTAAAAGTTATCTGTGGAACATATTCTTCTTCATTAGAAATTTCAAAATTATAACATTCTAAAATGTATGGGTTTACTAATAATGTATCCCTTATTTGATTAATCATTAAAGCATCTTTTACAGATTTTTGATAGATAGTACCAATGTTAGTTTCAAGTTCACTTCCATAGTCATCACTATGTACATCAGTATATCTAAATCTTTCAGTCTTTAATGCTTTGAATATCCATACTTTTAAAGCTTCATTTTTCTCTAAAACTTTAATATCATTATCATCTTTTATATATTCTTCAGTTTTAAAATCTATAGCATATTCTTTAAAAATTGGCATTTCTTCAACTTCTGTATCCGTTTTTTTAAGAAAAATATTAAAATCTTTTTCCACATTACACCCCCTTTATTGCTCCACTCGGCATTTTAACTATTTTTGTCACAACAACATAATGGACGCCCATAACAAGCACTAATACTTCATCGCCTTTTTGGAGAGTATCCTCAAACCATATATCTTTATGTGATTTATATGTCCCATTTCCCTGAAATGTTCCGCTTCCATTTAATTTTGGTATATTATGTCCTGCTGTATCAGATGTAGTATTGTTATAATCATATTTAGCTACATCTATTTCTATTTTGTCTATGATTCCATCAATAGTGTAGTCTCTATGATAATGAGGTAACAAGTAATTACTACAGTAAATTTGCTCAGAGGGTATAACTTGCTCATCAAATTCAATTGTTAGGTTTGGTGGTGGAGTAATTACTGAAGCTTTTATGATAGATGTTCTTTTTGTAGCTTGTCCTATCATTTCACCTATTAAAGAACCTAAGTCACTCATCTCTTATCCCACCCTTCTGGAAATAGTTGATCTAATTTACTTACTTTTTTAGCTTTTCCTTTTTTAGTTTTCTTACCTTTTTTATTTTTATCACTTTTTTTAACTTTTTCTTTGTTTTCAAATTCCGCTTTATCCATTACATTTTCAAATGCTAACTCAACAGTACAATAATGAGTTTCTCCCTCAAAAACATGAGCATCTGATTTAACTAGGAAATCTCCAATAAGTCCACTATGTGGCTCTTGTATTCCTATATTGTATCCAGCTTGAATTAATACATTTCCTAAACATTGTAATTTTGCACTCTTTTCTACACTCTTTAGCATGTCTTTAGCATTCGCTATATTATCTACATCTTTTTCATATTGCATAACTTGTTGAAATAATCCAAATTTCTTTTTATCTTCTGCATTCTCTACTTTATTAAGTATTTGTTGCTTTTCGTTTTCTACTTTATAGATAACTATTTGATTTATCATATTCTCTATGCTTTCTTCATATGAAGATGTAGAAATGTTATCAGCACTTGTTAAAAGAACATCAGTATGTGTTCCTTGCTCAACTATATCTATTGCTTTATCATTACTCACAATAGAATAAATCTTTTTATTTTTTCTATGTTGAATAGTGTAAGCATTTAATATTATTTCATATCCACTTCTATCAATAGCTGGATATGTACATGTAACTTCATCATTTGGGATTTTGCCTATTTTTAAATTAAGTTCTCCGCAAATCTCTTTTAATATTTCACTTGGCTTTTTTCTAAAGAAATTTTTTACAAAATTATTTTTATTTAGATAGATAGAATTGTCGTAAGCATAAAAAGTTTTAACATCTGTTTCTCCTTTTCTTGAATGAAAAAATACTTTTCCAACAAATAGTTTTTCATCTTCATAAGAAAATTCAACTTCATCTCCTATATTAGTTATAATATCTCCTAAATACTCAACTTCTAACTTTCTAGCTGTTCCGTGTATAGCACCACTCCAAATAACCTGAATAAAAATATTTTTATATTCTTTTCCATTAACATATATTTTTACTTTTTCCATATTATCACCTTTGAAGTAACCCTCTTGCTACATCTAGCAGTGTTTTATTTTTAGTAAACTCTATTAAACTTATTTCTACATCAATGTCTCCTGTTCTTTCAATTATAGAAAAATTTAAATTTTGGATATAGCATTTAAAAAATATGTTGAATTCAGGAACAATTAAAGTTAAAGGTTCTTTATCGTTTTTTAATTTAGTTAATGTTTCTACACTTCCAGATGGAGTTGCAGACAGTAAATAATTAAAAAAAGGTGATTTAAGATTAGGAAAAAATGTAGAAAATGTAATTCTTTCTGCTTTTCTATTTCCTATTAATGTCTTTTCTCCTACATCAATTATTTTAAATATCTGTGTGTCTTGCTCACTCTCTATCTTTAAATCTAAAGGTGGGACCACAAAGAAAAAAGGAGTATTTGTAGAATTTTTCAATAAAATAAATGTTGGTTTCATACTGGACCTCCTTTAATTTGTAGTTTGTACATAAGTCATTAAATTTTTCATAATTTTTTGTTTACTCAATTCTGCAACTTTCTCAACATCTGCTTCATTTTTTATTACAACTCCCCCCATATTTAAATTTATTTGTGGAGAAAATGTAACATTTTGAGGTGGAACTTTAATATCATTATTACCTTGTTTAACTTCTGGAACTCTTATTTTTTCAGAAGGTTTAGCTATATAGTTCAGAGTTTTATTTTCTACTACAGTTTTTACATTTTTTCTTTGTTCTTCAAAAGCACTAATCAATTTTGAAGTTAACTTATCATAACTAGGAGTTGCTGTTTTTATTATTTCTTTTTTAGGTTCTTCTTTTTTATTAGAAACATCTTTTACTTGTGGATTCAAAATCTTATTGTTTACAAACTTATCTTTATCATTTTTAAGATTAATAATTGGAGAAATAGTGGGGATATCCTCTTTTTTAGTTTCAAGAATTTTATTTTTATCTGTTTCTATATTTACTTCTGGAGAAAATGCATCATTTAACTTTGTATCTCTTATTGGCTTTATACCTATAACGTCATTTATTTTTTCTTTAGTTTTTATATATTGGCTTTGAGAATTTGTAGTATCTCTAAGCGGTACTCCAACTTGAGAAGCTAAACCATCTATTTTTTCTTTAGTTTTTTGATACATCATGTCATAAGCTTCTGTTATTTCTTCTATACTATTTCCTAAAGGTTTATATACTAAATCTTTTATGGCATGTGGGTCTCCATTTTTGGCTTTCAATTCAATTCTCTCTCCATATTCTTTCCAATACTCTTGTTTTTTTTGTTCGTTTTTAATAAAAAGTTTTTTCCTTTTTTCTTCTTCTTCCTTTGTTTCAGGTCTCATCTGCCAAATTTTATTATTATTTTCTATTATCTCAGATTCAAGATTGTTTTGTTTAATAGACTTATTAGTCATAAAATATGAACCTATATTTTTACCTATTTCTGCGGTTTTTCCTACTACTTTAAGTCCCCATATTACAGGTTCTAATAATGTTGCTAAATCAGATACTAAATCTATTGTTGTATTTAGATACCCTATAACCGTATCAAAAAATGCTTGAACATTTTCTTTGGAAAATGTATCACTTTCTGTTAATTCAATAATTTTTCCAGTTAAATTTTCAATGAGACTTGTTATAGCTGGTCCATCTCCTTAACAATATTCACCATCTCATCAGCCACCATCTCTGCTTCTCCTATATGTAGTTTCAAATTATCCCAAGCACTAGCTAAAGCTTTTATTTTATATTCAGGTGTATTCTCTTGAAGTTTATTAAACTCTTCAGTAGCCCCTTTAGAATTGTATATTGAGTTAGCTAATGTTTCAAAACTTTCTTTAGATGTTCCTAAGAGTGAAGTTATAATTCTCATCTGTTCAGAACCAAAAATAGTAGTTAAAATATAGTTTCTTTGTTCATCAGTCATTCTAGCTAATATTGGTCTCATTTCTTCCACAATTTTTCTTAATCCTTTAAATTTACCTTGACTATCATATAATTTTAAATTTATAACTTTTAAAGCTTTATCTATATCAGGTGTAGACTTTGCAAGTCTTGTATAAACTGCTGCTAAGTTTCTTCCAGCTTGCCCTCCTTTTATGCTGTTATTTGCTAAAGTTCCTAAAATTATATTTACTTCTTCCATACTTTCAAAACTTCTTGAAGTGGATGCAACATATTTATATGCTTCACCTAGTCCAGCTATATCAGTGTTAGCATTATTCGCTGTTGCTACCATAACATCCATAAGTCTGTCTGCGTCTTCTAAAGCTAAGCCAAAAGCTGAAATATTATCTGTTAGTATATCTGATGTACTAGCTAAATCCTGCCCTGATGCAATAGACATTTTTAAAAGTTTGGGTGTCATTTCCAGTACTTCATTTGTTTTCATTCCAGCCATAGCTTGATAATATTGAGCTTCTGCAACTTCTTGAGCAGTAAAAGGCATAGTTTTTCCAAGCTCTAAAACTTGTGATTTTAATTTTGCTGTATCTTCAATGGAGGCTCTCATTATTCCTCTATTTCTTGTTATTGCTGCATCTAATTTAGCATATCCTGTATAGGCATCTTTTACAAAATCAAATACAGCCATAACTCCTTTAAAGGCTCCAAATCCTATTGCTAAGTTTTTTAAATTTTCAAAACTACTTTTTATACAATCAGCAGTTTCTTTTACAGCTCCTTTTGCACTTATTGCATTTTTGGAAAAAGATCCTAATTCTTTACTAGCTGATTTTATTTTTGAAGAAAACTTATCTTTTAATTCAAGAGTTGCACTTAATACATGTTCCAAATTTTCACCTCCAATAAAAAAGAGGAGCTTTTATACTCCTCTTAGTGTTTATTATTTCTTGTTTCTTCCTAAAATATTTCCATATTTCATACCATAAAATGGTGTTAGCATAGTATCTCTTTTAAGGTCATTCAATTTATCTATTCTATTATACAAAGGTAATAATTGTTCTTCATAGATTTTCTCTATTTGACTTTCAAATTGATATGCTTTAACCATACATTCATACATCTCATTATAGTATTTATCATTGAATGGTTTATCAATAACTTTACATTCAATTCTATTGTCAGTTCTAAAATAATTTTCTATGAAATCTTTGTATTTTTCATATACCCCATATTTTTTACATAAAGATATAACCATTTCTTTGTATAAAACTGAAATTGCTGAGATATTTGTGTAATCTTTATCTGAATTTTCCTTTTTGTACTCTTGTAAATTCTCATATCTTAAATTTATTTTTTCGTTCCTACTATACCAATGAATAGTTGCATCTGTTATATTAGTTAATTTAGCTAAATCTTGAACCTCTATAACAGGAGTACCTCTCCAAGTAGTAGGTTTAACTTCTGAAAAAGGTAATTTCTTTTGTTCTTTTAAGGCTTGTTCCATTCTGTTGAACTCATTTATATAAGCCATCTTATAGTCATTATATCCTTGAATGTTAAACATATACAATGTAAAGCCATCTTTTGTTAAAAGGTATTCTCTATATGTTCTATTCTTTCCATCCTTATAATGATTTGATATTATTAAATTTTTTAAATCTACGCAAATGTGCATTGATTGATTTTTTAATCTACCCAAATGTGGGTTGATTAAAATTTTGTCTAAGTCTCTTAAAACTTTCTCATGTCTTTTGCCTAATTGCTCTGCTATAATTCTACTACTTACTACAAAAATATTATTTTTCTTCTCTAACTTCACTACATAATTCATTTTCTATCACCTAACTTCCAAGCAATAGCTATTGCCTCATTGATAGTTTCAGTATAGAATTTTAAATCATTCATAGTTACTTCATACAAATTTTCAATTTTTTTCATTCTCATAATAAAAATACTCCTTTCAAAATTATAATTGATAGAAGTACTCCCTTATGATATAATAGATTTCATAAGAGGGTAACTTCTTTTGGTAGATAGGAATTGTAATCTTTGGTCGGTGAGCAATTCCTATTTTTCATTAAGTTGCTTGTTAATGGCTTTTCTTAAAAAATCACTCCTAGTAATTTTTTTATCCTCACAATAGTTTTTAACTTTTTCTTCTAAATCTTCATCTATTCTAGTTTTTATTTCTATTGTTTTTGGTTTTCCAATAACAGGTCTACCCATTTTCTTTTTTGTAGCTTCCATTTTTTACACCTCCTAACTTATTAGCCACAAATGTATTATATATTTATGTGTCTAAAAAGTCAAGAGAAATTTTTAAATATGTTATAATTTCTTTTGGGAGGTGAAAATATGAAAGATTACTTTGTTAGTGTTTATCAAATTCTTAAAGCTATTGAATTATCCTCTTACAATAATTCTTTTAGCCGTTTTGAAACTCTTAATTTAGAAAAATTAAGTTTAAACGAAAATGAATTAGAAGTTATTCTAAAAAATTTAACTAATGATGGGTATGTTAAAGGTTTTGCTATTGGTTCATTTGGTGTTAAAAATATTGAACAACCATACCTAACTACAAAAGGTTACGAATACTTAACCGACAACACTATGATGAAAAAAGCCTATAAATTTTTAAAAGAAATTAAAGGTTGGATTCCAACTATGAATTAATCTTCAATTTCTATAAAAAAAGTTTTAATTGTTTCATAGGCTAGTTTATTATTTTTGAATTTTCCTATTGCTTCTGTTTTATAAGATATATATTCACTTAGTTTTTCAAATTCTTGGTGTGTTATTCCATCTAATGCATCAAGAATTTTTTCTAATTTTTCTTTCTTCATAAATTCTCCTAAAAAGAAAAAGAGAGTTAAAAAACTCTCTTAATCTCTAAACTTATTTTTTTCAATTAGCATTTCCTACTATTATAGCAAGTCCAACTATACTAAATAGAACTAAAGCAGTAATTCCCATAGATTTAAAATAACCTAATCTTTCAGTCCATCTATAATATTTCCCTGCATACACTATTATAAGAATAATTATAATTAAACCTATCATTTAGAACTACCACCTTTCAACTTTTTTCTTATTATACTTTTATAATGCTATTAAGTCAACTCATTTCATCAATTAAAATTCTATAAAAAAAATATAATTCACTTTTTGATAAAGTTTGAAGTTCACGGAGAGGATAACCTCTTAATATATATTTAGAAATTGTGAAAGTTATCCAATCCGTTTTTATTAGTTTTTTATATCATCATCTATAACAGAAATAAATTTGCTTATAGTTCCAGCTTGAGATATATCTGATTTTTCTAAAATAGTTTTAGCCAAAGAGTAAATAGTTGAAAATGATAAAATTTTCTCCACCACATCTGTTGGATTCATATTACATTTTAATTCATCTATTAGTTTGTCATCTCTAAAAATAGAGCAAGAATTGTAAATAACTTCAACATCTGAATCTTGTTTATTTTCTAAGATTATATCTAAATAATCCTTACGACTAATAGTTTCGCATTCTATTTCTCTATCTAATTCTTTTACTAAAACTTTAAATTTTTTCTTTTTTTCTCTTTCTTTTCCTGCTTTCAATAAATCTTCAATGGTCGCTAACATTTTATCCTCCTATTTTATATTATTTTCATATTTTAGATCCTCAGGAGTAAATCCGAATGGATACTCTTCCTCAACTACTTCTCCTCTAGCAATATTGATCAAGTCTATTGAATTAAACCATACATTATCTAAAGAAATTCTTTCTTCTTGCTTTCCTGGTGTATCTGGGTCAGCTAAATTAGTAACTATTCTAACTCTAACATCTCTTCCTTTTACTAATTTTTCAAGTATCTTTTTACCTCTCGAGTATACCTTTTCAAGAGTAACACTACCCTCACCTTTTAAAGCTACAATCTTACTATCAACAGATAAGCCTAATTGTACATCTTTTCTGTCAGCTGTTACTTTTGCATTTACTTTTGTAAATTCTGCTATTTTTTCATTGTCTATCCAAAGAGTACCATGAGCACCTGCGATGGTATGATAACCTCTTATTGTTGTATCTGCCATTTTTACCTCCTATCACATCTTTATTAAAATTGAAAGATTTGCCATAGTATCTGCAAATCTAACATCTCCAGTTAAAAATACATCATCACCACTAGGATACTTTAATATATCCATTTCAGTCATTTCTTCTGGGTCTTTTTTATCTAAAACAATTAATCTCTTTTGTGCTTCTAAGTCTATTTCAATCTTATTATCATAGTCTCCACTTAATACATTTGGAGTCATTTCTTTAAAATAAACCTTAGTAACATTAGAGCAGAAATTCATTTTATTATTGTAGTCATTTATATAAATTCCTAGCCAATAATTTTTAAATGTATCTCTTATATCATCAGTTATAAAGCACATCCCTTCAACTATTTTGATTTTTCTTGTATCTTTTTTCCAAGTGCTATCAAAAGTAGTTTTTGAGTTTACCCCATAATTAACTCTAACTTTTTCATCATCATTGTATAGAGAGAATTTACCAAGTTTTGGCTCAAAGTAATCTACTTCTTTTAAATCACTCATTACAAAGTTATCTGCTGACCTATTTAAAGGCATTCCTGCTATAAGTCCAGCTACTGCTACTGTGTATTCTTGAGCTGTAAAATCTCCATAAATAGATTTATAAGTTCCAGTATTTCCTAACTCTACTATTGCAACATGATCTGTATTATTAGCAAAGCTAGATACATATTTGACAGTCTTTCCTATTGCTCCATCATTTCCAAATACTTGTTTAGTCCAAGTTACAAGCTTTTGGTCATCTGCTTGCTCTGCTCCTGGATATGCTAACCAGTGCATTTTTCTTTCTTTAAATTCTCCTAGAACATCATCTATATTTTCTTCAGTTTGCAATACTCTTATTAAAACTTTTTTAGCTCCATAATGCATTGCTAATTTAATGTATTTAACATTTTTAGCTTCCCATTCATCATCTTTTAAATCAGCTATTGTTTTTAGAATATTCCATTTTATAGTTTTCTTAGTATCTTTTAATATTAAGCAAACTATACCTCTCTCACTTCTTTGAATAGCAGTTGTTGCAAGAGTTTTAAACTCTATATTAATGTTTGGACTTGCTTTTATTTGTCCTACTTCATTTCCCATTAATTGCTACCTCCTTCTTTAAATCTCAATTCTAAATCATTCATTAACTCATAATCATAAGGTTTTCCATATAAATCGTATAAACTTAGTGTAAATACATAATGCCCAACTCTATCTACAATTTTTATATCTGTATTTCTTAAAGTTAGGAATCTATCTAGTACATGTAAAACCTTTTTACCTTCAATTTCCAAAGCATCATCTAAATTTTCTAAATTCTCTAATATCTCAGTGTTAGTAAGCTTACCATTGGTTTTTGGATAATAGATAATATCAATATCTATTGTCTTTAATTCTCTATATTCAGAGTT
>ERZ773069.2147-NODE-2147-length-10542-cov-5.046915_pt1 | contig 10542 bp, 11 predicted proteins | sample MGYA00580619_ERZ773069 | MGnify/ENA primary metagenome ERZ773069 (study PRJEB29015, sample SAMEA2738007) | human oral metagenome | biome: human oral; feature: human-associated habitat; material: dental | place: China | collected 2108 ...
CTCGTCGCAGAGGATGACGGGAAGGGTCTTGTTCACGACCTCGTTGCCGCCCATGAGGACGGTCTCGGTCTCGTTGCCGCGGGCGCCCTTGGCGCCGTGCGTGAGGTCGATGGTCTCGCGCATGGCCTTGTGGGCCCTCTCGCCCAGGAAGCCCGAGGTGACGATGTCACTGCGGCTGTTGCGGCCGAGCTGGCGCACGACGTGGTTCACGTCGAGCTCGTCGGCGTCGCGCACGACGTAGCGGCAGTCGAGCTGCAGGCGCGACGACGTGCCCCCGAGCTTGGTGGCAAAGCCCATGGCCAGACTCTTGCCCCCCAGGGCGTCCTCGGCGGCCTCGATGCCCACCCCCTCGAGGTGGGTGCTCCTGCTGCCGGGAGCGACGACCTCAACGAGGTGGAGCCTGGAGCCCGCCTCGGCGATGACGCGGAGGAGGGAGGCGGAGTGGCCGCCCTGGCCGCGGACCGAGACCACGACGGTGGCCTCCGAGCCCTCGCGCAGCATCACGCCGGTGTCCTCGACGGCGAATCCGCTGGCGTCGACGTCCACGACGACGGGTTCCGCGCGACGCGTCCCCTGGGGGACCTCCACGTAGCGGGCGTCTCCCGCCACGGACTCGACCCAACTCACGGCCTCGTCACCGATGCCGCATTCGACCTGGGAGAATATCCGGGGCAGGCGCGCGAGCACCTCTCCCTTGCGTACGGGGGAGGGGAGGCGGAGGCTGCACTCGTTGACCCTGAGGTAGTTCCAGGTCTGCGCGGGCGGTTGGTTGACGTGCTCCACGGCCGTGTACGACGGCGCCTCGGCAATCGTCTCTGCCATTAGCCGATCGCCCCTTCCATCTCGAGCTTGATCAGGTTGTTCATCTCGACGGCATACTCCAGCGGGAGCTCCTTCGAGACGGGGTTGGCGAATCCGTTGACCACCATGGTGCGCGCCTCCGACTCGGAGCAGCCGCGGCTCATGAGGTAGAGCACCGTGTCGTCCGAGATGCGGCCGATCGTCGCCTCGTGGCCCACCTGCGCCGTGCGGTTGCGCACGTCCATTGCGGGGATGGTGTCCGAGCGGCTGATGTCGTCCAGCATGAGGGAGGAGCAGGAGACCGACGCGTTGGCCCTGTCGGCGTGGCGGCCGATCACCAGGGAGCTTCTGAAGGTGTTGACCCCGCCGTCCTTGGATATGGACTTGGTGTCGACGGACGCGGTGCAGTCGGCGCCGTTGATGATCACCTTGCAGCCCGTGTCGAGGTCTTGCGTGGCGCCGGCGAAGGTGATGCCGGTGAACTCGCAGCTCGAGCGGTCGCCCTGCATGATCGTGGTGGGGTAGAGGTAACTCACGTGGCTGCCGAAGGAGCCCGAGACCCACTCCATGCGCGCGTCGGAGCCGATGGTGGCGCGCTTGGTGTTGAGGTTGTACATGTTCTTGGACCAGTTCTCGATGGTGGAGTAGCGCAGACGGGCGCCGTCCTTCACATAGAGCTCCACGGCGCCGGCGTGGAGGTTGGCCTCGTAGTACTTGGGCGCGGAGCAGCCCTCGATGAAGTGCAGGTCGGCCCCAGGTTCGACCACGATGAGCGTGTGCTCGAACTGGCCCGCGCCGGAGGCGTTGAGGCGGAAGTAGCTCTGTAGGGGGTAGTCGAGCGTGACGCCCTCGGGGACATACACGAAGGAGCCGCCCGACCACACGGCGTAGTGCAGTGCCGCGAACTTGTGGTCGCGCATGGGGATGAGCCTGCCGAAGTACTCGTGGACGACCGCCTCCCACTTGGGGTCCTGCAGCGCGTCCTCGATCGTGGTGTAGACCACCCCCTGCTTTGCGACCTCCTCGCGCATGTTGTGGTAGACGATCTCGGAGTCGTACTGGGCGCCGACGCCGGCCAGGCTCTCGCGCTCGGCCTCGGGGATGCCCAGGCGCTCGAAGGTGTCCTTGATGTCCTTGGGCACGTCGTCCCAGTCGCGGGCCTGCTTGGTCTGGGGGCTCACGTAGGTCGAGATGTGGTCCATGTCCAGGCCCGACACGTCTGGGCCCCAGTTGTCGGCCATCTTGCGCTCGTGGAAGACCTCGAGGGCCTCGAGGCGCATGTCGAGCATCCAGGCGGGCTCGCCCTTCTTCGCGCTGATGGCGCGCACGATCTCGGGCGTGAGGCCGTCGTCGTAGCGCTCGTAGCCCTCCTCGCTCTTCACGAAGTCGTAGAGGGAGCGGTCGACGTCGGAGACCTTGGAGCGACCCCTCTCGTCCACCTCGCCCGCGTTCTGCCTCTCGCTCACCTTAGGCCTCGGCAATCTGCTCGGACTCGAAGCGGGCGAAGCCGTCGGAGTCGATCTCGTCGATGAGGGAGGCGGGGCCCTCGGCCACCAGGCGACCCTTGACCATCACATGCGTGCGGTCGACGTCGAGCCTCTCGAGGATGCGGGTGTTGTGCGTGATCATGAGGAGCGCGCCGCCGCACTCGCTGCGGTAGGCCTCGATGCCGCGCGACACGATGGAGAGCGCGTCCACGTCCAGGCCGGAGTCCGTCTCGTCCAGGATGGCGAGCTTGGGGCGCAGGAGGAGGAGTTGCAGCATCTCGACCTTCTTCTTCTCTCCGCCCGAGAAGCCCACGTTGAGCTCGCGGGTGAGGAAGGCGTCGTCCATGTCGAGCTGCTCCGAGATCTGCGCCACGCGCTCGCGGAACCTGCGGGCGGTCATCTTGAGCTCGGGCCTCATCTGGCAGATGGTGCGCAGGAAGCTGTAGAGGGGCACGCCGGGCACCTCGACGGGCGCCTGGTACGAGAGGAAGATGCCCGCGAGGGAGCGCTTGTCGGGCGAGAGGGAGGTGACGTCCTTCCCGTCGAAGGCGATGCTGCCGGAGCTCACGCGGTAGCTGGGGTCGCCCATGATGACGTGGCCCAGCGTCGACTTGCCGGCGCCGTTGGGCCCCATGAGGACGTGGGTCTGGCCCGTGCCGACCTCGAGATCGATGTCATGAAGGATGGGCTTGTCCTCGGTCCCGGCCGAGAGCCCGGAGATGCTGAGCAGCTGACTGGACATGGTGCCTCTCTCTGGGTGCGCGCACGCGCTGTCGTGGGCGGGACGAGCGGCCCCCGCCGCGCCGTCCCGATCCAAATCCTACTTACAGGGGGGTATTTTACCCCGTTGTGCGACATGCGGGCGCCTTGTTCGTGAAAAATCGCATGCCGCGTCGCCTCGTCGCGTCGCAGCTCGAGTCACCTTGGGCGGCATGGAGCGAACGGATGGTGTCATGCCCCGAAAAACTGCGCATTGGATTTCTTTCAGCTGATTGCGACCTGGGCAAACGCCGAACGTCTCCATAATTCGGTGCAACCGTGCGCAGTTTTTTGCGAACGCGGCGCATGGACGCCCCAGAAAGGTCCATGAGCCGGCCGCTACCGACGTCGGTCCCCGCCGGTAATATGTGGGGCCCTTTGGTGCCGGGCCCCTAGCTCCGGGCCGCGGGCTCCACGAGCTCGCGCACGACCTCGGCGATGACGCCGTCGTCGTTGGTCGAGCGGGCACGGTAGTCGGCCTCGAGCTCGATGCCGTCGCTGGCGTTGGCGACGGCGACGCCGACCCCTGCGGCCTTGATCATGGCCAGGTCGTTGAGGGCGTCCCCGCAGGCGATGGTCTGCTCGACTCCCACGCCCAGGAGCTCGGCCAGGCGTCTGAGCCCCGCCCCCTTGTCCACACCCTCGGGGTTGAACTCCAGGTAGCGGGAGCTCGAGAAGGTGGCCGAGGTACCCTCCCAGAGCTCGCGCGGCATGCGCTCGAAGACCTGGTGCAGCTCGGGGAGCCCGTCCGGGATGCAGTAGAGGATCTTCGCCAGGGGGACGTCGCGCAGGAAGTCGATCGACCCCTCCCGCAGCTCCTCGTGGCCCATGTGGCCCTCGAGATAGTCCCGCTCGTCCTGCTGCAGGCGGTAGGTCCACACCTTCCCGCCCAGCTCGTAGACGTGGAAGCTTAGCCCCGCCTGCTCGAGGCCGTACTCGAAGAGGGCGCGCACGCGCTCGAAGGGGAGGGAGTGCGACGAGAGCGGCGCGTCGTCCCCCACGCGGGTGATGCAGCCCCCGTTGTACGAGATGACGTAGGAGCCTTCCATGAGCTCCGTCGGGACCGCGCGCAGCGACTCCATGATCGAGCCGTAGGCGCGTCCCGAAGAGGGGACGAAGAGGCAGCCCAGCTCGCGCAGGCGGCGGATGGCCTCGACGTTTGCCGCGGGTACCGAATGGTCGCTCGCGAGGAAGGTGTCGTCCATGTCGCTGGCAACGATCTTGTACATGAGCCCCCTTGTCCGGCACTCACTTGATTGTATCCCACGCCGGCATCCCATCAGGCCAGGGGAGGGGGAGTCCCTCTCCTGGGCCCGTGTCGGCTTCCGTCGGCCGGGAAGCCGGACGGGTTTTGGGAAAGTGCAAACTTGTGGAGGATCTTTGGGATAATTGTGTATACTTGGTGAGATTGTATTGGTATGTCTGCACTAGGTCACCGGCTTGGTCGACCCACTGCGAGCCAGCAGTCCCAGCCGCACCCCGTAGCGCGGACGACGCGAAGGGAGAGGTCTTATGAGGTATCTGCTCATGGTAAGCCACGGAACGATGGCGCCTGGGGTGAAGAGCGTCATCGACATGCTGCTGGGGCCGCGCGAGGAGCTGCTCGCCTACAGCATGGAAGACGGCGTCGGCGCAGATGCCTACGTCGAGGGCGTGCGGCAGACGATCGCCCCCATCAAGTCCGAGGACTCCGTCGTGGTCCTGGGCGACATCATGGGCGGCTCGCCCCTCACCAACGCCCTCAACACCCTCACCGAGGCAGGGCTCCTCGGCAACACGATGGCCTTCGGCGGGCTCAACCTCGCCATGGCCATAGCCGCCCTCATGGGCTTCGACGACGGACTCGACGATGCCGCACTCAAGGCGAGCATCCTGAGCGACGGTAAGGAGGCGGTCAGAGAGATCCAACTGCAGGTCGAGGACGAGGACGAGGACGACCTGTAGGCAACGCAGGCAAGCGGAAGGAGTGGAAATGATTTCGTTCGTTCGCATTGACGACCGCATGATCCATGGGCAGACGGTCACGCGCTGGGCCATCGAGCGCCCCTGCGACGGCATCATCGCCGTCAACGACGTCGCCGCGAGCAACTCCGTGCTCAAGGCCGCCTACAAGGGCGCCGCGCCGGACAAGAAGATCTTCGTCTGGACGATGGAGCACTTCCTCGAGAAGAAGGACACGGTCCTCTCCTCGGCGTCGCGCTACTTCCTCATCACGAAGAACCCCCTCGACATGAAGAGGATCCTCGTCGACGAGAAGTTCGTCCCCTCCGACGTCAAGAGCGTCGTCGTCGGACCCTGCAACGACCGTCCCGGCACCACCAAGCTGGGCAACAACCAGTCCATCACCGCCGAGGAGGCCCAGGCCTTCGAGGACATGGCCAAGGCTGGTTACGAGGTCAAGTTCGCCCTGCTCCCCGACGTGTCCATCGGTGACTGGCCCAAGTTCCGCGGCCAGTTCGACGTCCACTAGCGCTCGGGTGAACCACTAACTGGGAAGGTGGGTTTGACTATGACGATCAGCATCTTCCAAGCCGTCTTGCTTGGAATCTTCGCGTGCCTCGCATCCCTACCGGGCATGGGTGGCACGACCATCGGCAACTACACCCTGGGCCGTCCCCTCGTGGGCGGCCTCGCCGTGGGCATCATCCTGGGCAACGTGCAGCTCGGCATCATCGTCGGCGCTGCCATCCAGGTCGTCTACATCGCGCTCGTGACCCCCGGCGGGACCGTCTCGGCCGACGTCCGCGCCGTGACCTACATCGGCATCCCGCTGGCCATGCTCTCCATCTCGGCACAGGGCCTCGACCCCTCGTCCGACGCCGCCACCGGCCTCGCCGCCGCCCTGGGCGCCGCAGTCGGCACCCTGGGAACCGTCCTCTTCTACGGAACCGCGACCCTGAACCTCGTGTGGCAGGGCATCGGCTGGAAGGCCGTCGAGGGCGGGAAGTGGGACAACATCAAGAAGACCATCCCCCTGGTTGAGACGGTGCTCCCCTGGGTCTCCCACATCCTGTTCTCCTTCATCCCCACCGTGGTCATCTGCATGGCAGGTCCCACGATGGTCGACCTCATGAAGGAGTACCTCCCCATGGACGGCCTCGCGATGAAGACCCTCTTCACCGTGGGCTCGCTGCTCCCCGCAGTCGGCGTCGGCATCCTCTGCAAGCAGGTCATCACCAAGCCGCTTGACTGGGTCACCTTCGCCGTGGGCTTCCTGCTCGCCGCGGTCATGGGCTGCAACCTCATCGCGTCCGCCATCATTGCCGTCTTCTTCGCACTTATCAACTTCGAGATCCAGTCCGTCAAGACCAACCGTCCGGCCCTGGCTGCCCAGGCGGCGTCGGTCGACGATGACGATGAGGAGGACATCTAATCATGGCAGAGCTCAAGAAGACCTCCGAGTCCGCACGCAAGGCGTCGTTCCTCCACTGGATATATGGCAACCTGACCTGCTTCTCGCAGGAGCACATGCAGACCTTCGGCTACCTGTGGGCCATGCTCCCCATCGTCGACGAGCTGTACGAGAGCGACGACGAGAAGGTCGAGGCGCTGCGCACCTACACCACCTTCTTCAACACCGAGCCTCAGATCGGCACCATGGTCGTCGGCCTCACCGTCGGCCTCGAGGAGGCGCGCGCCAACGGCGAGCCCATGGACGCCGAGACCATCAACGGCATCCGCGCCGGCCTGATGGGACCCCTGGCCGGCCTTGGCGACTCCATCATCGTCGGCACCTTCATCCCCATCCTGCTCGGCATCGCCTTGGGCCTCTCCACGGGCGGTAACCCCCTGGGCCCGATCTTCTACATCGTCGCCTGGAACGTCCTCATGTACTTCGGCATGAAGTTTGCCTACGACCAGGGCTACTCCCTGGGCGGCTCGGCCGTCGAGGCCCTCGTCGGTCCCCAGTCCGCGGCCCTGCGCAGCTCCATCGTCATGGTGGGCACCATGGTCATCGGCGCCGTCGCGGCGACGTGGATCAACATCTCGACCTCCTTCGCGGTCGAGTTCGGCGCGGACTCCTCCTTCGCGCTTCAGAACACGCTTGACGGCATCATGCCCAAGGCCCTGAACTTCTTCTTCGTCTGGCTGTGCTGGTGGCTCATGACCAAGAAGAAGATCTCGCCGACCATCGTCATGCTGATCCTGGTCATCGTCGCACTCGTGGGCTGCATCACGATTCCTGGCATCAACACCTCCATCTTCAACCCCGGCCTCTCCTACTAGGCGCGGGCGGCTGGGAGCGCAGATGGCGAAGGCGGACGGCAGGCAGTCACGGAGGGGTGGGCGCGCTCCCGCGCGCGACGCCCTGCTCAGGGAGGCGGAGCTGCAGACCCAGGCGATCATGCGCCTGGAGACCTGGAAGCGCCTTGCCTACTCTGGCCTGGCGGTTGGTGCCATCCTCGTGGGATGGGGCTTCTACGGGGCCGGAGACAGGCGGGCGGGCGTGGCGGGAATAGCCCTCCTCGTCCTTTCCGTGCCTGCGTCAGTGGTGCTCCACCTGGGCATCCGCAACGCCAAGCGCAACGTGGACCGCATGATAGAGGCCTACGAGTCGGAGCACGGCAAGGTCCCCATCGACCCCAAGAGCTCCAGCAGGCGCTACGCGTAGCCCAGACCGATGCTTGGCAGACGGGGCGGCCCGTGACCGGAAGGTTGCGGGCCGCCCCTCTCTTCGCGGTGCGCGCCGACGCTTGGCGTAGGATGTTCCTCCGTGGAGAGGGGCGTCGCATGGCCAGGTGGCAGGCCTTTGGCAGGTTCATCGCAGGGCATATGATCTACATCGTGCCCTTCTGCCTTGCGGGAGGCATCTTCCTGCCGGGAGTGTTCTCCCGCCTCAACCCCGTGGTGCCGGCGCTGTTCGCGCTCATGACCTTCCAAGGCTCCCTCACGAGCGGCTTCGACGACCTCCTCGCCTGCCTGAGGAGGCCGCTTCCCCTCATCGTCGCCCTCCTGGTGACCTCGGTCGCCATGCCGGCGGTCGCCTGCGCGCTCGGCCAGGCGATCTTTCGGGACCCCCAGACCACCTGCGGCCTCGTGCTCGAGTACAGCGTCCCCATCGGGGTCGTCTCCATCATGTGGGTCGGCCTCTTCGAGGGGGACGTGACGCTCGGCCTGGCGACGCTCATGGCCTCCACGCTCCTCTCGCCGCTCAGCATCCCGCTCACGCTCTCCGTTCTGGTGGGCGCGACCGTGAGCATGGACCCGCTGGCCATGATGCAGGAGATGCTCCTCATGATCGCGCTGCCCGCCCTGGCCGGGATGGCCGTCAACCAGCTGAGCCGCGGCTAGGGAGGCGAGGTCCTCTCGCCCGCGCTTTCCCCTGCCTGCAGGGTGATTCTCGTTCTCATCATCGCGGCGAACTCTACGGGGATATCCGACTACATGCTGCACCTGAGCCCGCGCCTGCTGGGGATCATGCTCTTCGTCGGCTGCTTCGCCAGCTCGGGATTCGTCGTCGGGCTCCTGCTGGGGAAGCTGATGGGGCTGGGGAGGCCCCAGGCGGTGACGCTCACCTTCGACTGCGGGCTGCGCAACATCAGCGCCGGTGCCGTCATCGCAGAGCGCTTCTTTGGTCCGGCCGTCATGTTTCCCGTCATGATGGGGACGCTGTTCCAGCAGTTCCTCGCCGCCGCCTTCGGTTCCCTCCTCGGGCGTCGCTTCGGTGGCGAGGGGGAGCCCTCCCCGGAGGCGTAGCCACGCCCGCGGGAATGCGTGGGAACTTCACACCTCTCCGCCACCGCTTGGATAGGATGGGGGAGTTCGCGCCCAAGGGGGCGCCCTCTGTGACGGGCGGTGGTGAATGAAGGCACGAGGCAAGAGGAAGCTCGGTGGCGTCAGTATGCGCGTCGAGGCGCGACGCGCGCGCAAGAGGAGCGGTAACCGCTACCCCTTCCTTGACCTGGACTTCGACGAGGACGAGCCCCCCACCCCCGCCGAGCGGGCGCTCTATCTGCTCGCCACCGTGGCGTGCGTGGTCCTTGCCGTCATAGGGGCGATCTTCCCGGTGCTGCCCGCCATCCCCTTCTGGGTGCTCGCCGCGATATCGCTCTCGCACGCCTTCCCGTCCTTCGGGCGCTTCCTCAGGTCGACCAGGATCTACCGCTGGCTCATCGAGAAGCTCAACGAGCCCCAGGAAAAGGCGAGGCGTCCCGTCATGGCGCACCGTCGCAAGGACGTCGTAATGACGAGGATCTCGGTGGGGATGGCGCTGCTCCTGGCCTCCTCGCTCGTCCTGCCCATCGCGCGCTACGTCCGCTGGGGGCTTCGCATCGTCGTGTCGCTCGCATGGGTCGTCAGCTGGTGCTACCTCTACCTGTACGTGCGCGACCCCGAGGCTACGATCAAGGGCGGCGGGCGCTAGCGTCACGCCACCACGGGCCAACGTCCAAGGGAGGAACCCATGTCCAAGCGTGACCTGCTGGTCCTTTGCCACCCGCGCTGCTCGACCTGCAAGAGGGCCCTGGGGTGGCTCGACGACCACGGCATCCCGTACGAGCTCAGGGACATCGTGCGGGACAACCCCAGCGCGGAGGAGCTTGCCGCCTGGCATCGCCTGAGCGGCCTTCCCATCCGCAGGATCTTCAACACCAGCGGCACGCTCTACCGCGAGCAGGGCGTGAGGGCTCGGCTCAACGCCGGAATGACGGACGAGGAGTGCTACGGGCTTCTCGCCACGAGCGGCATGCTGGTGCGGAGGCCCCTCGTGGTGGGCGACGGCTTCGCGCTCGTCGGCTTTCGCGAGCGGGAGTGGGAGGGCCGCCTCCTCTAGGGATGCCTGGCACGGCCCGTGCCCGCCTTTTGTCGTGCGGGGTGCGTGGCGCGCCGACTCCATGTCCGCCCCGCCTCGTCCCTGCGCTATCCTCTGAGCTGACGTCTGCGCCACGGCAGGGTGGCGCCCGAGGGAGGGGTGTTGGCTCATGGGCATCATGAAGCGCTTGTGCCTGTTCGTGTTCTCGCTGGCCGGGCTACTCGCCCTGGCCGCGCTGGTGCTGCCCTGGTGGGGTCCCTGGACTCGCGAGGCGACGGCCCTCATGGGTGTCGACGTCTACTACTACGTCGTTGAGGGCATGGCCGCGGTCCTTGCCGGCGGTCTCCTCCTCTTCCTGCTTCGCTCCATCTTCGCCCAGCACCGTCGTCCGACGGTCGAGGTCGCGCGCGAGGGATCCGACCACGTGAGCGTGACCCGCGACGCGATCGCCTCCCAGGCAACCCACGTCATCGAGGAGGGGGACCTCCTCAGGGCCAAGAGGGTCGACGTGCGGATCGGCAGGCGCGGGAAGGTCAGCGTGGCCGCGCGCGTCCAGCCCGTGCACACGGTTGACGTGGCACAGGCCGGGTCCGACCTCCACGAGAGGCTCGCGTCCGGGCTGCGCGTCGTCTGCGGGGACAACGTCGACTCCATAGACCTGGAGTTCCTCGACGCGAGCGAGTACCAGAGCGAGCCCGAGTTCGCGGATGCCCGGGCCATCGCAGCCGAGCCGTCCCTCGAGCC
>ERZ773069.2154-NODE-2154-length-10516-cov-91.969793_pt1 | contig 10516 bp, 9 predicted proteins | sample MGYA00580619_ERZ773069 | MGnify/ENA primary metagenome ERZ773069 (study PRJEB29015, sample SAMEA2738007) | human oral metagenome | biome: human oral; feature: human-associated habitat; material: dental | place: China | collected 2108 ...
ACATCTGAAATTTGCATGCGTTTTGGTTGATTAGTTACATACAATACAACATCCGCTACATCCTCTGGTTGAACTGCCTCAATGCCAGCATAAACGGAAGCTGCTCTTTCAGCATCTCCGTGAAAGCGAACTTCACTAAATGGCGTTTCTACAATACCTGGTTGAATGGTAGTCACCTTAATATCTGTAGCAATCGTATCCATACGAATACCATCACTCAAAGTCTTAACAGCTGCCTTAGTAGCACAATACACAGCGCCCTTTGGATATGCATAAATACCTGCTGTAGATCCCATATTGACAATATGACCACTATTTTGAGCCAACATGAATGGTAGCACCGCTTTTGTTACATAAATAAGACCAATTACATTTGTATTGATCATGGTTACCGCATCATCAACAGAACTATCTTGAAAATCATCAAGACCTTGTGCAAGTCCAGCATTATTCACTAATACATCGATACCACCGAATGCCTCGATAGCTGGTTTTACCTTAGACTCTACATCTTCGCGTTTGCTCACATCGAGAACAAGCATATCCACACGAACGCCATATTGTTGTTCAAAATCTTCCTTAATTGCCGCCAATCGGTCTGCACGACGACCAGCAAGTAATAAATTATCGCCATCCTTGGCGAACGCACGGGCACACTCAAGGCCAATACCAGAAGTAGCACCTGTAACGAAAATTTTGCGGTTCATATGTATTCCTCCTTTAAGTTAACTGTGAAGGCAGGGGCTGAAAAAAGACACGCTATCGCGCAAGCGGGACCCGAAGTCTTTTTTCAGCCCCTACCTTCACATTCATTAAATACATCGGTCCTGAATTACATAATGAATCGCAAAGATTTTCATTACAGGGAAAGGGAGAGTAGTAATTCAGGGCCTCAATTATAATTTATGTTTTGTGGATCCTTCTTTTAGATTTATATCGATTGTTTTACCAAGTTCGGTTTCATTTACATCTTGAATTTCATAGCCCCAACGTTTTAGCATGGTTTGTTGTTCTTGTTTTAGGAAATCGAAGAATTGAATGCGATGTTGCTCAGGGCTTTCATAATATCCAATTAAAGCAGTCCGATATTCTACTTCGCGAGATTTCGTTATCGTAATTTGGCATAATCCATTCTGAATAAGGTTTCCATTCATCATGAGCAGAGCGGTTCGTTTATTGTCATCGCCAAAGAACTGGTTACGAGCCATCTCGGCATATAATAGAAGCGATTGTTCCAACGGATTATCCTCTAGCTCTTGGCAGCTAGCTATTAATTCGCCCCAACAGGAATTTAAATCCAAAGGATTAGGCGGTGTGTAACTTGTACCACCTATAACAACTGGTGCATTGCGAAATCCACCAAAACCTACATAACCATTACTATCAGCGGTCACAACATCACCTCCCTACCTCCATTCATCTATGATATTTATAACACCATTTTACCACACTTCTATTTATATTATTCTAACGAGTATGTCGGCGCAGGATTTAATGAAAATAAAAAGATTGGGCCTAGTCCTATATTGACTGTAGAGTTTAAGAAAGGCACCATTTCGAAAAACGACTTTGGCCCTGCGGAGGCCGAAGGCCGGAGTCAGACCCGGCCGGTGGAGTTTTTCGGAATGGTGCCTTTCTTCTACAGCAATTAAGATAATAGCCCAATCTTTTTATGTTCTATTTTAAATGCGCCAACATATCGTTGAGAACTTCCATACAATCCCCAACAATCCCATAGTTCGCGTGTTGGAATATTTCCGCTTTTGGATCATTGTTAATGGCCACGATTGTATCGGCACCAGAGATACCGCTCACGTGTTGAATGGCACCGGAGATACCAAATGCCAAGTACAATTTAGGGCTTACGGTCTTGCCGGTTTGGCCCACTTGATACAACAATTCAATCCACCCTTTTTCAACAAGTGGACGGGTAGCACCTACAACGCCACCAATAGCATCAGCTAGTTCATAGAGTTTATCAAAGTTTTCCTTTGAACCCATACCACGACCGCCAGCTACGATGATATCCGCTTCTTGGATATTAGAACCAGACTTGCTGAAAGAAATGAAATCTAACCGTTTAGTGCGAATGTCTTCTGGCTTGAGGTCAAATTGTTCAAGTTGGATACGGCCCCAACTGTCCGCAATGCGGTCCGGTTTCTTAAATACATTAGGACGAACAGAGCCCATTTGTGGACGGTGGTTTGGCGAAATAATTTCAGCCAAGATATTGCCACCTAAAGCAGGACGGGTCCATTCTACAAGGCCTTCTTCTGTATCTACGGTTAGGATAGTGCAATCTGCTACAACGCCATTTTGCATGCGACCAGACATGCGCGGTGCTAGATCGCGGCCATTGTTGGTAGCACCAATTAAAAGGATATTCGGTTTATGGTCTTCAAAGAAATCCGTCAATACCTTTGTATAGCCATCCGTTGTATAGTATTTCAAGAGGGGACTTTCAAAAACGTGAACAATATCGGCACCATGAGCCACAAGTTCCTCTGCCTCAGCTTGTACATTTTCACCGAGAAGCATTACTTGCACGAGTTGGCCCAGTTCCTTGGCAATGCGGCGGGCTTGACCGATAAGTTCATACGTAACTGGATGCACTACGTCATCGATGGTATCAGCTACGACAAAAACGTCTCTGTATTCATCAAAATTAGTCGCTCCCATTATCGGTCACCTCCTTTTAAAACGCTATCGGCCTTAGCAGCCTCTGCAGCAAATGTATTAGGATCTACCACCTTAGGTTCACTAGGCACCACGCTTTCAACGGATGCAGCCCACTGTACAGGGTCGTTTACGTCAATGCCCTCATCATCTTGAGCCTCTACAACCGGTGCATCATTAGGCACCAAGAGGTGTGCAAACTTTTCAGGCTTAATGTGGTATGCTAATTCAAGCACCTTTTTCGCCCCTTCGTCGACGGATGAAAGCATTTCTACCTTGCCACGAAGCGGTGGTTGGTATACCTTGCGTACCCGTGTTGGGGAACCAGTAAGGCCAATGCGGCTTTCATCAATATGAGGCATATCACGCAAGGTAATATGATTAATGGTATATCGTTTCGCATAAATGGAGCTCCAAAGGCCAGGTTGACGTGGCTCGTTAAGTTCGGCGGTCGTCGTCACAAGCAATGGCAACGGAGCTTCAATAACTTCATAACCGTTCTCGTGCTCCCGCTTTACAATCGCCTTTTGAGAGGCTGGGTCTACGGAAAATTCACAAGCATAGGTAGCTTGTGCTATACCGAGTTCCTCTGCGATTTGAGGGCCTACCTGTGCTGTATCTCCATCGATAGCTTGTTTACCGCAGAAAATAATTTGGAATTGACGGTTCATGGTTCGTTGAATATGACGAATAGCGGATGCAATCGTATAGCTTGTAGCCAATGTATCGGCACCACCAAAGGCACGGTCCGTTACGAGCACCGCATCATCAGCGCCTAACGCCAAGCATTGACGCAATGCCTCTTCGGCTTGTGGAGGGCCCATGGTCACAACCGTAACGCGACTGCCTTCAATTTGATCTTTCACAGTCAAAGCCTCCTCAAGAGCATGCATATCGTAAGGGTTTACGATACTAGGCAGGCCAGTGCGGATGAGATTATTTGTTTCCGGATCTAGTTTGATTTCTGACGTATCCGGTACTTGTTTTATACAGACTAATAATTCCATGCACTCACCCCTGTCTAAACTCTACGCCCTTGGCGTTACGAGGATATTTCCAAGATTTAACAATCGTATGTCCGCACAATACACGACATGTGCCACATTCGAGGCAACCAGCAAAATCAAAAGCAAGCGTGCCGTCATCTTGCAATGTGTATAAACCTGCAGGACAACCATTCACGAGCTTCATCGCCTCTTCGCGGCTTACGCTTTCACCATCAATAATGATATGAGGACACGTTTCATCTACATAATATTTATTCGCGCCCAAACGCTCTTCTAATTTCATAGGGAACGCACCCCTTTCCATGCATCATGAATCAATCTGAATAGGCCTACATCCTTGACGCGGCGCAATAATTTTTTCATCAATGGCACCGCACCGTCGCCATTTACGGTGAATACATCATGCATAAGATTGTTTACAAATGCAGGATACTCATTAAAAATACGCGGATTTGTGGACAAGAATTTCGGCATATTTTTATACAATTTCATATCGCGACGCAACCAAGACGCCTTGATTTGTTTTTCGTACAATTTAGTAACGCGGTCCATATTTTCATCGCGTAGTGCCACATTGACCGCCTCAGCCGCGCACATGCCGGACTCAATAGCCAGATCCATACCACGAATCGTGTATCCAAGATTCATGCACATCCGCGCCGCATCACCAACGACGATGTAACCCTTGCCGCCCAATTTTGGCATTGCTTTATAACCGCCTTCAGGCACAAGATGCGCGCTGTGTTCCTTTAATTGACCATTTTTCAAAAGTGGTGCAATTCTAGGATGACTGGTGAAAGCCTCCAACATTTCGTCAACTGATTTATCTGCCAAGCCGATGTCCTCAAGGCCTACTACCATGCCTACGGAAAGGCTGTCCTTATTCGTATATATGAAGCCGCCACCTAGTAGACCATCTGTCATATCGCCCAACGTAAGCCATGCCATGCCTTCATCACCAGATAGCATAAGTCGGTTTTCGAGGTCCTCTTTTTTAAGTTTATATACCTCTTTCACACCCACAGCCATTGTCTTAGGGTCGGTTGGTCCAGTTAAACCAGCCTCTTCTAAAAGCATTGTGTTGGCCCCCTCTGCGATGATAACAAGCTTTGCATACACCTCATCATCGTGGCAACGCACGCCTACAACGCGGCGTTTTTTACCTTCTCCTTCGGTGATGAGTTCCGTTACCTGTACATTAGAAACGAGCAAAGCCCCTTTCTTCTCAGCCTCTTCAGCCAGCCATTTATCGAATTTAGCACGCAACACAACATAGGATTCTTCATTTTCTTTCACATCTTGGTAACTATATTCGATGGTCGTCATCTCATTGCCAGCACCGATAGAAATACGTTCCTTTGTCACCTTTCTTTCAAGCGGCGCTCGTTCCCTAAAATCCGGCACCAATTTCTCTAAGGAATGCGTATAAATACGGCCGCCCATCATATTTTTAGCACCTGGCGCCATCCCGCGCTCAATAACAAGCACCTTCACACGCTGCTCCGACAAACGCAACGCCGCTGCAGCACCCGCCGGCCCTGCCCCCACGACGATAACGTCAAACCTCTCATTTCGATCTATTGCCATATACTCAGCTCCTTTTTATGAAAGCCTAACTTACATAAGTCTATATATTATATATTCACGATACACATGGAAAATACCTTTTTAACATACCACATGTACATAAAAATTGTATAAGAAAATATTTACATAAAAATTTATAAATTTTCCTAGCTTTCACATAAAAATTAGCGTATGATAAAAGTAAATAATTATCTCTATACGGAGCAAGACGCGTATATAATACGACCGCATAATGCAAGACCACGGTCAAAGTAAGGCACTCAACATTTTGGTATTTACCTCAAGGAGGCCATATGGATCCGCAAAGAATTCTGAAAGCATTATCCAATCCACATCGGTTAGATATTATATTGTGGCTAAAGCACCCAGAGCAAGAATTCGGTGTTCAAGTACACTCTAAAACTCTCATCGATTTTCCAAACAGCGTTAGCGTTAAGAGTATTCAAAAGCGCTGTGGTGTATCGCAATCGTCTGTATCTACATTTATGACTATGTTAGAGCGTGCAGGCCTTGTGGAATCGCAAAAAATTGACCAATACACCTATTATAGGCGCAATGAAACAGTTATCCGCGAGTTTGGCGAATGGTATAACAAAGAAGTATCCATCCAAGCAAATAATATCGACAAATTATTGGAAACAGTAACCTTAGACGACACATCCTATCCATCAATAGAGGATAGTTCTATGCTAAATCAACAACAAAGCATAGGCATATCTACTAAGGGACTAGACTATGAAAAAGATAATACCTAAATACCACGTCCTACCACTACTTCATAGGGCACAAAAAGGAGCTATAATTCTAGAGTTATTCTCAGCATTATAGCTCCTTTTAAATTTATTTTTCTGTTCTATCGATTCTCGCCCTTACACGTTTTATTTATCGTTGCGCTTCGTATGCTCTAAATAATTTAGATAGCAATACAGGCGCTAGTTTTAAAAGATCTGGGTTCTCGCAGAAGGATACGCGAAGTTGTGTCTTACCAGGATTGTGTTCGCTACCGGCACCACTGTAGAATCCGTTAAGTGGAGCCATGAGCAATGTATAGTCATTGCCATCATCCAAGGTCACACGGCCGTGTTCAGCACACCAAGCAGCAAATTCTACGCCGTCAAAGCCGGGTTTTGCTACATTGCGTACATCGATAACGAAATAAATGGACGCTTCTGGATTAGAGATAATGAAATCTGGTTCTACCTCTTTGAATCCCTTGTGAAGTTCATAAATCATTTCACGATAGTAATCGCGTTGTTGCTCATACCAGTTATGAAGCTCAGCGTGGCTTTCATGAGCCAAGGCACCAAAAATATATTGGCCAAGTGTATTGGCACTGAGGTTCGCCGTATATTCAGCAACAGATTTTTCATAGCACAATGCATTGTCTGTAATGATGGCGCCAATGCGAAGGCCACAAGCATTCCAAACCTTAGAGGCTGTTTCAAGACTGATACGACGACCTTCGATACCTGGTACATCCTTATTCGTCAATGTCCAAATACTAGATGTTTCCTTGCCTTTTTCGTAGGCCAATTCACGATAGGCTTCGTCGGAAATAATCCATAAATTATATTTTACGCACAAAGATGCATATTCAATCAAAGTTTCCTTGCTGAATAGCTGACCAGTTGGATTGTCGTAAGGAATAATCAACAATGCCCCTGGTTTTGTTTCTATAATGCGTTTTTCCACAGTTTCAATGGATGGCAATTCAAATTCACCATTTTCGTTCAGGCGTCGTTCTACGGTTACCGTTTTACGACCAATGCGATGACCTACCGCATCGTAGTTCGTGTAGGACGGATTGAACATCAATAGAGGACGTTCCTCTTCGCCTGCACCGCCACAAACGCCAAGCATGATGATTTCCATCGCCATGGACGCACCATCTGTAACGAGTACATTAAGACCTGTTGTATCGAAACCTTGGCTACGCAAAATATGCAAGAATGCTTCACGACATTCATCGGTCCCCGTTGTTGGTACATAGGGTACGATGCCTGTACTGAAAGGACTATTTGGTCCACCTAGAGTAAATAGTCGGCGCTGCATGGCGGGATGCATAGGACGCATAACATTACCAATAGAACCATTTACCAAAATAGGTGGGTTCTTTCGCTCTAAAAATTTAATTTGCCCCATGCGGATTCCCGATGGCTTGCGAGCCATCATATACGGGGATAAAACCGGTAGTTCCATACAGAATCCAACTCCTCTAAATAAACGCCTTTCACAAAAATAAGGCTGTAATACGCATACATTGATATATATAGATACATTCTATTATAGTGCTTTTACAAGAGAAAATCTATAGTTTTATCATATTAACTAATGGCCTTATCAATTTTCTTATATTTTATGTAATTCCTAGATTGTAACCTCTACACCGAAGCGGAAGTTGCGACCTTGACCTGGCCACCAATCACCTGCATTGCCCCAACGTACGTTAGATTGTTCTGCGTAGTATGTATCAAATAGGTTATTAACGCGACCAAATACAGTCACATTTTCACGTACGCGATAGTTAGCACTGATATCAGTAATCCAATATGTTGTACGAGGGAAGATGTTAGCAGCAGTGCCTGGACGGTCGATGATACCGCGAATATCTAAATGAGCATCCCATTTAGCATCGTTGTAATCGAGACCTGCATTAACCGCATGTTTAGGAATATAGCCATCACGATTTGCTTTACGTGTTGGTGTTGCATCGATATGTGTATACGTATAGCCAAGGCGAGCTGCCAAATGTTTCGTCAATTGTTTGCGTACATCTGCATTGATGCCATAGGCTTTTTCAGTATCAAAATTGTGATATTGGCCTGCGAACGTAGCAGGATTTGTCATAACCCAACCGATTCTGTCCTTTGTATGACGGCTGAAGAAGCTAAGGTTACTGTTCCAAGTTTTACCAAATTTGTGATGTACACCAAGATCAAATTCACGACCTGTTTCAGGCTTCAAATTACGGTTACCATTTGTGCCATCAAAGAGTTGGTATGGTGTAGGAGCCAAGAAATACTCTTTATACGCTGCATATACATTAGTTTTCGCGTTCACATCGTAACCAACGCTAATGGATGGCGATGTATGTGTACCGAAGGAAGAGTGATGGTCAAGACGAACACCTGGTGTTACCGTCCATTTTGGAGCCACCTTCCACTCATCTTGAACGAAATAGGACATGTTCGTAAGCTTGATACCGCCCATATTAACCACCTTATCTTGGCGCCAATCAAAGCCGCCAACTACGGTATGGTCTTTTCCTTTATACGTTACTTGATCGCCGATACCATGAGTTTTGACATCGACTGGATAATGATCGTATACCGTTTTATAGTGATTGTTCATCAAGTATAATTGATGACTCCAACGGTCACTGATTTTATTGTTCCAAATAGCGCGTAAGGAGTCACTTGCTTCTGTACCATAACGAATGTGGTTGAGGGCCCCCAAATGGTCAGAGTACATTACATCGCCACGATAGGTATCATAGAATACCTTTACATCATTTTTATCATTGATTGTATTGCCTACCATAAAGGACCCATTATGGCTATTGCTATGTTGTGGAATACGCACACCATGACCATCCTTATACGAACCGATAATGTCCTTTTGTAAGGCTACGCGCCAGTACCAATCGTTTTTACTACCTTCGTTCGTAATTGCGTATTGCTCTAAATCATTGCTGCCACCCATTACACGCAGCTTAGTTTGCACGCCTTGTTCAGGCTTTGCAGTGATTACGTTAACTACACCGCCGATAGCACCGGAACCATACAATGTGGAACCCGCACCACGTTGTACTTCTACGCGGTCAATGCCAGACATGTCTTTCAGAATCGTCATCGGTGGATTCACACCAGCCGCACCCATGTTGACGCCATCAACCAAGTATAGCACTTGGTCGGAACCATTGATACGGAATGCATTAGAATTCGTGTAACCTACGCCACCACCGTACGTATTGACATCTACGCCCGGTACGATACGCATCGCTTCATTCATGTTAGTCACGTGACGTTCGCGGATATCGTCGCCCGTGACTACGCCTACGCTAGCTGGTACTTGTGAAAGCTGTTGTTCACTACGCGTTGCAGTAACGACAATGGTATGGGAATCCTGTGCATCAGCAGCTAATACGCTAGGCGCACTAACCGTGCTACCAAACACAAGAGCTAATCCCACATAGAGAGATAAACGTTGTTTCTTTGATACTTTCATAAAAACCTCCATACACGCTAAACTATAACTACATACTATATATATTTTGTGCCATAGATACCATTGCACGGGTCATAAATTGGGAATAACTCATAACCTGTGAAGAATCTACGAGGAACACACGACGATTGGAGATGGCCTTAACCCCTTGCAAAGCTGGATCAGAATAAAGCTGTTCCACCGTTTCTGGCGTAGTGCCATCTGAAGTATAGGCCACGGAAGGAATAAAAATGATATCTGGGTTGGATTTTATTAAGTCCTCTCTCGTCCCATTATCAAAAGGGCCTAAACCTACTTGAGCGGCCGCATTGTTAACCTTTAAGTATTTACACATATCATCAAAGGTTGAACCCTTGCCGCCTGTTAAACCAAATTGGGAATAAAACGCCACTAAGGGGCGCGCTCCACTATACTTATTGGCCAGTTCTTCTACAGTTTTCAAATCTGCATCCATACTGGCAATCATGGACTCATCAGAGGCATGTAGCAGCCCTGCAATCTCATGAATAGTAGCCTTTGCTTCTTCTACTGTAGTAGGCGTCTTATATACATACACTGGAATCTGCATATTGCGCATTTCCCCAATAGCATCGGGAGACATCCAATTTGGAACTAATACTAAATCAGGCTGTACAGAAAGCATGGACTCAGCAGATGCTTTCACATGCTTTTCTACCTTGGCCGACGCGTCGGGCACATTATTAGGTACAGTGCCGACGGCAGCTACTCTGTTTGGATCCACTAAGGATAAGACAATATCCTCTGTACTCGCCGCAATAGGAACGATGCGCTTTGGCTCGTTAGGCACCGTAACAATCGTGCCTGTACCATCCGTAACCTGATGTGTAGCGCCCGTAGTCCCCGTTTGTGCAGGACCACAACCGACCACAAACAATACCATCATCAGTATGGCGCATATAATCGATATTCTTTGTTTCATATTAACGACCTTCTATAACACCTTCTATGGAAATATATAAGGACTGCAAATCCTCTAGCATCGTTGGAGATGCATCCCA
>ERZ773069.2156-NODE-2156-length-10501-cov-2.552173_pt1 | contig 10501 bp, 5 predicted proteins | sample MGYA00580619_ERZ773069 | MGnify/ENA primary metagenome ERZ773069 (study PRJEB29015, sample SAMEA2738007) | human oral metagenome | biome: human oral; feature: human-associated habitat; material: dental | place: China | collected 2108 ...
TTACTGTACCCGGGCGAAGAAGACACCGATCTCTATCATAAAGAAATTCTGGAAGGAATCGTGGATGTCGGGAGAGGAAAAGAGTTTATTATTGCCCTCTGTGAGTTGATTCAGAATCTGAGTATTGATTGTCTGCACATTATCGGGGATATCTACGATAGGGGGGCAAGGCCGGACCGCATCATGGAAGAGCTTCTGTCCTTTCATGATGTAGATATCCAGTGGGGAAATCATGACGTGGATTGGATGGGGGCAAGTTCCGGGAACCCGGCTTGCATCGCGAATGTCCTTCGCATCGCCACCTCCTACAATAACTTTGATATGCTGGAAGATGGCTATGGAATCAATATTCGGCCGCTTTCGATGTTGGCACAGGAAATTTATGGGGAGGACCCCTGTACATTTTTTTATCCCCATCTTTGGGATGAAAATGTTGCGGATTCGGTGGAGCCCGCTCTTGCTGCGAAGATGTGTAAAATGATCAGTGTGATCCAGTGGAAAGAGGAAGGACAGCTCATCCGGAGACACCCTGAGTATGGTCTTTCTCATAGGATGCTTCTCCATAAAATCCACCCGGAAAAGGCGGAGGTGGAAGTAGAGGGAATCGTATATCCCATGCGGGACTGCTCTTTTCCGACCATAGATTGGAAGGATCCCTATCAGCTTTCGGAGAAAGAGCAGGAGTTGATGGATACGTTAATCTACAGTTTCACCCATTCCAAGGTATTGAAAAGGCACATGGACTTTTTCTTCAGTCATGGCGGAATGTATAAGGTCGTGAATCATAACATTCTTTTTCACGGCTGTATTCCGATGACGGAAGGCGGAGATTTTCTTTCCATCACGACAAGAGACGGGGAAGTGGCCGGGAAAAGATTACTGGATTATTGCGAGCAGAAATGTAGAGAAGCTTATTTTATGAATGAGGAACTGGATCCCAACGGAAAGCGCTATGCGACCGATTTTTTCTGGTATCTTTGGTGCGGACCGAAGTCTCCCCTTTTCGGAAAAGATAAGATGAGTAGTTTTGAGCATTGTTTTATTGCGGATCCGGAGAGTCATAAAGAGCGTTATAATGCCTATTACAGATGGGTGGAGAAGGAAAGCTATGTAGACCGAATTATCGAAGAGTTCCATGAAATTCCCGCCCTTTCTCATATTGTGAACGGTCATGTTCCGGTGAAAAGCAAAAACGGAGAGAGCCCGGTTAAGGCAAATGGCAAAGTATTTGTGATTGACGGCGGAATTTCCAAGGCGTATCATTCTAAAACCGGTATTGCGGGGTATACTTTGATTTATGATTCGAAGCACCTCTCCTTGGCAGAGCATAGGAATTTCCATAAGGGAGAGGAGAATACACCGTGTATTTCCGTTGTGGAGCGAATGAAGAACAGGATTCGCATCGGAGAGACGGATAAAGGAATCGAGTTGAAGGAGCAGATGGAAGATTTGCTTGCTTTGCTGGAAGCCTATCAAAATGGAGAAATTAAAGAAGAACTGCATTAACGATTAAAACGAAAGATTGAATAGAAGAAAAGCGGGAGTCTGTACGTTTTTACTTTAGTCGAGTAGAGAAGGGAGAAAAATGGAGAAGAAATCCGTTATGGTGGATTTGACGAAGGGAAATCCACTTCGTTTGATTGTCGGTTTTGCATTACCGATGTTCTTGGGAACGCTGTTCCAACAGTTTTACAGCATGGTCGATACCATCATTGTCGGAAAGATGCTGGGTTTAAACGCTCTTGCGGGAGTGGGGTCAACAGCCGCAATCAGCTTCATGATTAACGGATTTGTCATTGGACTTTGTTCGGGGTTCGCGATTCCCGTAGCCCAGAAGTTTGGCGCCAAGCAGGAGACCAAGCTTCGAAAGTATGTCGGAAATCTTTTATGGCTTACGATTCTGTTTTCCGTGGTCATGACGGTGATTATCGGAATGACTACGAAGGGAATTCTGGTGCTGATGAACACACCGGAGGAAACCTTTTCGTATGCGTATATTTATATCTGGATTATCTTTCTGGGGATTCCGACTACATTCCTTTATAATATGACCAGCTCGATTATCCGCTCTCTCGGCGATTCGAAGACCCCGCTGTATTTCCTGATTTTTGCCGCCTTATTGAATATTGTCTTGGATTATGTCAGTATTCGTTATATGGGGTTTTCTGTAGACGGACCGGCGTATGCTACGGTGATTTCCCAGCTACTTTCCGGCCTCCTCTGTTTACTCTATATGAGGAAGAAGTTTCCGATTCTTCGCTTTCAGAAAGGGGATCTGCGCTTCGAGAAGCACTACTATAAGAGACTTTTACTTATTGGTGTCCCGATGGGATTACAATACAGCATTACCGCGATTGGCTCCGTCGTTTTACAGACAGCGGTAAACGGTCTTGGGGCGGCTCCTATGGCAGCAATCACAGCCGGACAGCGGATCAGCGGGTTCTGCTGCTGTGTCTTTGACGCCTTGGGTGCTACCATGGCGACGTATGCAGGACAAAATGCCGGAGCGAAAGAGTATAAGAGGATTGATGAGGGGGTCTGGGCGGCAACGAAGATCGGGTCAGCCTATGCGATTCTGATTTTCATCCTTATTTTTCTCTTTGGAGGGGAGGTGCCGAAGATTTTTATCGATGGGAAAGAGACGGCAGTGCTGGCGATGACGAAGCAATTCCTTGTAGCGAATTCCTTGTTCTATATTCCGCTTACCTTCGTCAATGTATGGCGGTTTTGTATACAGGGAATGGGATTCTCCGGTTTTGCCATGTTTGCCGGGGTGAGTGAGATGATTGCGCGATCCCTGGTTGCTTTTCTTCTTATTCCCGTTTTCGGCTATATTGCAGCGTGTTATGCGTCTCCGCTTGCCTGGCTCTTTGCGGATGCCTTTTTGGTCCCGGCTTTTTACCATTGTATAAAGAAGTTGAAGAGTGGGATGGGAATGAATTAATATAGGGGAGAAAGAAAGTCTACAAGATAAGGACGTCGTTTGGCGCCGCTTTACGAAGAATTGAAGGATAAAATGGCAACAAGTATTTTAAATGTCGAGAATGCGAGCAAAAGTTTTCAAAATAAGCGATTATTTCACAAGGCAAATTTCTTCATGCAGGAAGGAGAGAAAGTTGCTCTCATTGGAAAGAATGGAGGAGGGAAATCGACCCTCCTCCGCATTATTGCGGGGAAAGAGGAGTTGGACGAAGGAACGGTAGTGAAGAAACGCGGTTTGAAACTGGCCTACCTTCCGCAGGAAACCCGGTTTTCAGAGGAGGAAGAGCTGCTTCCGGCACTCTGTAAGAGCTTTACAGAAGAAATCCCCGAGACAGAGAAAGAGGCAATGGGAAAACGGATTTTGCAGGAACTTGGGTTTAGTGACTTTACGATTTCCTGTGCAAAACTTTCCGGAGGGCAGAAGAAACAACTGGCGCTGCTTTCCGTATTGAGCGTCGCGCCTGACCTTTTGCTTCTTGATGAGCCGACAAACCATATTGATGAAGAAGTCAGTGAGTGGTTGGAAGAGCGTTTGAAGCGCTTTAAGGGGAGCATTCTTCTTGTTACGCACGATCGCTATTTTCTGGACGGTATTTGTAGTCGGATTGTGGAGCTGGATAGGGAGCAGTTTATTTCTTATGACTGTAAGTATGATGCCTATCTGGAGGAGAAGGCGGAACGCTTATCAGGGGAGCTTGCCAAGGAGAGGGCAAGGCAGAATCTCCTTCGAAAAGAACTTGCCTGGGTCAGGAGAGGGGCGAAGGCAAGGAGCACGAAGCAGAAAGCAAGACTCGACCGTTATGAAAAACTTTCTTCCATGCACGGGCCGACAGAAGAAGAGGAACTGCAACTCTCCTCCGTTTTTACAAGACTCGGAAAGTCGACGATTTTGATTGAGGATCTCGGGAAGTCCTATGGAGATAAATTGCTTTTTTCCCATTTTGACTATCATTTTCTTCGCAATGACCGAATCGGGATAGTGGGGAAAAACGGGGTCGGGAAATCTACCCTGATGAAGACCATTTTTGGAGAAATTCCTCCGGATACAGGGCGTGTGGAATGCGGGCAAACTGTTCGGATTGCTTACTTTAGGCAGGAAAATGAAGAACTGAATGAGAAGGAAAGAGTCATTGACAGTATTCGAGATATAGCGGATTATCTGCCGACGACGGATGGATTAATTTCCGCTTCTCAGATGGCGGAGCGTTTTCTTTTTACGCCGGAAATGCAGTTTGCACCGATAGAGAAGCTCTCCGGAGGAGAGAAAAGACGATTGTATCTTCTCCGGATTTTGATGAGTGCACCCAACGTTCTTTTTCTGGACGAGCCGACGAATGATTTGGACATTTCCAGCTTAATGGTACTGGAAGATTTTTTGGATCATTTTGCAGGAATTGTGCTTACGATAAGTCATGACCGTTATTTTCTGGATCGAACGGTGAACCGACTCTTTGTTTTTGAAGGCGATGGGCATATTCGCCGTTTTGAGGGAGGGTATACCGATTATCAGGTGCAGCTTTTACGAGAAAGTAAAGAGCAAGAAGTGGAATCCGTAAAAAGCGGAGAGAAAGAGAGAAAAGAGAACAGTGCGCCTTCTTCCGAAAAATCCTGGAAGAAAGAACGTGCCTTGAAGATGTCTTACCAGGAAAAGAAAGATTATGAAACGATAGAGGAGGAAATCAGTCGTTTAGAGGAGAAGGTACAGGAATTGGATCGGGAGAGTGCAGAAAATGCGCGAGACTTTCTTCGTTTGCAGGAAATTCAGAAGGAGAAGGAAGAGACGGAAAAAACACTCACAGAGAAGTGGGAACGATGGGAGTATCTCTCTGCTCTGCAAGAAAAGATAGAGGCGGGAGAAAAGAAAGCATATTAAAAAGGAGAGATACGAAAATGTATTCTGTAGCCATTGTGAGTCCGGAGAAGTCTTTGGAGCCGATTGAAAAAGTGATTCGGGATGAGAGTTTTGAATGCAAGTTCTATCCCTATATTTATAATCATCTATCGGATATCGATGCGATCTATGCGGATTGTCGGGGAAAGTGTGATGTCCTCTTCTTCTCCGGAGAGCTGGGGTATCATTATATCCTGAAGAAGTTTCCGGACATTGAGATTCCCTGCGCCTTTACAGCGTATGAACCGATTGATGTGTTATCAATTTTACTGCATTTTCAGATGGAGCATAAAGAGATTCCCTTAAATCGTGTCTTTTGTGATTTCCTGACGGAAACAAATCATTTTATGGAAGTACCGAAGTATTTGAAGGAGGGGGAACGGCCATATTTTTATTTGGACGGACACTATGACTATAGACATATTACGGATTATGCGAAAAAGTTGTGGGATAAAGGAAAGATTGACTGCATTCTCTCGAGAAGCATTAACAATTTACGAAAGCTTGATGAGCTGCAAATTCCCTACGTCGCCGTTTTTCCGGATGAAAAGATGATTCGGACTTCGATTCAGCATGCTTTGAATACCTTGAAATTAAAGACTATCACAGAGAGCCGGACGCTTTCTGTTCTGCTTCGTCTTCCCTTTTCGGAAGAACTGGAGAAGGAGGAGCAGGAGTATCGGGAGGCGGAGGTCTTTCGCTTTCTTACCGTGTTCAGAAAAGAGAAACACCTGCATTTTTCTATAGAGAGAGGGTTTAATCAGTTTGCTATGGAAAGGAAGCTCTCCATGGAAACGGAGACCTTCTCCGTTCTGGAAGAAATTCTCATGCAGTGTAAGAAGAATCTGCTTTTTCCGTTTCGACTCGGAATCGGGCTGAGCAGTTCCAAGGAACGAAGCCGGTACTATGCGGAACGCGCTTTACTGGAAAGCAATCACTATGGAAAGAATGATGCCTTTTTTATGGAGGAGGAAGGAATCCTCATCGGGCCGCTTTCCGGAGATATTCGTCTGACCAATAATTATAAGAACGACAAGGCACTCCGTTTTGCAAAAAATCATGGTATTCATGAGAGCAATATTTTGAAGTTGGTGAGCCTCTATGAAAATGCGCCGGAGAAAGGCTTCAACGCACAAAGTATTGCAGAGCTGCTGGGGATTACACCGAGGTCCGCCAGTCGTATTCTGGTAAAACTCCTGCAACACAATCTGATTCGGGAGGGCGTTTTGGAAGAAGGAGAAAGATCCGGAACGGAGAAGAAAACGAAGCAGGGACGACCGTCTTACCATTTTCATTTTGTGAAAGAGCAGTTTGAGAAGACTTTTTTGCAGGGAGTTCGTTCATAAAATCGATACGATAGTACGTTCTTCCGTATCGGTCTAAAGATTGCTCTTCTTCTCATTTTTCGCAAATTGTTGTATAATTTCCGAAGATTTATAGATTGAGTAGGAGCGTATGGGAAGAAGACGAAACACGAGTAGAAAAAATAGTCGAAAGAAAACAAGGGTAAAATCCGGGGGGCTGGATCCGAAGATGCGGGAGGAGATTGTGCTCCTTTTCTGTTGCCTTTTCTCTTTCTTGCTTTTTTTAAGCAATTTAGGATTTTGCGGTTTTCTTGGGGAACTGTTGAAGAAGGGACAGTTCTTATTTTTTGGCAGTTTCTTTTTTCTCTTTCCATTCCTTCTTTTCTTTTTGCTTCTGTTTTATAGAATGAATCGGGAGAATCCGACTGTATTTAGACGGATTTCCGCTATGCTTCTCTTTTATTTGCTTTTGGAAAGTTTTTTTTCCACGCTGTTCCTCGGAAAGGAGATTCCGTTTGATCTCTTTTCTCTTTTGGAGGGGGGAGGCATATTCGGAAATGGACTGCTCTTTCTTCTTTCCACATTTTTAGGAAGAATCGGGGCTCTTTTGGTTCTTTTCTTTTTCTTGCTCCTTTCTCTTGTTTTCGTTACGGAGAAACCGATTGTAAGCCTCTTTACACGCTTTTCCATGCAAACCGCGGAAAAGGCGGGAAGAAAGGCAAAGAGTGACTTGCAGCGCATTTCCACCGGTGCAAGAGAAGCCCTTAGAGAGAGAAGGGAAAGAAGAGAGAAAAAGGAAGCGAAAGGAGTGGATTTCTCCGCTACGGATTTTCATATCGCTGATTTTTCGGAAGAAAAGGAAACAAAGGGGCTGTTTGAGGAAGAGAATCCGATTGAAGAAGAGAATGCATTCCGTTCAGACGGTGAGAAGGATGGAAAGGAAGAGCCGCTTTCTTATGAAGAGTATGACCTGAACGAGGATAACGGGGGAGGAGAAGCGCCACTTTCGGAAGAAGAATGGAAGAGAAAGTTATTAGAAGGGGATAGTTCCCTGAGGGTGGTGGAGACTGCCTCGGGAGAAAGAATTTCGTCCGACAGAGAAAAGTTGCAGGAGCGTATTCGAAATAAGAGAGAAGAGGAAGAGCTGGTACCGGATATGGAGACCAAGCCCTATCAGTTTCCGCCGCTTTCTCTTCTGAAATGTGCAAAGGATAAGACGGTTGGTGAAAAAAATGAAATTGATCGAAATGCAAGAACTTTGCAGGAAACCCTGAAGAGTTTCGGCATTTCGGTAAGTATCACGAATGTTTCCGTAGGACCGTCCGTTACGCGCTATGAATTGCAACCGGAGCAGGGGGTGAAGCTTGCCAAGATTGTATCCCTGAGTAATGACATAAAGATGCGTCTTGCGGCCTCGGATATTCGGATAGAAGCGCCGATTCCCGGAAAGTCTGCGGTCGGTATCGAAGTACCGAATAAAAACAGTCAGGTGGTCTATCTGGGAGATATCCTGTCTTCCGAAGAATTCCAAAAAAGCAAGATGCGTCTCGCCTTCGGTGTCGGAAAGGATATCGCGGGTAAGGTGGTGATCACGGACATCGCGAAAATGCCGCATCTTCTTGTAGCCGGAGCAACGGGGGCAGGAAAGTCTGTTTCCATCAATACGTTGATTATGTCCATCCTGTATAAGTACACACCGGAAGAAGTCAGGATGATTATGGTGGATCCCAAGGTAGTAGAATTGCAGGTTTATAACGGGATTCCCCACCTTCTGATTCCGGTAGTCACGGACCCGAAGAAGGCGGCGCAGGCTCTGAATTGGGCGGTGGCGGAGATGACCGTGCGCTATAAAAAGTTTGCGAATTTATCTGTGCGGGATCTCGCAGGATATAACGAAAAAATAAGAAAGATGAAAAAGGAAGAGCGGGAAGCGGAACAACTGGAGATTCTTCCGCAGATTATCATCATTATCGATGAACTTGCGGATCTCATGATGGTGTCGGCACAGGAGGTAGAGGACGCGATTGTGCGTTTGACACAGCTTGCCAGAGCCTGCGGAATGCACCTGATTATTGCGACACAGCGTCCCTCCGTAAACGTCATTACCGGTTTAATCAAGGCAAATGTGCCTTCGCGCATCGCTTTTTCCGTAAGCAGCGGGGTAGATTCCCGTACGATTATCGATATGAACGGGGCGGAGAAGTTGCTCGGAAAGGGAGATATGCTGTTTTTCCCGCAAAGTCTGCCTAAACCCATTCGAGTACAGGGAGCTTTCGTATCGGACGAAGAAGTCGGGAAAGTGACGGACTTTTTAAAGAAAGAAGGAGAGACGGAATACAATACGAAAGTTTTGCAGTCGATTGAGGAAAATGGCGGAAGAGAAGAAACGGATAATGCAAGCAATGATCAAGATGCATTATTTACGGAAGCGGCAAAGCTTGTGATGGATACGGAGAAAGCGAGCATAGGTTTTCTGCAAAGACGGTTCCGTATCGGATTTAATCGAGCGGCGAGGATTATGGATCAGCTGGCAGAAGCCGGCGTAGTAGGGGATGAAGAAGGTACGAAGGCCAGAAAAGTTCTGATGAGTGAAGAAGAATTCAATACAATAATACAGAATAAAGGAGAGTGAACCCATGAAGACAGATCTGGAAATTGCACAAGAAAATACCCTACTCGGCATTACGGAGATCGCCAAACGTTATGCGATTGAAGAGGATGAGCTGGAGCTTTACGGAAAATATAAAGCGAAGCTTTCTCCCGAAGTGTATGAGAAAAGAAAAGAAAAGAAAGACGGAAAACTGGTACTGGTTACGGCCATCAATCCAACCCCCCTTGGGGAAGGAAAAACCACCGTTACGGTGGGCTTAACCGATGCTTTGAACCGTCTTGGAAAGAAAGCGGTTGCCGCCCTTCGGGAGCCGAGTCTCGGACCCTGCTTCGGGATAAAGGGTGGTGCTGCCGGAGGAGGGTATGCCCAAGTTGTTCCGATGGAGGATCTGAATCTCCATTTCACGGGAGATTTTCATGCGATTACTTCTGCAAATAACCTGCTTTCCGCAATGCTCGATAATCATATTAAGCAGGGGAATGCACTGCACATTGATCTGAAGAGAATTCAGTGGAAGCGCTGCCTCGATATGAATGACAGAGCGCTTCGAAACATTGTTATCGGTCTTGGAGGAGCACAGGACGGAGTGGTAAGAGAAGACCACTTCATCATTACTGTGGCGTCGGAGATTATGGCTATTCTCTGTCTCAGTAAGGACCTTTCAGATTTGAAAGCCCGTCTTTCCAGAATTATTGTAGCGTATAATCAGGAAGGAAAAGCGGTTACCGCGGAAGATCTTCATGCGGTCGGTTCCATGGCAGTACTTTTGAAAGACGCGATGAAGCCCAATATTGTACAGACCTTAGAGAAGAATCTGGTTCTTGTGCACGGAGGCCCTTTTGCCAACATTGCCCATGGATGTAATTCCATTTTGGCGACGAAGTATGCCTTGAAGTTGTCGGATATCACGATAACGGAAGCCGGGTTCGGTGCGGATTTGGGAGCGGAGAAATTTTTCGATATTACTTCCCAGCTCGGTTCTCTTCATCCCGATGCGGCCGTTCTTGTCGCGACCGTTCGCGCCCTGAAGTACAACGGCGGCGTGGAGAAATCCGCGCTGAAAGAGGAGAACCTTCCCGCCCTGGAAAGAGGTATCGTAAATCTGGAAAAGCATATTGAAAATGTAAAGAAATACGGTCTTCCACTGGTTGTAGCCATCAATCGTTTTAGCGAAGATACGGAGCAGGAACTGGCTTTTCTTTCCGATTTCTGTAAGAAGAAAGGCGTGGGTTTCGCCGTGACAGAGGTACATGGAAAGGGAGGAGCCGGCGGAGAGGCCCTGGCAAGAGAAGTTTTACAGGCTTTAGAAGAGAAGGCGGATTTTCATCCTGTGCAGGATTTATCCCTCTCTTTAAAGGAGAAAATTTCCAGAGTGGCAAGGGAGATCTATGGAGCGAAGGAAGTCGCCTATACGGGAAAGGCGGAAAAGGAACTGGAACGTCTCACTCTAATAGGTTTCTCTTCCTGTCCGGTGTGTATGGCGAAGACACAGTACAGTCTCTCGGACAATCCTCTGCTTCTCGGGCGACCTGAAGGGTTCACGCTTTCTGTGAAAGAGGTTTATGTTTCAGCAGGGGCAGGCTTTGTGGTAGTACTAACAGGAGATATTATGACGATGCCGGGGCTTCCCAAGATTCCCGCTGCAGAGCGGATTGATCTTGTGGAGGGACAGATTGTCGGTTTATCGTAAGGAAAGGTCGAGAGAGGATGAGT
>ERZ773069.2157-NODE-2157-length-10500-cov-9.214935_pt1 | contig 10500 bp, 6 predicted proteins | sample MGYA00580619_ERZ773069 | MGnify/ENA primary metagenome ERZ773069 (study PRJEB29015, sample SAMEA2738007) | human oral metagenome | biome: human oral; feature: human-associated habitat; material: dental | place: China | collected 2108 ...
CCGCCAGGTTTTCGATCTCCTCGTCCAGGGGGGCCGTGGGGATTCTCCTGCGGCGGGCGTGCGTCCAGATCTGGCGTTTGGCGATCCCCAGCAGCCAGGTGAGGACCTGGCTGTCGCCTCGGAAGGCACGGGCCGATCTCCAGCATCCGAGCCACACGTCGGCGCTGACCTCCTCGGCCGCGCCGCGGTCCGCGGTGCGGGCGAGGACGAAGGAGAACACCACTGCCGCATAGCGCCGGTGCAGTTCGGCGAACGCGCGCTCGTCGCCGCCGCCGACGGCTTCCAGAAGCTCGGCGTCGCGAACGGTCTCCGCTTCGGGGTTCAACGCGAAGAGGCTCTCCTTCCCCGTTTCGGGGCGATGGCGGTGGCGCCGGACCCGAACGCATCCTTCACCCCGTCAGTAGCCGTCCGCCCCCGGGCGGTTCACCGCGCCCGAGACGGCACCAGCTTACCGGAATAGACCAAGCCAACAAGCATTCTAAGAGCTTAAAAAATAAATGAAAACTTATTTCATTCAGTGATTAACATTAAAATATATTAAATTTATTTTAAATAATTTTCGCAAAATCCAGACACGAATTCGTCATAGAACTCTGATTTTATAACGCTCCGCCTACCAACTTCCGGCGGTAGCATCCGAGATCTCACGAACAGCATTGGCCACTTCGTAAGGCGTCGAAGCAGCTACACCCGATCTGAAGTCCTTAGAAGCGGCTTCGTAAACTTCGCGTTCCTGGGGTGCCAGTACGGTGTGTCCGTCTTCTTTCAAGGCGCGAATATTGCGTTGGACCGCTGGCTTGGACCACATGACGCCGTTCATCGCCGGAACGATCACGGAGGGCGTGGGCATAGCGATCAGCATGAGTTCGACTCCGTTGCGCGCACCGCCGGTCGCCGCACTCGCAAGGAAGTTCGCCGTCGCGGGAACCACCACCAGTCGTTGGTAGTCACGGCTCAAGGCAATATGGTTTCGGGTCATGGGAAGCTCAATGAACACTTCGTTGACGATAGCCTCGAGCGAGGCGGGAGACGTCATCGCGGCGGCAGACGGCGAAAGGACGACTCCGATACGCCGAATTCCCACAGACCGCATAGCCGCTATATAGTCGCCTATGGATAGCATTTGCAATGCGCCCGTGCAGCCAACGAGAACCCTTTCCACAACGGTACCGGTTTCAGCTTCCGTCATCCTAGGTCCCTCCCTCTTTTCTACCTTCTTTGCGATCACGAAAGACCGAAGACCCGATCCCACGCTGGCATATCGTGTGAATCCATTTCGCTCAAAGTATAGAGCACCGCAGCCACACCCGCCGCCCCTTCGAGCAACCCAATGCTATCCAGATAACTAAAAGTATGGGCTTTTCGCCAACCTTCCGGACTGTCAGGCACCCAATGTCGAAAAAGAAAAGGCGCATCTATCTCAACCATATTTTTGATGAGTTTAGTTGCCATTTTTACTGCTAATTGCCTCAAACGTTCGTCACCACACGTAAACCATATTCGATGGAGTATATGTAAAGTTCCAGCGTATCCATGACAGAAAGTCGGCCCATCGAGTCTCCATTCATATTCAGATACTTGAAGGTGACCAATCAATGTCTTTACCGCGGTATCGACAATTTTAGACTCATCCAGCAATAGCCCGACTCGCACCAGCGTCAACGCTACTCCTGGGGTGCCGTAACACCATGCTGCCCTCGTGAACTGGGAAGGTGCATCTTGCGGAGAGTCATTGAGCTCCGCGGGAATCCGTGCCGGCCAGTAAGGCACGCCGTCAACTTCTTGCCGCCACAGTAGAATCCAATCAACCGCCCCCCGGATGGCGTCTTCCATAGCTGGAGTCAAACCTTCTCTCTCGGCCACCGTTGTGAGGACAGCGATCACACCAGTCACGCCGTGCGCGATCCCGAGGTTGAGATCTCCGTGAGGGTAGGCGAAGCGATCTTGTTCGACGGGTTCGAGCTCCGTGGGGACCCACCAGCCGGGCAGGCCGGATTTCCCCTGCTTCAGGATATGCGAACACAAGTAGTCGGTGGAGATCTTCACTGCCTCTCGGGCATCCGGCGAGGTCTCATCAATCAGGATTCTGAGCACGCCCGTTACGCCGTTCATCAGGTCGTAGGCGAACCAGTGGACGCCTTTCTTCAGAGAGTCCGAATATTCGCGGACCATCCTCATCTGCACGGCCGTGAGCCAAGCCGTCAGTTTCTCCCGTAAACCCCGGTACTGAGCACCCGCGCCGGAGGCTCCCTGGGCGGCGGCCAGAATACCGGCGGGGCCTCCCATGAGGCCGCCCCGAGTATTCCATGAAATCGACCGGACCGCCCCTTGGAGATGCCGGTGGGCCAGTTCGCAGTAGTGTGGGTTGGAGGCCGCGAGCAGCGAATACATCAGGGACGTTCCCGCCAGTCCATGGCTCATTGACCCCGGGGACCACATCGACGAGCCGAAAACCGGCTCAATATTGTCCGGACGGTCCACGATCCGCTCATCGGCGTCAGGATCTCGGAGCCGTTCGGCCACGTCGATCGCCAGATTCCCCGCCTGCCTGCGCAGATCCTCGGGTAGGAGCCATCCTGGTTCCCGTTCCTCGTCGAAATTCATCTGGTCGCCCCCCGCGCGCTCCGCTCCCTGTCAAGGCGCACTGAGACAGACCGAAGGATTTCGAGCAGACGCCGCTCTCTCTCCGAATCGGGACCGAACACCCGGTTGAACGTCATGTGCAGATAGCTTCCCACGACACGTGGAGGTGGAGTCTGGCCCCTCCCCGTGACGGCAGCCACGCCCAAGCCTCTTCCAGCCCGCAGCGGCGCGGCACGTCCCAGTCCGCAGTCGCCGAGAGACTCCCCGTGTTGGATCCTCAACAGGTGCGATTGCACCAGTCGACTCCACCGTTCCCGGTGCCGGGCGTAGGAGTCGTCCCCACGGCTGGAGGCCAAGCCCATTCTGTCGGTCCACGCCTCCAGCACGGCGAGGGGATCCGGCGCATCTGCCGATTCGGCGGTCTCACAGTCGAAGCCCTGTCCGAATCCCACGAGCGTCTCGGTCCAAGACAGAATCGTGTACTCCTCCAGCCCGGAGAAGAACTCAGTCGTCGGACTCCGCAGCGCTCGGAGCACGGCGAGGGCGTCCTCTGAGAAGGTTTCGTGCGTCAACTCGAGCTGTTCCAAGCCGCCATACCGTTCGAATTCCGGATGATATTCATCCTGTACGAACGTCGTCGCTCCCAAGTCGTTACATGCATTTCGTAGGACTTCACGGAACTCGGCAACCCGCTCGGAACTGGCCGACGAAGCGTCCTGGAACCGGAGACGAAGGTGCGGACCATCGTCGTCGGTGTAGCGGACAAAGAAGGGGGTGCTGCCGCTGACCGTTGCGATTCGCTCCATCGCCTCGCCGATTCCGTCTTTGAGCAGATGCGTCATCTCGTCCATCGGAGTGTAAAGCCGGAATGAATGCCACCGCGAGCCGGGAAAGTACTTCAGTTCGGGTTCCAGGTGTATCTTAGCGCGGAATCTGTCGGCCCCGAAAGCCGTGTCCCGTTTAGTGAAGGACACAACGAGTTCACTCGCGTAGACTTCGTCTCCATCAGCCAACCAGCCCCACGCATCGTGAGGCGTGGACGCTCCACCGGGCAGCTCTTCGAGCACCAGACTCCCATTTTTCGCGAGTTCAGCACGTAAGAGTTCAATATGGCCGGCATTGTCGGCGTCCAAGAGAAGGCGCATGTCCTGGTTGACGACGAGGCAATGCCTGGGCACCTTCCATTGTTGTCTCCATCGCGCGAAGAGTTCCGGTGCATCGGGGTTTTTGACAAAGCCCTGGCGCAGGAGCTCGTTCAAGGTCCATCTGGCCGGTGCGAGGACGAACCTACCGGAGCGCACCCGCGGTGAGAATGGTATGTAGGCCAGACGCCCCCAACTCCACGGTTCCCAGACCCGTTGGAGCTCGAGTTCCATATCAGCCAGGAGCCGGACCGCATTGGGTGCTTGCGCCGGAGGATAGACCGCATTGCGGGCCTGTATGCGGATGGCCCGCCCATCGGACATGTCGACGGGAAAGAGACCGCGCATCGTCGCCCTGACTCCGACACGCGACAGCGGAACGTAATCAGCAGTGACTGCTCGGGGAGTGTCCACTTCGATGAGCCTTTCGGCAGTCGGCGGAGTGTTGACCAAGTTGACGGCGGGATGCGATCGTGGGTAGAAAGATAGTGAAGCGCTGTATTCCCGTTCGTCGTCAACAAGCTGTAATTCCCGTTCTCTATTTAGTTCAGGTAACAGATTTAAAAACCTGCCAGCCGTACACAGAGAGAAATGTGTACCTGGATTTGTATCAAGCGATAAAAAATAATCTTCTGCTTTCACTTGAGACCACGATCGAGCCACCAGACAAAAATAGAGTTCAGCACCTAACTGGCATTCATTCTCGTTAAATGGACTGAAAACAAGTTCTTCCACGTCATTCTCCGAGAGACAAACTTCATGATTATCTTCAGTCAATGCTTTGCTATAGAGAGATGCTAGTTTCTCTTCTCGTCTCTCATTCACATCCTCCGAGAAAGAAGAGCTCGTGCCGTGCTGCTTCGGCCACGAGTAGTCATCGGGAACTCCAATGCCTCGAGCCGGATCAACCAGGGTCAGCAAAGGAACCGTTCGGTCGATCCCGTACCGCTCCAGGAATGCCAAATGGTATTTGCGCAGTCCGCGCATGCCCAACCGCATCGGAGAAAGTCTCTGGAGAAGATGCATTCCCTCCTCGGCATCTCGGCGGACACAATCAGGCAGCCGCAGCCGGATTCCGCTCTTCAAAGTGAAATGGATTCTGTTGTCAATATCATTGAACTTCGACATGGCCGCATACGCGCGGGAGTAGTCCTCGCCGTCGTCGTCAGGGTCCATCGGTCCGGACAAGGCGTGGATAAGCCGTTGCAGGCTCCGCAGTTCCTCTACGTCAGCTCCCGCCCGATCTATCGATTGCGACACTTCTTCCAGGGGATCGCCTCCGGTCAGGCTGGGCCGCAGGCTTGTGTAAAGGAATTCGAGACTGACGAGCCGCGCCACCAGGCGGAGCACCGCAGCGGAGCGAGTGTGGAATTCCACGGCGGCGTCCTCGCAAAGCGTTCCGGCGACGATCCCAACGCCATCCCTACACCTGTCAAGCACGTAGTCCAGTATCGGAGTCCTCCCGATAGCCGTCCGCGACTGCGGCGCACCAGCGTGGTCCGCGCGGAAGACGAGAATCTCATCGGCCCTCCATCGTAAAAGGGGATTGCAGTGAACGGACAGGCCTTTCAAGATCTCGAGACGCTGTTCCAACGAACCAATCACGGGAAGGAGCCAGCGGAAGTCCGCAACGGCCTCCCGGCATCCCTGTCCGAAAGCGCATCCGGCGTCATCGGTGTCAGGGACGAATTCGCCAGCGGACACGCCTGCGAACAACCCGAACGGCGTAGGTCGGGAAGATATCCGATTCATGAACTTCGCTGTGGACATGGCTACCCGGCGTAGCCTAGACGGCTTCAACGCAGCAGGATTTTCCAATACGCGCTGAACGGAGCCCCAGAGGGCGGGAGCAGCGTGAATCACCGCCCGCCTGAGAGCGGTATCGCAGTATGCCTTGCGAATGTACTCAATCAAACTTTCGCGATCCCCCGCTGCCAGGCGTTCGTCGTCTTGAGTCGCGGCGAAGCGCAAGGGGCGCACTGCGGTCCTCAATGTGAAATGCCGAGCCGCTACGAGTGGGTGACGATTCCCCTCCACCGTCATTTTCTTTGGAACTCCTATATCTTTCCGGCGAGGAAAGACCTTTTCTCACGCCAACTGCTTAAAATAAACCTGATTAGGTGCGGTGGCGCACTGGAATGACAACCACTGCGCCACCACACTTCATTATGCATTTAGCAGCACCAACTACAGAAGCTTCCGCCTCCTCGGCTTGTGCAGCCACCAGTACAGAAAGACCAGCTCGTGATCTGCGGTGCCGAGTCCGAATCGGTCGGCATCGCGTCAATATCGATCTCGAGATCGATGTCGAGCATCTCATTCGTTTCCAGCATTGCTGTCATTATTCCGTTCACCTCCTCTCTGGAGCGCCCGGCAGGTGAGTATAGACACATATAAGCATATTTCATGTAGCATAAAGCGACCCTCATTCGTCAGATTTCCATCGGGAAATTAATTCGCCTCTCGGAATGCCCAATAGGTGAGTATACGACCAGGATCTGCTACATGATCTCTGCTCGCCGAGCTTCCGCTTTTACGATATATTAATCTCAAACTTCCGAAAACGTGGTATACACGGCATCTGACATTCAGATTTCCATTGTGCTTCCGAACGGCACCGTCCGCCCCCATTCCCTTCCGCCGACCCTACTCGAGCGCGGTCGGCTCCCTCTCGCGGAGGGCGAAACCCGCACGTAGCAGGGATCCGACGAGCCGGGCGGCAGCGCTTCATGAGGGCGAGCCGATGATGCCACCCGCCGAACGCCCCCTTCACACACCGTCCCCCTTTACACGGCCGGGCAACCGTGATTCACTGGCCACACGGTTCTCACCGGCCGTACCGGTCCGGACACCCCGCCCCGAATCCCACCGACTCCGAGGACGTAGCAATGACGCCGACCATCGAAACGCTGAACGGAGCCGCCGCCTCGTCGCAGCTGGCCGCGTCGTTCACCCCGTCGACCACCTCGGTCGCCTCCTCCCTGGTCCTCACGGCGCTCCTCGGGCTGCTGCCGCTGGCTTTCTTCTTCGTCCTCCTGGGCGCCTTCAAAGTGAAGACGCACGTGTGCGCGATCGCCTCCCTCGGCGTCGCCGTGCTCGTGGCGATCTTCGGATTCGGCATGCCGGTGGACCTCACGCTGCTCTCCGCCACGCAGGGGGCGGCCTTCGGGATCTTCCCGATCGTCTACATCGTCGTCATGGCGGTGTGGCTGTACAACCTCACCGAGATCTTCGCCGCCGTCATCTCCGTCGGCCTGGCCATGGTCTTCCTGCGCTTCTGGAAGCCCAGGGGCGGAGCCGAGGCCGCGGAGCGCATCGGCATCCCGATGGACCCCTCCCTCGAGACCGGGCCCGCCGGCAGGACCGAGGAGGGCGGCGACAAGCTCACCGCCGGCCGCATCGTCATGGCCCTCGTGCCCTACATCCTCGTCATCGTCATCTTCGGCATCGCCGCCGTCCCCTCGGTCCAGGCGCTGCTCAAGAAGGCCGACGTCAAGATGGCCTGGCCGGGTCTGAGCGAGCTGCTGAGCACCACCGGGAAGGCGAGCGCCCACCAGAGCTACACGTGGCCGTGGCTGAGCACGCCGGGCTTCCTGCTGCTCATCGTCGCCCTCCTCGTGGGCATCATCTACAGGGTCTCCATCCGGGACCTGTTCGGCGAGCTGCTCGTCAACCTCAAGAAGATGAAGTTCTCGCTCATCACCATCGGCTTGGTCGTCGCCCTCGCCTACGTCATGGGCGACTCCGGCCAGACGATGGCCCTCGGCCTGTTCATCGCCGGCGCCGGCGCCGTCTACCCGTTCCTCGCCCCGATCCTCGGCTGGATCGGCACCTACGTGACCGGCTCGGACACCTCGGCGAACATCCTGTTCTCCGGCCTGCAGTCGGGCATCGGTGAGCAGATCGGCGATCCCGCCAACCTCGAGGCCATGCGCTCCCTGCTCGTCGGCTCCGGTGCCGCCGGCGGTGTCGTCGGCAAGATGATCTCGCCCCAGTCCCTGACCGTCGCGGCCACCGCCATCGGCCTGGCCGGCGGCGAGTCCACGATTCTCCGCAAGGTGTTCAAGTACTCGATCGTCCTCATCGTGTTCATGTGCATCATCGCCGGCCTCATGTCGACCCCGGTCCTCGGCTGGCTGCTCCCCTGAAACCGATTCCTCGCCCATCATCGTCAACGGAGGTTCTTCCATGACCACCACCACCTCGCCCGGCACCCGGGCCGGTGCACCGGGTCTTCCCGGCGCCGGTCTGGACGTCGCGGTGTTCATCACGTGCATCAACGACATCCTGTTCCCGCAGACCGGCATCGCCATGACGAAGCTGCTGGAGCGGTTGGGCTGCAGGGTCCACTTCCCCAGGGAGCAGACCTGCTGCGCGCAGATCACCACGAACACCGGCTACTTCACGGAGTCGATGGACATGGTGGAGTCGTACGTGAAGGCCTTCAGCGACTACGACTACGTCGTCGCCCCGTCGGGCTCCTGCATCGCCGCCGTGCGCGACCAGCACCCCATGCTGGCCGAGCACGCCGGCGACCAGGGCCTGATGCGCGACGTCGAGCACACGAGCAGCATCTCGCTGGACATCAGCGAGTTCCTCGTCGACGTGCTCGGCGTCACCGACGTGGGCGCCTACTTCCCGCACCTGGTCACCCTCCATCCGAGCTGCCACGGCATGCGCCTGCTCAAGCTGGGCGACCGCCCCTACCGCCTGCTCGAGAACGTGCGGGGCATGACGACCGTCGACCTGCCCGCCGCGGAGCAGTGCTGCGGCTTCGGCGGCACCTTCTGCGTGAAGAACCCCGACATGAGCTCCACGATGGCGGCCGACAAGGCCCGCCACATCCGCGAGACCGGCGCCGAGTACGTCGTGGGCTGGGACAACTCCTGCCTGCTCAACATCGGCGGCGTCCTCTCCCGGCAGAACGCCGGCGTCAAGACCATCCACCTCGTCGAGGTCCTGGCCAACACCGAGGAGGACTGAGTGCCATGACCACCGAACTGCGTCGCATCACCGAGGGCAACTACGGCGTCGCCCGCCTGACTCCCGCCCCTGAGCACGGCGGCACCTTCCTGGGCCAGCCGAAGTTCACCAAGGCCGTCAAGAAGGAGCTCAAGCTCGTCGTCCAGCGCAAGAACATGCGCAACGCCACGACGACCATCCGCAACAAGCGCGCCCTGCGCGTGTCCGAGACCCCCGACTGGGAGGACATCCGCGAGGCCGCCTACGAGGTGAAGAACCGCGTCGGCCGTCACCTCGACCACTACCTGGAGGAGGCCGAGAAGTCCCTCACCGCGCACGGCGTCCAGGTGCACTGGGCCCGCGACGCCGACGAGGCCAACCGCATCGTCGGCGACATCGCCAAGGCCAAGGGCGTCGAGGAGGTCGTGAAGATCAAGTCGATCACCACCCAGGAGACCGACCTGAACGAGTACCTCGAGGAGCAGGGCATCGCGGCCTGGGAGACCGACCTGGCCGAGCTCATCGTCCAGCTCGGCCACGACCGCCCCAGCCACATCGTCGTACCGGGCATCCACCGCAATCGCGCCGAGGTCCGCGAGATCTTCCTGCGCGAGATGAAGAACTACGGCCGCCCGTGCCCCGAGGATGTCACGTCCAATCCGCCCGAGCTGGCCAACGCGGCCCGCCTGCACCTGCGCGAGAAGTTCCTGCGCGCCAGGGTCGCCGTCTCGGGCGCCAACTTCGTCCTCGCCGACACCGGCTCGCTCGTCATCGTCGAGTCCGAGGGCAACGGCCGCATGTGCCTGACCCTGCCCGACACGCTCATCTCCCTCGTCGGCATCGAGAAGGTCCTGCCGAGCTACGACGACCTCGAGATCTTCCTCAAGCTGCTGCCGCGCTCGGCCACCGGTGAGCGCATGAACCCGTACAACTCCGTGTGGAGCGGCGTCACCCCGAACGACGGTCCGCAGGAGCAGCACGTGATCTTCATGGACAACGGCCGCACGAACGTGCTGGCCGACCCCGTCGGCCGCGAGGTGCTGCGCTGCATCCGCTGCGCGTCGTGCATCAACGTCTGCCCGGTCTACGAGCGCGCCGGCGGTCATGCCTACGGCTCGGTCTACCCCGGCCCGATCGGTATCACGCTGACCCCGCAGCTGCGCGGCATCGACGACCCGGTCGACCGGACCATGCCCTACGCGTGCTCGCTGTGCGGGGCGTGCAACGAGGTCTGCCCGGTCAAGATCCCCTTCACCGACATCATCGTCCACCTGCGCAACCGGGTCGCCGACGCGGAGCGCAAGGAGCTCTCGAAGGACGTCGATGTCAACGGCGAGAAGGTCATCATGAAGGCGGCCGCCTGGGTGCTCGGCGACTACAAGCACTGGGAGACGGTCATGTACGCCTCCCGCTCCGCCAGCCGCGTCCTCGGCCCGCACAAGATCGGCCCGTTGCCGGTGCCGGTCGCCAACCGCTGGCTCGACTACCGCAACATCGACCACATCCCAAGCCAGACGTTCCGCGACTGGTGGAAGGCCAACCGCGGAGAGGAGAAGTGACCATGGACGCCAAGCAGGAGATCCTCGCTCGCATCCGTCGGGCCACGGTGGACATCACCGAGAGGGACCCGGTCAAGGACCAGCCCGTCAACTGGACCTACGGCCTGGGCATCGAGATGGACGATGTCGTCGGCACCTTCGAGCAGAAGGTCATCGACTACTCGGCCACCGTCGTGCGCGCCAAGCCGGCCGCGGTGCCCGAGGCCGTCGTGACCGGCCTGAGGGCCACCGGCGCCAAGGAGTCGGTCGTCGTC
>ERZ773069.2159-NODE-2159-length-10487-cov-11.709548_pt1 | contig 10487 bp, 9 predicted proteins | sample MGYA00580619_ERZ773069 | MGnify/ENA primary metagenome ERZ773069 (study PRJEB29015, sample SAMEA2738007) | human oral metagenome | biome: human oral; feature: human-associated habitat; material: dental | place: China | collected 2108 ...
CATGTGCTCCTGGCGATGGGCTTCGAGGAGGGGCCGGCCCGCTCCACGCTGCGCTGCTCCCTGGGCCGGGAGACGAGCCCCGACGACGTCGAGCGCCTGCTCACCGCCCTGCCCGCCGCCCTGGAGGGAGCCAGGCGGGCCTGGAAGGTGACGCACAAAATGCGGTAGGTGTGGATCGACAACCACGATAGGCGCATCAATCCCCACCTACCTCAATGAAGTGCAGCCCCTAAAGGAACTGCAAGTCCAGGGAAGCGACGATCAGCTTGGTCGCTGGCACGCCTCAATAAAGTGCAGTCCCCAAAGAAACTGCAACATGGCGGCGCCGTGTCGAGCCTCGTAGAGGGGGCAGCCTCAATGAAGCGCGGCTCCCGAAGGAACTACGACCATCCCCAGGCCGCCTCCCCGGCCGCGATCGTCTGGCCTCAATGAAGTGCAGTTCCCGAAGGAACTGCAACCAGCGTCTCAGGCCGGTACACCACCTTGTAGTGGCCTCAATGAAGTGCAGTTCCCGAAGGAACTGCAACACGGTCCGGGTCTCCTGGCCAGTGGTGTCGCCCGCGCCTCAATGAAGTGCAGTTCCCGAAGGAACTGCAACCCCCTTGGGAAAAAACAGTGGGGAGAGATGCCGCTGCCTCAATGAAGTGCAGTTCCCGAAGGAACTGCAACCACAGGCCCTCGCCGGGGAAACTGATGCCCGGGAGCCTCAATGAAGTGCAGTTCCCGAAGGAACTGCAACCCTTGCGGGTCACCTATGGGCCGCCTGGACCACTGGCCTCAATGAAGTGCAGTTCCCGAAGGAACTGCAACGTCGGGGGATCTGCGATTCTGTGGTGGAAGGGGGCGCCTCAATGAAGTGCAGTTCCCGAAGGAACTGCAACCTTAGGGATGGACCCGACCATGCCGTCGCTGGTGGTGCCTCAATGAAGTGCAGTTCCCGAAGGAACTGCAACTCATAGTCCACGACCAGACGGGCCACGAAGACTCGCCTCAATGAAGTGCAGTTCCCGAAGGAACTGCAACTGTCCGCTCAGTATAGCCCGCCAACAGGCCCATCTGACGACACTTCGCGAGCGCTCCTGCCGATCGCTCAGGCTCAGCCCCACCCGCCCTCTGCTCAGTTCACCTCACTCCCATCATTCCAACGTTTTGTTGCCGCGAGCGCTGCCCAGGGTTCTTCGAGCACCGGAGCGCTCGCGTCAGGCGATAAGCGGTCCCTCCGGCGTAATGGTCCTAGTCAAACCGACGTAGGAGAATCGTTGCTCATCGACGGAGGACAGCAAGCCGACGTCGCACAGGAGTACGGAGTCCTCATCCGTCTTAATGACTCCTTCCAGCTCACCCCGCATCCGCAGGAGCTTGGCCGGCGCTGCATCTACGACGAACACGGAGTACTGGATGCGGTCCCCGTACTTCAATAGCGTCTTCGCCACCCGCGTCCGGCGCCGATCAGAAGGGACATCGTAGGCCACGAGAACGCGTCTGACATCGTCACGCATCAGCGCACCGTCACTCCCTTGTAAGCCGCTTGAGTCCCGTCAATGGTCCCAAGCACGAGTCGCGCCTGGACCTCAATGGCTCGCCGCCAGGTGACGTCGTAGCCAAACACCGGGTGCCGGAAGGAGGTTTCGATGCGGCGCTCGAACCCGGAGATCAGTTGCTTACGCCCGCGGTCCGCCATCCGGCAGCTTCCGATCTCCCCAGCGAAGTCCTGCTCGGTCAACTCACCGTTGCGAAAGGCACGCACGACGACAGAATCGGCCACCGGTGCCCTGAACTCCTCCATGAGGTCGAGCGCCAGGGCAGGCTTGTTACGTGAGCTGGAGTGGAGGAACCCGGCGTGAGGGTCGAGGCCGCAGGCCACCAGTGATCGGATGCAGTCTCCTAAAAGCAAGGCGTAGGTATAGTCCAGGGCCGCGTTGGCGGGGTCGGGCGCTGGCCGACGTCGTCTTCCCCTCCACCGGGACGCGGCGAAGGCCGCTGTACTTCCAGTGAGCATCGTCGGGAAGGAATCGAAGTAGAGCCCGGTGGCCTCGCCCTCCACTCCGAGCAGGTCGGCCAACGACTGCGCCGATATGGCGTCGCGTTGCAGGCGACGCATCCGTTCCACGGTATCGGCGGCCTCACCGTTACGCCGCAATAGCGTGGCCTGATTCGCTATCTTCGCCGAGACCATCTGCTGGGCGATGTCCAGCCGCCCCTCAGCGCTGGCAACGTGCTGACGCACCCGCTGGAGCCCATTGGGAGAGTCCGCACCCTGTGACCAGCCGATCACTCGGCCGGACCATGAGCACCACACCACGCACCGGTCGCGCCAGCACAGTTCACGCAGCAGAGCCGAGGAGACGTCGACGTTCCCATGGACCACCAAACCGAGTACCCGTTCAATCGGCACGCTGAGAAGGCGCTCCCCGGCTTTGGTGACCTCGACTCGCCCACTACTGAGGGACACCCGCGATCCAGCGGTGGCCGCATGGAGGATCTGGGCGTCGGGAGCGGAAGCGACAACCCGCCGTCGAGCGTTCTCATATCGATGTTCAGAGGGCAGACACACCGAAACGTGAGAACACCACTGGCAGCGACTGTCATCATCAGGCGGCTCAGGCGCCTGGGGAGCCCCGATCAGACGACGCGTACGTGCGACTGTTTCCTCGGCCCGAGCAAAGTCGGCGTTGGTCAACTCGACCTCAACTCGCCGACGGTGACCGGTGAAGTAGATCTCCGTCCCCTGAACCTCTCGCCCCATCTCCCTGAGACACAGAGTCTGAAGCGCAAGCTGGAGCCGGTTGGCATAAGTGACCTCGGGGCGACGCCGCACAGGGGTGGCCTTGTACTCCACGACGGTCAGCGGGCCATCATCTGCGCCCTCAATAACGTCGCAGCGTCCGGATAGCCCGAGTCGCTCTGAGCGCACATTCACCGCCCGATGCTCACTCGCCCTGCTCTCCGCGGTATTGTCCACGCGCCGGTGGGCGTCCAATCCAGTTTGCATCTGCATGGTGTCCGTCTTCTCCCCTACCGATTCGAGCCAGGCTCTCCTCGGGCAGTAGACGGTGTGCACCACGAGACTGATCGGAATCGGGTCCGAAACCATGCCAGTAACCATGTTCTGTCTCCTTTGACAGATAACGGTGGCGATATATGTCATCCCCACCACCTGAGCACGTCCTGAGGCACCTTCAGGACATAGGTCGGAACAGCGAAGAATTCACCGCATTGGCGAGCGCCCGCACCGACAACTGTGCCGGCGCCCGCCTGTGCGTTGCTGCCTGCCGCCCAGGCGCTCCGATTCAAGGGCGACCGGCTCTTGTTCAGGTCATCACTTCCAGCATCCCGGCTCCCAGAGATCGCTCGGGCGCCTTCGAGTTATCGCTGACGTAAAAACGGAATGTGAGGATTGCTCGAACGCCGTGCGCCATGAGCCAGGCACGCTCCGGCACGCCTGCTGCGACGTCGCCACTATTCGTCACGGCCCGGATGATCTGTTCGGAGACCACCATGGCCCGCCACCTTTCCAGCGTGCGAGGCCCCACGAGGACCGGGAGCACCAGGTGCGTTGGGTTGAACCTACCAATCGGAACCGCCCCGGCGGTGACGGAGACTCTCATGATCCGGTGAATGACAGGGAATGACGAAATTCCCCACAGGGCACACCAGGCGAGGACACTGTCGGTGAACCGAGGCGAAGTCAGCCCAGTAGCCGTCCTGGACTCATCCGAGCGTTTCCCCTTGTAGGCCTCATCCTCCACGGTTCGGCCGGTCAAACCAGAGACGATGGCAACGACATCCCGGGCTGCGACGATACGGTTCAGTTGTCGTAAACGGTTACGGACAAAGTCCTGACCTTGGTTCCGCGTCTTCATCTCCCAACGGCTTGCTCCACCATCTGGCTCGGATCCATTACTGGTAAAATACCAGTATGCGGGCTCACCAAGCGCCCCGATGAACTCAAGGTCAATGTCATAACCAGGGGCAGTTGCATCCTCCATCTCGTGGTCGGTCCCTTGGATCCGTTTCGCCTGCAAGGATTGCCATTGCTTCATGAATTTCGGAGCCTTCACCCTCGGGCTGAAGACCGCGTTTCTTCCTTTCCAAGGCTCCGCCTGAAGATCACAGCCAATCCAACTACTCGGTGCCAAACACGCCGTGGCATGCCTGTAAACAGCTCCGGCGATGGCCTCGTCGTCATAGCCATCAGCGGTGACAACCATCCGGGGCTCGGCAGCGTCAGTCCAACCAAGCCGGACACGCTCGGCTCCATCACCTTCCAGGATGAGCGCCAGCCCAAGTCCTGCGAAGGTTGTCAGCGCGCTGGTGATCTCTCCACCAAGAATCATTCCCGTCACTTCCCTTCCATGGAGATCGTGCAGTCGGCAGCACGCAGCAGTGCTTCGAGGTAGGCGGTCCCCCAATGACCCCACTGCCTGTCAGTGCGGGCGATCAGCGACTCCCACTCGCCTTCACCCACTAGCTCCTCCAAGGCGCTGATGTGGCCGGGGCCAGCAGTAGCCGGGTCGTGGTCGAACAGGGGCCTGCCACGGCCATGACTGGTTCCCACCAGCCTGGTAACCAGGTCCCGATGCTGCTGCTTGCCGTCGTCGGGCTCAGCCTGCTCCCAGTAGGCGGCTGCAGAGGCCAGCTCGTGACGCCACCCAGTGGGGAGCCCGGCGTCCGCCCATGCGCGTCGCACAGCCCCCAGCGATGTACTGCGGCCCCCGCTTTTGGCAAGTGCCTCCCTGCCATCGGGATCGCCCCGCCACAGGAGCCTCTGGAAACGGGCATCGTTCTTTCCGACGTCGTGCCAGGCCCCGGCCTCAGTCAAGGCCGTCGCAGGCATCGGCTCAATACCGATGCCGTCGGCCAGAGCCTCCGCACGGGCGGCGACCGCCGCGTTGTGGTTCGCAAGGAGCACCCTGTGGCTCACGGACCAGGTGGAACGGTCGTCGGACTCGTCGTCCGGTGTCACGGTGCTGCGCCGCACCATCCACGGCGGTCCGTCCGCCTCATCCCGGCCCGGAGACCACACCACCGTCTCCCCCGGAAACATGTCACTCAGCTCATCCGGTTCCAGATCAGCCAGCCGGCGCAGCTCATCGGAATCGGTCACGACGTCGGCCACACCGTCGAGTTCCTCGTAGGGAACCGGTTTCCCCAGATCCTCACCTCCGTCTGTGACAACGCCGGAGGTCAGAAGCGGCACGGAGGCGTCCAGGATGAGAAGGTCACCGGGGCGAAGCACACGAGACGCGTTTTCGTCTCCTCTCTCATCCTCGGGGATCATCGCCTGCCACTTTGGCAGGATCGCCCCGTCTCGCCACAACACCGACCGTTCCAAAGGATGGTTCGTATCCTCTATCAGGCGCTGCACCACCTTCCGCGCCGTGTCGATGGTCATGGGGTAGACCTCACGATCCCGCGGAGGCACCTCGGTCAGCAGAGTCTCGCACGCCGTCGCATCGGGCAGGTCCTTCAGATCCCGCAGGACAAGTCCTACGGTTCCGGTCTCGGGGTCGAGGTCATCACGGATCCACAGATCGAGCTCCGGTTCGATGACGAGCCTCATCGACGTCTTCGACCACAGGGCCGCATCCCAAAGCTCAGGCCTCTGGTACAGCAGGCGGCGCGGAGACTCCGCAGGCGGCGCCTTCAACCTCTCGCTGACCGCCAGAGGAGACAGGTCGCCGTCATCGGCACGGTCCAGAATCCATGTGCGAGCAGCGAGCAGGTCATCCTTCCGGTATGGCAGAACATCCTTGCTCAACGCCGCTTCCCTCGGAGGGCCAATGACGGTGAACCATGCGCGGTCACGCCGCCCCAGCCGGTTGACCCGGCCAGCGCGTTGAGCCAGGGCACTAGCAGAGGCGAGCTCAGTCACCATATGAGTCAGGTCCAGGTCGACCCCGACCTCGATGGTCTGGGTTGCTACGAGAACGTCCACGCCTTGCACCCCTGAGACATCGAAGAGTCCAGGCTCCTCCCGCCTCATGCGTTCCAGGTCCCAGGGGCGCATGCGCCCCACCCACAGCCGGCAATTCAGCCCCTGCTCGTCGAGGGCCTTCGCCACCTGAACTGCGCTGTCCACACGGTTGAGGACGCAGCCCACCGTCCGAGGGCCATCGGGGATGCGCTCGCGCGCATCCTCAACAGCGGCGAGCACCCGAGAGACAAACTCATCGCGATAGGCCTTCGTCATCTTCCCGTTAACAGGCCACTCGGTCGTCTCCACGTACCGAGCCGACTTGGGCGCCCGTACCCGAGCGGCCAACCGGCCGTCATGAGCCAGCGACTCCGGAGTGACGCCGACGATATCTGTCGCATCACCTGAGGGTGTGGCCGTCATCTCCACAGTCTGGAGCGCCGGTACTCCGAGCCCCTGCGCGCTTCGAGCGCACAAATTCCCCACCCTCCGGGCAGTCACGAGGATCTGGCGGCTCAGGTGTGCCTCATCGACCACCACAGCGGCATCGAATGCCAGCATCCCCGCCAGCCGGGGACGCGCGAGCCGGGAGGCTCCGTAGGAACGGAACAGCAGGCTCGACGCCCACATCGCCGGCGTCATGCACAGCACCGCGCAGGCCTCCGGGGCATTGAGCCAAGCCCGATCGGTGGCCGCCGCTCCCCGCATCGTGGTGGTGACCAACGGGATCCTGTCTTCGGCATCGGGTGCACGCAGTCCGACCAGGGCGTCACGGACACGTCTGAGAATCGAGTCATCCGCAGGTGCTTCCTCCAGGAGACACCGAATCCTTGCCGCGCGTGCAGCGTGGGAGTCGGTCAGCGCCCTGCGGTTGACCACCACGGCCAGTCTTCGAGGCAGGCGCTTAGCAGCACCGACCGCGAACAGAGCCACGGCGAAGACATGTATCTCCACGACCGACGACTTGCCGGCACCCGTCGGCGCAATGATCTGCTCGGGCCAGGTCCCGGTGTCGACCAAACGCCTCAGCAGATCCTCCTGCCAGGCAAAAGGCCGCTTCCCGGCTCCGTGGACCGCCTCGAAGAAGTCTCCGAAGTCATCGATGGCGATCACGGCCGCCCCCTGACCACGTTCTGCGCCAGCTCGACGGGCAGATCAGCCGGTACCAGCAGACCTCCGCCCAGGTGGCGGCTCTGCCCGACGGCAGCCAGCCCCGTATCCGCCAAGAGGTCTCCTGCACTGACGAGCGCCGTGTAGGGCTGAGCGGTGACGCCCTGCGGCATCCTGTGGGCGTATAAGCTCGGATTTCTCGAGACACGGTGGTGCCACATCACTCCAGCTCCACGTTCACGTACCTGGGCCACCAATGAGCGGTAGCCCTGGGTGCCTTTGGGAACGGCTTCGAAGCGATCGCGCCAGACAAATCCCAGAGAAAGGAGGATCGCGTCCTCGAAGGTCCAGCCCCCTCGCTGGCGGGTTACCTCCGGCACGGCCACCGGCGTCGGGGACCACAAACGCTGCGTTCCCCGCGCCGGTGGGCGCCAAAAGCCCTGTGCGTCGAAGACCTCCCCTACCGGGCGCAACCTCGCCGGCGCCTCATCTCGGCGGTGGTTCAACCGAGTCATCCCCGCCAGTGCTCTGAGGATGATTCCCTCATCGTCGTCGCTGACGTCGGAGGGCAGCATGATGAGGAAGGCGCCTGGAACGTCGAGCGCTGCCTCAACCGTCGACTGAGCGAGCACAGACGCGGGAACGTACTGGATAGCCAGACGATTGGCAGGCCTTGTCAGTCCTTCGTGGTATCGCCCGGTGACGAGCGCAGGTGCCCCATCACCGACACGGGCCACAAGCGCCCGGTGGAAGGCAACGCACCAACTCACACGGCGTTCCGGGGTGATTTCCCGCCCGGTACCGTCGTCGGCCAAGAAGATCAGGACATCACGCCAGGGCGAATGATCGCCATCGTCGTGTCTCAACGGTTCCACCGCCGCATACCTAGCGGTCTGCAGGCACTCCTCGGAGGTTGGGAATGCTCTGACGGAATCTCCCGAGGGACGGAACCTGTCTGCGGATGCAGTCGGGGCTTTAGGAGGCCGGGAGTGAGAATGCAGCTCTCGGAGCACGCGGGTTCGCCCCGGTGTGGGGACCTGCACGCGCAGCCCCCCGGGAGTGAAGGCGGTTGCGGCAGGATCGAGCCGCCAGTTCGCCTCCACCGTCTCGGTGCTCATGACCACGGGACTGTCCATCTCCCCAAGGCACGGCACGTCCTCGCACAACCGAGAGAGTGCGTCACGAACACCGTCTGGCATATTGTCCCAGAGCCAGCCGATCTCACCATTGATCGCGTAGCCGTCGGAGATGGCCTTGGCAGCGGTCTTAGGCTGATCCTTCTCGATCGTGCCCGTCTTCCGGTAAGCGATTCTGTTGCCTGACTGGACTGGAGCCATGCTCGGGACATGCAGACCGTTAGGAGGGTGCTCCTCCAACCAGGTCAACGCCTCATCGATATCAGGGGCCACCTGGCCGTCAGTGCCCGCAGTGACCCCGGTATGGGAGGCACTCACGAATGCAGAGAACAACCGAGCCGGCGAAGGGAACGGCTCGGGGCTGCCGTCTGCTGCATGCCCGTGGTAGACACCGAGCGGAAAGTGCGCGGTAATGCTGACGGGAGCCATCAGTCGTCCTGCGCATCGTCAGCCGCAGCGGCCAGAATCGCCGGATTGCCCTCAACGACGAGGACCGAACCATCCCAGGTCAGGTTCGCCGCCTGAGTCGCATTGTCGATGGCGACGCTCAGCAGCTTCTGAGCCTGGTCGATGCTCAGAGGCTCAAAACTCTCCTTCTGCCCGTATCGCCTGTCCAAGGTGACGACTGCGGGGCCAGTCTCCACCAGGTCGCAGTTGGCCCGTAGGAGGAGCTCGGCGTCGGAACGTGCCAAGCCGTTGAGAGCCAGTGCGGCCAGCAGCGCTCGGCAGGCGACGTCGCCCTCCGGAGTTGGACTGTCGAAGCGCAGGGCACGAAGTGCAGCAAAACTCAGCACATGGGAGCGGATAATCGTCTGGCAGGTGACACCACCGACCTGCTCCAATGACGGCGGGATGCCCCCAATGCCAAGTCGAGCTAACCCTTCCTTTTCATTCTTACCAATAGAATTGTCATACGTCTTTTTTGACAATTCGTCCTTCTGCGCATCTGCGATTGCTTTACGGCCCGCCCGGTCCAGTTGGATTCTTGCGCCCAGGGGATCGATCCGGGCGCCTCCACGCTTGGACTGGTTGGCCTCTGGCCCTCCGTCCTGGTCCGCGAGGATCCCGATGATCTCGCCGACGAGGATGCTGCGGTAGCGTCCCTGATGGCTCTTGCGGCTGGCGTCCCAACCGCCGAGCAGGAGCGTCATGGGGCTGCGCTCCAGCAACGGGCGAGCATGGGCCACGGCGGAGTCCCGCAACTCCTGGTACTTCTGGACTGCGGTTGCCGGTTCTCCGTTGATGGTGCCGGCTCGGATCTGCCCATCGAAGGCTCGGTGCGGTAGGTCGAGGTCGCTGAAGACGATATCCTTGCCATCCCTCTCGAAGTGGAGCTCAATGCGTGGAGTGCGGGTCAGTACGGGATCCTCATCCGCGATGGCCGCTGACACGGCTGCCTCTACCCGGTTGTTCTGGGACTGCTTGGAGTCGATGAGGACGGCCGTGACGGCTTCCCCGTTCCAGAAGCGCCGCTCGTAGGCGAAAACCTGTTTGGCGTTATCCCCTTTTCCTTCAAGGTACTTGGCCGGAGCGACTGAGGCATGAGGGCCGGCCGCAGGCTCCAAGGGGGTGACTGAGGTCAGGACGCTGGCTCCGCCCGGGCTGCAGGCATCAAGCAGGTGCTGAAGGGTAATCGTTGACATGTAGGGACTCCTCGTTGAGGTAGGTCCGTCTGACCTACACCTACATCTCTACACCTTCCCTACGACACATATGACGCGACGATATTGCGGGTTGACTCCGGCGGCGAAACGCTGTTACCGCCCGAAGCTCTCTGCCATAGTGAGGACATGCCCAAGCAGGACAGACGCATCGTGACCCGCTGCGTGCGAGCCGTGGGCGCCGGCGTTCTCATGCTCTTCGCGATCGTGAGCACATGGCAGGTCTCCGCCGGCTCCTGGGGCATCACGGCTGGTGCCGCGCTGGCAGTCATCGTGCTGCGGTGGCGCCGAGAGAAGCCCGACGCCGTCCTCGGCGTCCATCTTGTGCTGTGCGCACTCCAGCTCGGCGTCACCGACGCTCCGCTGCCCGCGGATCTGACGATCGTCGTGTCCCTGTACGCGGCAGGCCGGTGGGGCGAACGGGAGCTCGCGCCGGTGTGGGCCATAGCTGTCGTCGTCGGCTCGACGCTGGGGGCGTGGGACTGGAACCGGGATGAGCTGGGAATCGTCCCGCTCTCCCTCTGGGCCCAGGACATGGCGCAGGCCTCCTTCGCACAGCTGTGCAGCGCCGCCATCGCCTGGGGCCTGGGAAGATTCGTGACGCAGCGCCGCCAGCTTCGGGCCAGTCGCCTGACGGCGGAGGAGCAGCGCCGGGCTGCGCAC